>Ga0306912_1000186_pt1 | contig 38215 bp, 29 predicted proteins | sample AntRauFillE10628_FD_190443 | JGI IMG/M metagenome (GOLD analysis project Ga0306912, IMG submission 190443) | Saline lake microbial communities from Rauer Islands, Antarctica - Metagenome Filla E10 #628 (v2) (version 2) | ecosystem: Environmental > Aquatic > Non-marine Saline and Alkaline >...
TTACATCTGCGATAGCAAGGGGAGGCCCTAAAGTAGATTGTCGATGAGGCAGGAGGATTTCTTTGGCAAAATCGTCAAATTCATTTTCGCTATGAGCAAAGTCAATGCCAAGGTCTTTGCTATCAAGCTCCTCCATCAATTGAGGCGTTTCCGCTTTTACGAGGTCTTCCCTTTGTTTGGTTGCTTTATTGATGTGCAATTCGATCCGCTGATTGGCCGGCACATTTTCCATGATTTGTACTCGACCATCCAGCCATTCGATCTCAACCCGATCGACTGATTCTTTGGTGTCCAGTCCAAAGTGAATGATGGGCTCTACACTTCCGGCATATCCGCGCGTTGGATGAAAATCCTGATATTGCACACTTTCATCGGAAAGTATACGAATTTTCGCATTGTAAATAAGAGCATGCTTCATATCCGGACTAAAAGAAAACTGAAGGAAATTACCTGATTTGCGCTCTCTCGATTTGTTTTTAAGAAGAAAGGCTTTCTCATCAATATTATTCACCACCAAGTCCAGGTCACCGTCTCCATCCAGGTCTGTATATACAGCTCCATTGGAATAGGTAGGCTGTCCGACTCCCCAGTCTTGAGAAACATCGGTAAAGGTTAGGTCTTTATTGTTTTTATACATTATGTTAGTGGACTTGACCTCCGGAATCGCATCGTAAATCGCCTCTCTTCTATCTACAGGAACCTCGCCCCCGTATTTTTCTCGCTCTTTTTCCATCATGCGGCGAAAATCGTTGTCCCGTGTGTACTTGCGGTATCCATTAGAAATAAAGTAGTCTTTCCAACCATTATTATTATAATCCGCAAACAAAGCCGCCCAACTCCATTCGGTTCGCAACACTCCGGCGAGCCCTGCAATATTACTGAATGTTCCGTTTCCGTTGTTTAGTTGTAAAGCATTGAACATGTACTGGTACTGGTATTCACGTGTATTGACATAATACCAAAAGCCCTCAATATCCATGGAGGTCATCAAAGTTTTGTCGCGAATGTGATCATTGGCAGCCATATCTACTGAGCCAATATCCAAAAACCCATCATTATTAAAATCTGCTATATCACACCCCATGCCAAAGAAAGGAACATTCTTCGTTCTCATTTTCACTTCATCAGAAAATGTACCATCTCCATTATTGATATACATAAAGTCGGGAACGGAATAGTCATTGGACACATAAACATCCGGCCATCCGTCATCGTTGATATCAGCTACAGCTAATCCGAGACCAAATCCATAGTGAAGCATTCCTGCTTCTTCAGTAACATCAATAAACTTCCCGTCATCATTCCGAAACATTCGTCCACTAGCGTTTCTAAGGTTTTGGGGATCCTCTAAGTCATCGAATACATTCCTAAGAACTTTCATGGCATACTCTGATTCGTTCAAGACATACAAATCTAAGTCTCCATCCTTATCGTAATCAAAAAAGGCTGCACTCATACTTTCATTAGCATCATTAATGCCATAATCTTCCGCTTGCTCCGTAAAGGTGCCATTCTGATTATTAATAAACAAGAGGTTCTCCCTGTCTGACCGATCCTTGTATAAACCGTACCCCCCTTGACATACATAAATATCCAACCAACCATCTCCATTGACATCTGCCATAACTGCACCCGTACTCCAATTTTTATTGTCGGGATTGATATTTGCAGTGGAAGTAACATCTTCAAATTTAAAATCGCCTTGATTCAGGTATAATCGGTTCTCTCCTTCATTTGCTACAAAAAAGATATCTGGTTTTCCATCATTATTTACATCTCCAACAGCTACACCTGCTCCATTATAGTAATGAGGATAAGAGAGATTATTTCTTTCTGTTTTCGGATCTGGATCCAGCGTATTTGCAAAGGTAACCCCTGAATCTTCGGAGTCGATTAACTCAAACAAGGTGTCTGAAGTTGAAGCCTCTTCCTGCGGTGCACAATGCCATAAGAGCATTACGCCAAAAAAAAGGAGGAAACTAATCTTGAATGAAAATGATAGTTTAAACATCTCGTTAGTTTTAGGTTAAAGGATCATTCTGGAGTTTACCCGCTTTAATCATTGGATAAGAAATTTCTCTAAGAATCTTCACCAACAAGTACCAGAAAAGAGTCATACAACTGGTTAATTCGATTTCGATATGGGGCGAGTTCTTCAGCACTACAATCCATCTTATGAATTACACCTATCCACTTCGAAAAGATTGTCATACCAGTCATCTCAGAAATACTTAAAAAATGCAAAGTTGCAGAAAATCTTTCATGTGGGTGTTTAAGCAAATGGCACTTTATGAACTTCCGGACCATAAAAATAGAATTCGAGAAAGTTGGGGATGCCATAAAATTTTGAATGAAGTGAGTTTTTCTCAATTCCAATATACAATTTTATTTGTCATTGACTGCCCCTATAGCTTCTTGAACTTTAATTCGAAACAGCTTCGGTTTCTCATTATTATTTGCTACAAGCAAATATTTCCCTCCCTCGGCTGCATTTAATATCGCAATATCTTTAACATTTTTAGGTGCATAGAACCCACTTTCATAGGTCGGAAGTGCTCGAAAATTTCCTTTGCCATCCCCCAACAGTACGACTCCATTCCCAGCATCATATCTAGGTGTTTCCACCTCTGTATTATACATATTTCCTGCTGCCACAATATCGAGATTGCCATCCTGATTGATATCTAATACTTCTATGCCCATAATGGGACTGATTTGTGCCAGGTTTGGCAGTGCGACTGCTTCAAAACCTTCTGGTCGGTTCATAAATACGGTCGACGAAAACGTTTTTACTTTTTCATGCAATGCCGATTCGAGTTTTTCGTCTCCATATATGTCATTTAATTCAGCTAAAGCAAACTCCTTATACGTTGGAAATTTATCCTTAATAAATGGCATTTGATCCGAAGAGCACTCCCGGCCTCGAGCTGGCACCAGTTTGCCCTTATACTCCTTACTCAATACGATATCAGTCACTCCATTTTGATCAAAGTCATGGGCGAAAACGTGAAACGGCTTTTTGGGCGAAGCCGTAAACTTTGTGTTTAACCCAACATTTCCTACTATCAAATCTTCTCGACCGTCTCCATCCAAGTCTGCGGCTTTAACACTATACCACCATCCTTCGGTATCCTTTAACCCTAACTCCTCGGACTGTTCCTTAAGTTGGCCCGAACCATCATTAATAAAGGCCCGCACTGCCATCCATTCGCCAACGGTGATTAAATCCCGTGCACCATCTCCGTTTATGTCTGTCCAAACGGCATCCTTAACTATACCTGGCTTTTTTAAATCAGGGTTGACCTCATTCGTGATATCTACATATTTATTTCCTTGCAGCTGCAAGATATAAGAACGCTCCGGATACGGGTAATTCCCTGGACGAGCTGCACCACCTACAAAAAGCTCCAATCGACCATCCCCTGTCAAATCACCAGCCCTAACCACATTTCCTGCCGTAAACATTGTATCTAAAGCATTTATCTTGAAGAACCTTACACCTTCTTTCTCATTGCTAGCATTGATATAAAACCGGTCACTCAAAATTGCGTCTCCTTCTGGAATTTCACCACCGCCACTCACTACAAATAAGTCAGGAGTCCCATTCCCATCGGCATCGAAAAATTGAGCACCTTGATCTTCGTGATAGACGTCAAGCTCATCTGCAGGTGCACCTTCGCGCACTCGACGGAATTTCCCATTGGGTTTCTGTATATACAGCGCTCCTACCTGTAAATGTGCACCCCCAATATAAAAATCATCAAGATTATCACCATTAACATCTGCCACAGCAATCGGAGGACCAAGGGTAGATTGACGATGAGGCAATAATATTTCGCGAAGAAAATCGTCAAATTCATTTTCCTGATGAGCAAAGTCGATCCCAACGGATGTTAAGTCAACCTCTTCCATTAACACCGGCATATTCACTTTAACCAAATCCGAACTTATCATTTTTGCATCTGCAATATCCAACGCTATCCTTTGATTGGCAGGTACATCTTCTAACACTTGAACTTTACCATTCAACCATTCCACTTCAACTCTATCCACAACCGTTTGCTGGCCCAGTCCAAAATGAACGATCGGCTCCACGCTCCCCGCATAGCCACGAGTAGGGTGAAACTCTTGATATTGAATACTATCCCCAGTCTTCAACCTAATCTTTGCGTTGTAGGCTGCTGCATGAGACATCTCGGGGCTAAATGAAAATTGAAGGTAGCCCCCCCGTTTCTTCTCACGACTTTTATTCTTTAACACAAAAGCTTTATGATCTATATTATTGACAACCAGGTCTAAATCTCCATCGGCATCTAAATCGGCATAGACTGCTCCATTAGAATACGAGGGCTGCCCTACTCCCCAATCGCTCGACACATCCGTAAAGGTGAGGTCCTTATTATTTCGAAACATGATGTTTGTGGATTGCATTTCTGGGAAGTCATTATAGATTTCCGCTACTCGATCCAAGGGGATATTGCCATCATGCTCTTTCAATTCTTCATAAAATTCTAAGCGTATATCATTATCGAGCGTATATTTTCTGTATCCGTTAGACACAAAATAATCTTTCCAACCGTTGTTGTTGAAATCAGCTAATAAAGTCGCCCAACTCCACTCAGTTCGAAGCACACCTGCTAGACCTGCAATATTGCTAAAGGTGCCATCGCCATGATTCAGCTGCATAGCATTGAACATATATTGATACTGATATTTTCGTTTTTCAACAAAGTACCGGAATCCTTCAATATTCATGGATGCCATAAGTGTTTTATCATGGACGTGATCCTTAGCAGCCATGTCTACTGAGGCAATGTCAAGGAATCCATCATTATTGAAATCTGCAACGTCACAGCCCATACCGTAAAATGGAACGTTCTTTGTTCGCTTTTTAATTTCGTTGGTAAAAGTTCCATCTCCATTATTGATATACATAAAGTCGGGAACGTAATAATCATTGGACACGTAGATATCCGGCCAGCCATCGTCATTAATATCAGATACAGCCAAACCTAATCCAAACCCAAAATTCATAACCCCCGCCTCTTCTGTAACATCAACAAATGTATCCCCATCATTACGATAAAGACTTCCACTAGCTTGACGGAGATTATTTGGATTTTCTAAGTCCTCAAATACATCTCGAAAAACTCTTTTTGCATATTTGGACTCATTCAGAACATATAAATCTAAATCTCCGTCTTTGTCGTAGTCAAAAAAAGCGGCACTTACACTCTCGTTCGCATCATTGATTCCATATGATTTTGCAGATTCGGTAAAACTGCCATCTTGATTATTGATAAATAAAAGATTCTCCCTATCTGCTCGGTCTTCATAAATAGCGTATCCGGCTTGACACACATAAATATCCAACCAACCATCTCCATTAACGTCGGCCATGATGGCTCCGGTGCTCCAATTCTTTTTATCAGGGTTCACTTGGGCCTCCTCCGAAACATCTTTAAACTTGAAGTCGCCCTCATTGATATACAATTTGTTTTTTGCCTCATTCGCTGCAAAAAAGATATCCGGGAGTCCATCATTATTGACATCCCCCACAGCTACCCCTGCTCCGTTATAATAGTAATCAAAACGGATCGTATTTCTGGCTGTTCTTGGATTTGACTCTAGAGTATTTACAAATTCGACTCCAGAATGCGATGGGTCTATCAATTCAAATAAGGGGCCAGATTTTTCTGAGTCCTTCGAGCTTGAACATTGCCAAAATAAACCCACCATCAATAGAAAGCAGATTACTGCTGTGGAGTATGTTGATCGGATCATAGTACCTTATTTTTGTGGCAGAGCAGTTTCTTTATGGCGCCTGAACAGTATCTGTCTTTCCTGTAATTTCTCGATAATACTCAAACACCTGATGGGCAACTCTTCTACCGAGTTCTAAGCCCTCTACATTGTCCGCTTGAATATGATATCCTCCCAAAACCCTGGAAACACCTGCCATCTCCGCCGTTTCGGTAAAGGTTGGAAAATGAAGCGTAACTGAGTCATAGTCTGGATTGGGTTCCGTAAGTGCCCCTGGCTGGAGGCGAACCTCAGATCCAAAGGTGTCATCCCCTTTATATAACCGTAGAACTTCTGCACAAGCCCCACTGATTGTGCTATGTCCTGAAACGTAACTTGGGAAAGGCGGACAGAGAAAAACAGGTGGTGAATACGGCATCCAGTCTTCACCCATAATTTTCTTGAATCCCTTTCCGGGGCCGGCCCATCCATAGATAGTATCACCTTGAAAATACTCGTGGACTAAAGCGTAAGGTCGGGCGTAGTCGTAATGCATTTTTGTATCCCAGGAAGCAATAAAGCCGTCCATAGCCGCCAATTCTACGAGAAGATACATTTGGATATCTTCATCTAAAGTGTGTTGATCTCTTCGGGACACTTCTTGAGCAAACTTTAGCCAATGCCCCGCTTGCTGAACAGAACGAGGGCCATCACGCATGAATTCCACCAGAGCGATTTGCTCAGGCGTAAGATTTGCCTGCATTTCTACAACTTCTGCCACCTCTTTTTGCAATTGTTCTTCTCCGTACATAGGTGGTGGCGGGGATCGAAATTGGCTGGCGGAATCTAAAGTTATTGGTTCTACGTGCTGCCAGTAAGGAGTTAAGCATTTTGGAGCGTAAAGGCTTCCATCCTCAGCATTCACGAAGTATTTGGGTTGCCATCGATTGATGTCTACATTTGAATCCGGTGAGTTTACCGGTTGGTAACCAAGATAGTCTTGGTATGACATTCCCTTTGTCCCTTTTTCTTCCCCGTATTGATTGGCCCCATCATTTTTCCTGGACTCAATAACTTGAAAAGCAGCATTTCTACCAATATTTATAGGACTTAAAGGATCAATAACTGCAGTGTCGGGCTTGTAACCCAAATCTATCATAAATTCATGAAATTTTGCAGAATCAGAATAGTAATACTCTTTTAGTGCTTCAAAAGCAGCGTAACTGATGGCTGCCTCCTTATTTCTTAAATTTCGTTGGTCGGAAGGAATGGTCGCCTCAGTTTGATAATAAATTGATTGAGCCTTTGGCTCGTACATTGCCCATGCATCGTACATAGCTACCATCGTCAGGGCCAAATACCGGGAGGTAATGGTAGGACGCGGCTTAAAGCGGTCCGTATCCCAAGCTGTCGCATCCAATGATTTTTCAGCCCACTTATACGCTAGGTTATTTTCTCCTAAAGGTTCTACTTCTTCCTGCTCTTTTACAACCGCTGGTTCGTTATTACAAGCTATAGAAAAGAGTAAAAAACTTGAAATAAGCAAACCCGTTGTAAAGACTTGTGTCCATTTTACTATCATTCTCTTATTTTTTTAACGATCTCATTTCCAATTGTATGTAGATCAGAATATATATTCTTCGATTAAAGTACTGCAAAGGTACTAACTACTTGTGAATTACCAACAATAGTTTTATTTCATATATGTAATAGTATATAGCTCAAAGATTAAGGAGAAAACTTCGCTTTCTAGTGGTGATGTTGATGATTGCTATTTTGAGGATAGTCAAAAGGCTGTAAGGGCAAATCTTCAAATGTCCCGTCCTCCGATAATAAGTAACGGTGATTGACCTTCAAATCAAAGTACTGTTCATTCAAATCATCAGAATTTGGCCACCGCACAGTAAGAGAGTCAATCTGCGCCATATCCCCCAATCCCACATGAGCCTCCAGTGGATTACCCCCGAAGCTAGCCCCAGAGGAAATTGTAACGTACCTTTTTATGAGGTTTTGATTCTTATCGCGTCCTGCAACTGAAATTTTAGCTCCAAGACCTACGGAATTAGCCTGCTCACCTTTTAATTTTATTTTTAACCACTGACCCTTGCTCTCTGTGTTTTCATAGAGTGCATTGTGAAAAACATCTCCGGAGAAAGCACCACCCATTACTGCATAAATATCTTGGCGTCCGTTATGGTTGAAATCAGCGAAGCAAATGCCGTGTCCTTTTTGAACATGTCCCGTTTGAGTGGCAAAGGTAGCATCAGTAAAACGCCGCCCGTTTTCATTAATAAAAAGCCGGTTGGGAACAGTTGACCGATAATCCGGCGCTCCTGTCCCTAAGTAAAAGTCGGGGAAACCAGAGTTATTTAAATCTCCATAATTACATCCCATTGTTGATAAGGCATGGTAATCAAAATAATCTGGAGCCACGTTTTGAAATGTACCGTCGCCTTTATTACGGTACAGGTAGTTGGGCTCACAGTTTACTTTTTCGCCCAACAAACTCGCGGCAAACTCTCCCGATTGGTTGTTAAAGGCGGTGCTATCAAATGTCGCGATATATAGGTCTTCAAAACCATCTTGATCAAAATCAAAAAACCAAGCCGGAAAAGCTGACTGAGGCAATTGGATCCCTGCCTCCTTGGAAATATCTTTGAAAACTACTTTTCCTTTGTCGAGCTTATTTTCCAATAACACATTATTTCCATCCAGGTTGGATAGGAAGACGTCTTGTCTCCCATCGTTATTGATATCGCCAGCTACAACTCCTTTAAAATACCCAACATAATCGACCTTCAGTTCTGTGGCAACATCTGTAAAAGTCTCATCGCCATTATTTCTAAACAGCTGACAAGGGAAATTCATTCCACTGCTCTTTGTTGTTTCATTAGCAATAAACAGATCGATCAGACCATCTAAATCATAATCCAACCATACAGCCGATTGGGAAGGTCTTTGGCTATATAGGCCCGACCCGATGGTAACATCAGAGAAAGTGCCGTCACCATTATTACGCAATAAAGAATTCGGAGGAATCCCCCAATCTAAATTGGGTTTCCACGCGCCTCTTAAAACGATAAAATCCATCCACCCATCATTATTGAAATCTGCTTGCTTAATGTTGAGCCCTCCGTAGGTTAAATGCAAATTACTTTCCGTTGTTTTGTCTTCAAAACCTGCAGGCCCCTGATTGACAAAAAACTTAATGGACCCATTACGTCCCCAAGATGATACCATCAAATCAAGGTATCCATTATTCGTGAAATCATCTGCAATTACACTGCCAGATAGGTCATTTACATCCACGCCAAGTGAACCGGCAATATTTTCCATTGGGGCTTTTTGTCCATTATTTGGCAATTCAATAAAATATTCTTCTGGAACCTCGTCTGGATACTCACCCAAAGCCATGTAAGTAATATTCAGCAACCAGCGGGTCTCCAAGTCATTAGGCCGGAAACCGAGAATACCCAAGTAAATCTCTTTGGCGCGTTGAGCCGGACTTTTATCCCGATGAACCCCACCACCCTGAAGTGGGACGATACAAGACTCAGCACTGTGAAAATTTTGGCAATTTTTCTGCTCCGCCAATCTCAAATAGCAAATCCCTAGAAACTCGTGTAAAATAATTGTACTAGCATTGACAGTATTCAATTGTGGATTATTATTGAGTATGTTCTCAATAATAGATATAGAAGTCTCAGTGTCCCCGGCATTCAGTTTTTCTTTAGCAAAATCAAAAATTAATGCAGTCGTTTGATTTTCTCGGATCCTCTGAGCTAAAAATTCTGCTCTTTTTTCATTATCATAAATAGCAAATGCAGGGTTCATCGTACTAAAAATACTATCTATACTATCTCGCATTTGCTCCATGCCGGAAATAGGAGTAATCTCACGTGACTTTTCATCAGGGATGCATCCATTGATGAAAATAGTTAAGAAGCCCACAATAACAAAAACATCTCTGGAACTCATACCTGTTTGTATTTAGTCTTAAATGTCTCAAAGATAGAGGAAGAAAATAAGAATGAAATCTAATTCCCCTCCAATGTGATTGATATATCAGTTTTTGAAGCCTGAATTGCTGGAATGAGTGCAGCAATTACTCCCAAGCCCAGCGCACTAAAAAACAAATAGAGTTCAGCTTTAGAAAAGGACCCGGCGGAGAGGCTGTAGTTATAATTTGTTTCCATGCTTTCAGAAAGAAAATAAAGCCCTCCATAACTTAATAAAAAGCCCAGCAGACTCCCTAGGAAAGCTATAATGAGTCCTTCAAAGATTATAAGCATAAACACTTGGGTTCTCGAAGCCCCTTTCACCCTCATGTAGGCCAACTCTAATTTTCGATCCCTTAATTTATTCAACATTGCTAAAAAAATACTCAATCCTGAAACAAATACAATGGCCAGGGCTAGTGTATTTAGTGCTTGTGTTCCTGTATCCATAAGTGAGAATAGACGATTTATCTCTATTGCAGGACTTGCCGCTTGCATATCTGTATTCTCGTTGATATTTCTCCCTAAGTTCAGGGCTTGAAAGTTCCTTCCCTTAAAAGTAAGTAGCAGGGAGGTTATCTCTTGATTGCCCCCTTGTTGTAATAAAAAAGTGTTAGAAGCGGAAGAGATTATAGACTCGGGGCTCTTCATGCTATCGACATTTCCATTCTCATGCTTATGATCATGGTTATGGTTATGGTTATGTTCATGTTCATGTTCATGGTTATGGTTATGGTTATTACCATTGTGATTGTGACCTGTGTCTCCGTTTCTGCCGGTTTCATCCTCTGCATGATTATGCATCTTCCAAAATGTAGCAGGCGTTGTGAGCAACAGTTGATCTACAACCGTATTTGTAGGTTCTAGAATACCTACTATTTTTAAGTCCTGGTCGTGCGAGTGGATATCATCAGTAAATCCATGAGAGCTTTGAAAGACATCTCCAACAGACAGGTTTAACTTTCTTGCCACCCCAGCTCCTGCGGTTACCTCAAAATTTTCTTGCCACATCATTTCAGCGGGTAATTGGATCCCATATAGATCAAGAATATCATGAGTCGTTCCCACAATTCGATACCCTTTATAACTATCTCCCAAAGAAAGTGGAACTGCCAAATCAACCAAAGGGTGTTGGGGGTTTAAAAAAGGTCGAGCCTGCTCTAGGCTAATATTTCCTGTCGGAGCATCAATATGGTACATACTACTCAATATTAGTTGTAGAGGGCTACCTTTCGCCCCAACAACCAAATCGATACCTGCCAAATTGTTTTCAAATTTTTGCTGAACCTGTTTATCGACTTGGAGTAAAAAAGCTATCAGGCCTACGCCGAGAGCAAAGAGTACGAGACTCAGCACCACTGACGTCGGCTTATGCAGGATATTTTTCCAGCTGATTGAAAATAGATTCATAGATTGATAGTTTGCTCAATATTATCTTTTAATCGCTTATCATGGGTAACTATAATCAAAGCACTCCCTAATCGGTCTGCTTCTTCTCTTAGAAGACTCAAAACTGCCTGGGCATTGTTATCATCAAGAGCAGAAGTTGGCTCGTCCGCCAAGATTAATTTGGGACTATTGATAAGTGCTAAAGCTATACCCACGCGTTGTTGCTCACCAACACTCAATTGTCTGGGTCTGGATTTTGCTTTCTTCAGAATATTCAAACGATCCAACAATTGGGTTCCCCGCTTTTCGTTCTTTTTTATAGAAGAAAAATAATAGCTGGCCATTATGTTTTCTTCTACGGTTAATGCATCGATAAAATAAGGTTGCTGAAAAACAATTCCAATATTACGCCCTCTAAATTTATCTAAAGCAGAGTCAGAAAGTTTGTCCAAAGGAATGTCTTCGAACAAGATTTGGCCTTGAATAGGTTTTCGTATACCCGCAAGCAGTTGAAGAAAAGTTGTCTTTCCACTTCCAGAATCTCCCAAAACAAGCAGAGGGTCGCCCGACCCAATCTCTATGGAAGGGAATGTTAGCGTTGGACCAGATTTATACTTATACTCTAATTGTGTAGCCTTAAGCATGATAGTTTTTTAGATCTTGAACGACAAAATTATTATAAAGTGCATAAAAAAAGCCATACTTATTAATAAGTATGGCCTTTTTCCAGAAAAATGAAAGGTCTTACATATTTTCTTTTAACCAATCTTCAAAGGATTGCTTCAATTCCTTTGCCTTTTTATTCATCTGCTCAACTTTCTTTTCAGAAGATTCCGCGGTATCATTCATCAATTCTTTTGCCTTTTTCTTAAGACTCTTCAGTTCTTCGATTGATTTTTCATATCCTTCTTTTGCCTCTCCTTCTGCATTTTTCATTTTTTCAGATAACTCTGAAATCTGCGCATTTATTGATTCATTTAATTCAACCATTGAACTATCTGCTTTGTCCAAGGCTTCATTTGCCATTTCATCGGCGCTTTCTTTCATTTCATCCATAGATTTCTCCATCTTCGCTTTCTCAGATCCGGCTTCTTCTGAGCCACAGGCAAAAATTCCAAATGTGGTGATTGCTAAGAATAGAAGAATAATTAATTGTCTTGTTGATATTTTCATAATTGATGGTTTGTGTTTTTACAAATATAGCGAAAATTGCTTTATTTAGAATTTTCGCTTTTCTCTTTTTCACTAGCTCGAAATTTACGGATTAGGAACACTCCAACGTCCCAAGCTTTCATAAGATCACGCGGGTGAATATGTGAAAGCCAATTTAGTATACCCGAAGATTCACTACTTGGATTTTCGTGCAAATAAAAAATCTCATTTTCCAGCAATTCTCTTTGAATCTGGATCGATTTTCTTTTTTTTACCAGTTGTTCGTAGCTACTAATTTCCTTCATGAGTCTTTAGTTATCATTCTTGTAATCATATTTTTAATGGGAGTTAATAGAAGAGTTCTGCTAAAAACTCTAAAAATAATAAGTAAAAAAGCTAAAATTCCTGCTCCTCCCAACAACCCAAATGTTGCAGAATTCCAAAAATCTGCTAAATAAACGCAAACTGCTGATATTAGTAAGATGAGTACTAAAAGAAATAGTACACCGATCAGAGATAATACGATTAAACCAGCCATTAAGTTGATAAACAATTGCATCTGGCCAAGTTTAAGTTCCTCAAGTGACAACTCAAAGTACTTCCTTACCAATAGAGATAGTTCAACTAAATACTCCTTCATAAATTACTTCTAGCTTAATCTAGTGCTTTTTGTGCTTTCTCCGCAGCCTTCTCTATTTTCTTCTTGGCAGCTTTAGCTCCCTCAGAAGAAACTTCATCAGCTGCATCTAATCCTTGGCGAGCTGCGGAACTAGACTTCTTTTCTGCCCGCTCCATTTTATCTACCAAAGATTTAATCTGCGATTCAGTGCTGTGTAAAAAACTCTTCAGGTTTTCAGATATTTCACCTGTCTTTTCATCTAAAATTTTTCGAGACTTTTTTTCCATTTTGTCCCACTTCTTACCGGCTTCTTTCCTCATTTTCTTACCATCCTCACTTGTCAGGTAATAACCTGTAGCTGCTCCAGCAATTAATCCTAATCCCAATCCGATTCCAAATTTCGTTCCGTCTTTCATACTATTATTTTTAGTTTAAAAATTATCTGTTTTTGATGATTTTTTTTTGTTCATCTAACAACTTTCGGGCCTCAGAAATGAGTTCCCAAATTTCTTTATCTTCAATTTTATCTATTTCCGCCGAGGGGTTTTTCTCTAAACCATCTAATCCCGCGCGAAGTTTGAATCTTACTTTTTTCAATCTGTTCAAATGATTATTAAGTTGTTCTTCAGGGTTTTCACCGTTTGATTTTATTGCTATCTCAATCTCGCGAATATTTTTCTCAACTGATTGATAAAGCGATTCAACTTCGTTAATTATATCATCTTTACTTGCCATACTGCTACAACGCTCTTTTTCGTAATTTGTTCATTTTTAATGAGTTATATTTTACAAAAGCAATAAGTTACTCAATAACTTCAAAGGCTCCTCCTTTATTATTATATTCATCAATATTCATACCACAAAAATAATTTGAATGAATCCTACAGAAGTAAGAAATCTTGTTAGAAAGGTGAAAAAGTACAAAGAGGTCATTGAAAACACGAACGAATATCGGATAGTTTGGAAAGAAAACTTAAAAGAGGATATAATTAAAGGCCTGGAAGAATTGCTAGAACTCAGTGGTCTAGAGGCAAAAGTTGTCACTAAAACTCAAATAGAAAACCTGGAGGCAGTGGTATTAACACTGGGGGAGTCAAAAAGTGGTCTTTTCCATAAAGTGAATGAGGATATAGACAGGCATATGATCAAGCATAATGGCTCACTATTATACCAGCAATTATTTAACGGTAAAATTATGGTCATGATCAACTATCCTCATATTGAAAATTACGGTCAACCCCATCAACCTAAAACGCTGGCTATCTATCGTCCCGAAGAGCTCAAAAAACCTTACCTCATTCGCCACATGGAAGAGTTCATTGCGGAAATCACTCTAATGGAAGATTTTGACGATGACGAACCGAATCAAAAAATTGGTTTTGAATTAAACTTCCAGGATGAGAGTATTGATGGACAGGGATAAATGGGTTCGCAATAATACTTTCTAAATAAAAATTTATCGGTTCTATAGGAAGTCACCCCTGTAGTATTGTCAAGTGAAATAATTTTATTTATAGTTGTCAAGAGAAGAAAAATGAGATGGATCTAAAAGAATAAGGTGGGCAAAAAAAAAACGGGAACTGCATGCAGTTCCCGTTTTTTTATCGTCAACTTAAAGTGTCTATTGATAGATTACAATTTTTGAATCGACAGTTCCATTTTGAAACGCAACTTTAAGAATATATTGTCCACTTGAGAGTCCGTTTCGATTGACAAACTCGGTATGAGCCTCTAATCCTCTTTTCTCCTGAACAACTCTACCTTGCATGTCGTACATCTGCCAATCTGTAATTACATTAGAAGGGTCTGCAGTAATTCTCATCATATCACGCGCAGGTGTAGGCGCAACAGTAAACTGGGCCTTTTCAACTTGAGGCTCAGCACTTACAGGTTCGCATTCTAAATTTAATACTTCACAAGCACGGGGCGCATAATATGCTATAATGGTATCAATATAAGATCTGCCCTTTTCAGGACTCATACTCGGGTTACTCATAATTCCATTCGCATGATTGGGGTTCTCATCCGGATTCCACCATTGCCAAGGTGAAGAATCATTCGGACCATCAGATCCTATGATGGGAAACAACCCATCTAATCCATCATTTCTGCTGTTAGCTACCTCTGAAAAATCATTATCGAAGTCCATTCCAGCAAATGCGTCATTGTTACCATATTGGTTCGTAAATTCCTGTACGGTATAACTGCCAAATACTTCTACTACAGGTAAGTTGAAACCTGGCACAATTAGTACGTCTCCCATATATGGTGCATTGGGGTCGGTTGGAACGTGATAGGAGATAATAGGCACTTGACCCGGGTCAATCCAAGAAGTATCACCACAAGCACCCCCCATGTTCACACTTAAGTTAAAATCACTACTGTAGCCGACATGGTTCGGGTAGTTCAGAGTATCTCCCGCAGGGAATCCTGGGTAGTTCGGCGGTACAATCCCAACTGAATCGGCATTGATATCCCCATTAATGGCTTCGACTACCATAGGGAAAGGCATTCCTCCAACTTCAGTGATGAATTTCCCTCCCGGAGTTAGTGGGATTTTGTTATAATCATCTAAGACTGCAGTATTTAAGGTAACGTACCCACCTGTACCTTCACCCCAAAGCACGATACGATCAGTATCTACACCAAACGAGTTGTTCCCTTCAGCAACATTCCGTCTGAAAAACTTAATAGCGGTCCTGGCATCCTGAACACCTCGATATGCCGCATTAATCAAAGTAAAAATTCTTTCTTCCTGTTCGTTGGCAACTGGATTCCACCCTTGACGATAAGTAGCAATGGCAGAAACATATCCCATCCGAGCGAGTCGGTTGGCAATTTCTACAATAGATGAGTCGGTTCGCGTGCCACCGGTACTTCCGTTTTCAGGATGAGGCAAAAAATTACCCGTGTGAAAAATAATAACAAGTGGGCGCTCTGTTTCGGTATCGCCTTCAGGCTCATAAAAGTCTAGCTTCAGCTCTTGAGGGATCGCTTCCCCAACTTGAGGTAAAGCAATCACAGTGGCATTCACCCCGTAGGTTATATCATAAGTGACATTGACATCATCGAAAATCTCTTCTACATAACGACTTTGAGCAAATAATGCACTGACGCTAAAAAAGCACAGCAAGAATAGTGTAAAAATCTGTTTCATATTGTTTGTTTTAGTGATTAAAGTGAAAGTTAATTTTTGTTTTTCCAGTCATAAGTAACTGAAAAATAAGCAAGGCGCCCAATTCGCGGCCCTCCATATGTCTGAAATTGCTTGTTATTCAATATATTCGTTGCACCAAGTTTAAACGTCGTGTGAATGGATTCCGACCGCCAACTAACTTGGCCATCCAACAATTGATAACTGGGAATAAACCCTGTAAATTGAGGCGACCCTTCAAATAAGAAGCCCTCAATCCATTTGTAATTTACATTAAAATTAAGATTTTTTATCGGCCTACCAAATAAATTGACAATTAAGTTGCGAGCACCAAAGGCGATGTTGAATTTATGTTCAGGAGTATTAAATGCAGGAATAATGGGATCTTCCTCAAAAGAATTCAGCCTATTCCAGGAGTAATTACCTGATAGGCTAAATTTGTCGAAATAGTACTTTAGGCTAAGATATACCCCTTGTGTTGTTATTTCTTGCCTTGAGTTTGCTGAATATCGAAATACCTGAAGGTCTCGAATCAATCCATTGTCTCCTATATCAGCATCTACCCCAATATTGTACCCCAGAAAATTCGTGTAGAAATTATAATAGTATCCTCCATCTACAAAGATATCATTCCATAAAATCGTTCGATAGCCAACTTCAAAAGTCTGCACTTGCTCGGGTTGAATGGGATTGATATCGAAATAAGAGAGCGTGTCTGTATTCAAAGTATTGCGATAATCAGAGAATGACTCCAGCGTTACCAGTGAATCTACACCCTCAAGATTACCGGATAAAATAGCTGGCCCCACATCCAAGGAGAGGTATTGGTCGGAAAGAGTGGGGTTCCGAATAGCAGAAGAAAAGGAAAAACGAAAATAATTATCCCTTCCCGGATTCCACACCAAACTCATTGCAGGACTGTAGACAAAGTCAAAGTTTTGATTCTTATCCATACGCAAGGAAGCACTAAAAGTTAACTCTTCCTCGAAAAACATTTTATCGAATCCAGTATAAAAGCCGTATTCAAAATTGGAAATTCGAGTTCCTGCAGTATCAATAAAAATAGTTCCGTCTGAATTCGGTCGATACAAACGAGAGCTAAAACCCGTTCTAAAGTTTTCGAAAAAAGGGAGATCCCACTGATATTCCCCTTGCGCGTGATATAAAGCCGAACGGTCAAAAAATAAAGTCCCCTCCTCTTCCTCATTATTCTTAGCACTCGTTAACCGCTCAAACTCCTCGTCAAACTCCTTTGTTCCGGGACTTAAAAACCCTCCATCTGAATTAGCAAAAGATTCTGATAATCCGTGCCAATGTCGTAGGGAATCTCTAAAATCCATTATCCATTCCTCAGCAGCTCCATTGTCAAAAGTAAAAGTCCCGGTTTCGACATCAAAAATTAAATCAGGATATCCGTTCTCCTTCATTCTTCCGCGGATATTACCCAAACCCGGAGATCGCCAATATCGCCTGTAATCCAACCCCCAATCCTCATTGCTCTTAGCGTTGGTCTGAAGGCGTAGTGCTGTAGCATAAGGGTCGTAAGAGTCTCCGGCATCCTCATTCGTCGCATACATTCTCAAAAAGAACTTGTCCTTTTTTCTCCATTCCAGGCGATTTTGGAAAAACAATATATTATCTAATCGGAAACGATTATCACCTTGATAGACCGTAGTGCCCGATCCAAAATTAGAAGCCCATTCCAAAACAGAAGATTTTTCTCTCTTTTTTGGTTGCAAGCGAAAACTTACCAAGGCATTTGCTTTAATATTTTCAGTTCGATAATCGACCAAATCAATTTCTCTATAACCGGTCCTGAAGAATGTGCCCAAGCCTGCGGCATCCCCCCAGGGACTGGCACCACTTGCATCATTTACGGGAAAGTATTCGTCTCCATATACATTCACCGCATCAAATCCGCCTGGATTTTCCTTCGTTACTTCAGAAGCATCCACAGGGTCGTAATTTTCCGCTTCCCAATCATTAGCAGTCAAATAGGAAAAGTTGAATTTGTAAGCAAATATGGGATCTCCGTTTATATTTTTGATCGCATCTGCCCAACGGATAGAAGTTTCCACCATACTTCTTTCCCCGACTTTTATACTTGCCGCTAACCCCCTGTGAAAAAATGGATCTTTCGTTCTCATATCAATCACTCCATTAAATGCATTGGGACCATAAAAAGCAGAGGCTGCTCCTTGAACTAAGTCTACTTTCAAAATATCTAACTCCGGAGATCCAAGGAAATTCCCCAGTGAAAAATTCAATCCCGGAGACTGATTATCTACTCCATCTATTACTTGTAATGAACGCACCGGACTCGTAGAATTAAAACCGCGTGTATTGATTACAGTAAATCCTAAACTCGCGGTAGTTAAGTCAACTCCGGACAAATTACCCAACCCTTCGTAAAAGCTCGCAGAAGGTGTCTCTTTAATAGCAATCAAGTCTAAAGTTTCTACGCTTAGGGGTTCCTTTTTTCTCTCCTCAGATAATCTTTGTCCTTTTACATTTATAGTTTCCAAAACAACCCCTCCTGAACTCATCTCTATCTTTAAGGGAGAATTGTTCTCAGACAAGGTCAGTTCTTGCTCTTCATACCCCATAAAGTTAATCAATAAGGTCATTGGGAAATTTGCTTCCGTAAATAAGGTGAACTCTCCATTGTAATCTGTCACTTCTCCCTTACTCGTTTCCCGAACTAAAATGGTAGCCCCAATCAAGGGGTCATTGTTCTCGGCATCTACTATCTTTCCACTTATCGTCACTTGGGCACTTAGGCTACTAGCAATAAGAGAACTCAATAGAAACCAAAAAATTAGAATCTTTTTTTTCTGACTTAGAAAACCTAATCTTAAATTGGACAGACGCTGCATATCAATGTTTTAAGAGAGGACAATTTATAAAAAAAAAGATGAACGAAATGACGATACAGTCAATCATTGTTGAAAAACTCACTCAAGACCAGTTTCAATATCGACCTAAACACATACAATCGAAACTACTTCCGAGAGGAAAAGGAAGAATTGTATTGAAATATAGTCTTTTTCATTCCTTCTAAAGTTCACTTCATGGCACTATCGGAAATACAAGTTAAACTAACCGTTATCGGAAGCTATAAATTCCATTAGATTATTGTTGATGCGACTGAGAACTTCGCAGGCTTCGTCGTGTTCTTTTTGAGAAATATTATAGGTAGCCCTTTGTGTCATGTACTCCATTTTGTCCAGGGCCTTTTCTACTTTTTCAATTCCGACCGCTGTAATGGAAATCCTACTAATTCTTTTGTCTGTGGAATCTTGTGATTTCTTCAAAAGCTTTTTAGCTTCCAACCCTTTGACCAATCGAGTCACATTCGCATTGTCCTTGAGAATGCTTTCAGCCAGTTGAGTCATTGTCATAGATGTATGCTTCATTAAATTAGATAGAATACCCATCTCATCGGGATTAATATCCAATTTGTTTTTTACTAAAATATCATGCATCGTTTTTCTCAACCGAGTTGTCAATACAGCAGATTGATATCCAATGGTCTTATCTACATCGAATTGTGTCTGTCGCTGGATAGTAATAGGGGTAGTTGTTTTATTCATAGTCTATTTTTGTGTTCAGAAAGTTGGATTGAGAGCAGAGCACCTCCTTACAGGAATCCGATGCAATATTAAATAAACTTAACATCTCAATTTAGATTGCTTGTGAACTACAAACACATTCTACTTATCGACTAACTAACTAAAATAAGCTACCAAAACTGTCTTTTCTTCTATCCAAAAAAAGAAGGCTCAGTGCGTTTACAGTATTGGCTGAACGGGCAAAAGCTACATTTCGACCTATCGTCTGTCTGGAAGAATTCCCTTTTCGGATCTAACATCTCATTGAAAATTTGAGTTAAACCGTCTTCTATCGACTGAAAATCACTTTCTTCCAAAGCTTCCAGAGCCTCTCCATTCTTTTGAAAACGGTGATCAAATACTGCTGGATTGCTCATCTCTTGCACAGTATAGTTCCCCAACTGTATATTTTCAAATGAACCAAATGAACTGGGCTTAATGCGGTTAACCACCCATGCATATAACCCCAGTTGAATGGCGAGAGAATGATAATTTTTTTGCTCCGTGGCCATCATTTCAGTCCAATCCGAAATATCTCCGCTAGCTTTGTAACTATTCAGTGCAATGATTCCCGTTTTATAATCTGATAGGCGCAAGAGACTTCCTTTTCGGTCTACGCGATCGATGATCCCCGTAAAATGGATGGCATCTAATCCATCCACTCCTTGAATGGAAATAGAAACATCTTTATTCTCCCCTACATTATATTCATGTTGCACCATAGTAAAGGGTGCCCAGCTTTTATCATACTCCAAAATATGTTTGACCCGATCAATGACGTAATTCCTAATGAGTAATAACTCACCTCGATTTTGAAACTTAGGATGAATCTTTAAGCTCTTCTCCATGACTTGATGAACCTGGGATTCAACCTGGTCGCCTAACTCGTCAATATCATCAGCGGTGTACCTCTGGCCCTTTATGTACAAATTCTCCATAGTTTTGTGCAAAACGCGACCGAGTGTTAATCCGGAATACTTTCGATCTGTAGGGATTTCCGTTTTCGTCCCCTCAATATATTTCAGATAATACTTCAGGGAACAATCCAAATAGGTTTGCAACTTCGAAGGTGAGAGCCCCCTTTTCAAGTCCGCTATAATTGCAGTCCGAATTTCAGGAGTTTTTTCAACCGATACAGGATCTTGAAAAGAGCTTTTATTGGACTGTAAATGCTTCTTCTCTTTCAAGGTCCAGGATGGGGGCAAAAACAATCGTATAGATTGTGCAAAGCGGCTCAGCTCCTTCGCCCCCAAATCTCCGGTCAGTTCATTGTACAGCAAACTCACTTTGGAGGCTCTGGCAATGGCCATGTAAAAATAATAGGCCTCTTCAGCCAATGCCTCCTCCGGAACGGGAATGCGGAATGCCTTTTGCAAATGATAAGGAATAAGGGATTGAGAAGGATTTCCCGGAAACGCACCTTCATTCATCTGAGGAATAATGACGTGGTCAAAATCCAAATTCCTCGCCTCTAAGGGCCCCAATATCTGCAATCCCCTGAGTGGAACCCCCTTGAAAGGAATGCGAGCGTGTCGAAAATAGTGATCGATCAGAACGTGTAATGCATCGTAAGAAAGTTCGATGCGCTCCTCTCGATAGATGTCTCTCAATCGACGCAATCGTTGACCTGCAAACACAATAATTTCAGAAATATATTGAGAAAGACCTTCAGCACCACTGGGTTGCTCTTGTTGATATTGATAGAGCTCCTCCAAACCTTTGAGAAAATGATCAAACAACTCCTCTGGGCGATCGTGTTCAATTGGAGCAAACCAATGCTTATGCATGGGCTCCAAATTCTCGATAAGAGCAGAAGAGGAAATAGTATATCGATCAAGTGATAGAGTACCTATAAGCTTTGACTCGATATATGGATGTTCCAATATACGTTGAACATCTTCCGATATAAACCAGTCCGACTTACTGATCCGTCGCTGATGCATGGTCAAATATTGTTGCAAAAGCGACAAAATCGGGGTTTCTTTAAGGGATACCCCCATAGATATATTTACATCGGTAATCCTGGAAGGCAAACTACTCAATATAGGTAGCAGCAAAGACTCATCCGGTAATATAATCGCAATGCGATCTGTCGAAGCCTCAGAGTTTTCCAAAATCCGCGAGACCCATTGCGCCTGAGCGGCTTTCTTTTGCACCCCAAACAGCTCTACTTCCTTTGGAGCATTCCTCCAGTCGCTACAAATATTGTGATGGTTATCATCGGAAGAGAAATGCTCCTGTCTAATAAACCGGCCGGCATTGTTATAGGTGCCCTCTTCAAGCAAATTCTTGTCGTAATTCCAAAAAACCTGAGCATTAAACTGCCTGACGCAATACCGCATCACCTGCTGCTCTGACCGATTGAGCCGGTTAAACCCAACAAAATAAATTTGATAGTCCCGCCACTCACCCAATCGAGACAAGTGATCGGTTAGTTGTCGATACATTTGACCACTATACGCTTTCTTTTCTGCCAACAATCGCTCGTCGAGACTGCGCTTCATTTCTCCCAGCCTTCGCCACAAAAAAGTGAAATTTTCAATTTGTTGCTCCGATTTATCATCTGTTTGTTGTACCCTTTGCACCGAGCTCCAAAACTGCCTCAAATGATCGATCAACTCTTGCTTCCAGTCGGAAAACAAAGCATCGATATCTTTCTCATCCGCAAGGTTTGTAAATAGGCGGTCGACATCAATTCTATATTTATCCAACTGGTCGAAATCATCAAGTAAGCGCTGACCGAAAAAGTAAAAGTTCTCAAAAGACTCCTTTTGTTCTAAGGTTTGATTCCAAAACTCGTAGAGCTTATAAATCACTGAGAGACGGTCTGCTTCGACTTCCTCGACGTGATATTTGATCCACTCGTCTAGGGTCATCATGATGGGTGACCAAATGGGATCTGTATTAAGTGACTGAATTTCTCGCTGCAAAAATAACCCCGCCCGGCGGTTTGGTGTGAGAATTAACGTTTGGCTAAATTCTCCCTCTTGTCGGACTTGTATCTTTTGAGCAACCTCCTGAAGAAACATATTTTCTACGTTTTGATAAAAATTAAGACAATTCTACGCGTTCCATTTCTGCAGCATCAATATACACAAGGTAACCTTCCACAGCAGGTGCTTGCATCTCCATCAGGCTCTCCATGTAATTCTGAACCTGATCCCTGTGAGCAGGATATTTCTTCCCGGTTTTGAAGTCGATGACCAAGGTGCGACCCTCCTGCCGAATCACCCGATCAGGCCGTTGAATCACACTTCCGGGAACCAACAACTCGCGCTCTACCATTCGCCCTTCTTTTAACCGCAGTAAAGGACCAATCTCACTGTGATTCATCAAAGGTGCTAAAGCCTCAAAATAGGAGCTTCTCTCTTCCTCGACCAGGATTCCTTGTTCTATAGCGGCTGTGATGGAGCGGTTCAGACTCTCTTCATCGTACACTCGTTCCAGTATTTCGTGCAATTTTCGTCCCCGGCTCAAAGCGTTGTTCTCTTCTTCTTCCTGCAAGCCACTGCCTGGATCTGAAATAGAGGGTATGGGCCGAGCACCGCGATAGTCACCAAGCTCAATCGGATGGTATAATTCATTTCCTTCCTCTTTATCATCCTCTGTTTTACGATGCTCCACAGGAATACCGCGCACTATTCTTTTATGGCCGACCTCGGATTGGATGTCCTGCGCTCTGTTATGATCCAGTGCACTCCAAAGAAGCTGACTCAGTAATTTCAACTCGTTATTTGGCTCTACTCCTTTCAAAAAGAGGTGCACTTCCTGCTGGGGGCGTGTGGTAGCGACATAACACAAGTTCAGGGTGTCAACCCACTGTGCGATAAACTCCCGGGCGAACTCATCCGATAAAGTACTGAAGGCCAATTGCTTCCCAAATTCCAGAGGGTAAGTAGACCAGTCCCGATCCATTATTGCAAAGGGTTCTGCCCATATAATGGTTTTATTCATGCCTTTCGATACGGCTGTAATATCCATGTCCATGTAGGGAAGCAACACCACCGGATATTCCATCCCTTTTGACTTGTGAATCGTCATCACGCGAATCGCATCCTGATTGTCAGGTAAAATAATAGAGTTCCTAAAAATCTCCCTATCGTAATAAAAATCAACCCAATCCCTAATGTGTCCTTGCTCTAGATCCACGTATTGCAAAACTTGATTCTGAAACTCCAGTAAAAAGGGAAGTTCCGCCACTACCTCTGCCCATCCGGTCTGCTCAACTACTCGCTCCGCAATTTCCCAAAGAGATTGCGCACGGGCTTCTCTAAGCATATCATCTAATGCAGCCCGACTTAACTCTGTAGATGGGATTTTTTCTACCGCCTGATCCCACTCGAGCCGAGCGACTTTTTCATCGCGACCAATTATCAGTTTAAAAAAGGCCATTATGCCCTGCACGATATATGAATTTGACAATTCCAAGGCCTGGGGAGAAGTAAAAGTAAAGGTATCATTATCTTCTCGCTGCCATTCCAATAAATACTCAGATATCTCCAGTGCCTCTTTTCCTCCTCGCACCAGTATACAAATATCCGATTTAGAAAATCCTCTATTCTTCAGTGAAACGATACGCTCCTTGATCAGATCAAAAAAATACACTTCCTGCTCTGCCTTTTCAATGCCGGTTGCCTTGTGGGGCTCTAAGAATCCATCAAGGCAAACAAATCCCCCGGCCCTGGCTTCTTTCATTTTTTCGTGGATATCCTGCGCATGTCCGGAAAAAATATCGCCAATAATAGAAACTTCTTCTCGCTGATGAATCCCATATTTCGAAAAGGCCTTCAATAATTCCCCTTCAGCCAACTCTGCCAAATCTCCGTAGAGCTCATTATTGAACGAAACAATCTCCTCCCTCGATCGCCAATTATTTTCCAGCTGCTCTGGCTGATACTGCTCTAAAGGCTCGTATTTCTGTTGCAAGCCCAATTGCAAAATCTGCCAGTTCCCATTCCGCCAGCGATATATTGCCTGTTTCACATCACCCACAACCAGTGAGTCTTTGGTTCCCGTCGCTACCAATTCCTCGACCAGCGCATCTAGCACCTCCCACTGACTGGTGGAAGTGTCCTGGAACTCATCTAGCAATATATGCTGATACCGCTCCCCGATTCGCTCGTAAAAAAAAGGCATAATTTGAATGCGCACCACTTCCTTAAGCATCTCAGAAGTGTCCGACAACAACACTTTCTGTTCCCGCTGACAATAGGATTGCACATAGTCATTCAAAATGGCCAAAAAACCATAAGAAGTATATTTCTTTCGAATGAGGTACAAACTGAAATACACCGGCAATCTATCATCGATCCATTGAACGGTAGTTTTCAATAGCCGATTGATCTCATCAGAAGCGGATTCAATTTTACGCACAGTATCGGAAGGTGCACTTTTCGCGGTCCAGAGATCGACTTCATCTATGTTTTTCGACAATATTTTTCGGAAACCTTCAGGTCCCTTTTTGATAATTTTATAGGGGTCTGAATAAGTTTTCAGCCATGTCCCAATAAAACTTCTTTTCTTTCCAGAAAAGTCCTCAAATGTGAGACCATAGTGATCTAATACTCCTTTTACTTCTTCCTGAATGGTGGCCAGTTCTCCCTCGATATTTTCCATATCTGCGTACACACTTTCCCCCTTTTCCCGCAGCGACCCCAAATTCTCCTGAGCCAACTTTTGATGTACGCCTTCCTTGAATAACTCACCTCCTAACTCAAGCAAATCCCGTCGAAAATTATTGCTCTTTCCCTCATTCCATCGCTCCTCCAGCACGTGTTCGATCCAATACATGGCGGGGCTATCCACCGTAAGATCCGCTAATAATTCATCCATTACTCGCTCCAATACTTTATCGGTATCCAATTCTACTTCATAGCCCTGATTCAGACCAATTTCACGAGTAAAAACACGCAATATTCGTTGAAAGAAACTGTCAATCGTAGTGATTGCAAAGCCCGAATAATCCTCCATCATTGCCCGAAGGATCCCTGAGGCTGACCGCTGCAATTCCTCAGTACTCAATCCGTGATTCTCCTTCAAAGTCCCGGCGTGCTCAGCGCTGTCACTCCCCTCCGACAAATATTTGAGCTCCCGTAGGATGCGGTCCTTCATTTCCGCCGTCGCGGCATTCGTAAATGTCATGGCTAGAATATGCTTAAAATATGCGGGTTCACGTCGATGTTGAAAGCATAAGTCCAAATAAAACAAGACCAATCGAAAGGTTTTTCCGGAGCCGGCTGAAGCCTTATAAACATGAAGCATAACTAGGAATGGAATTGATTAAATCAATGATAACACAATTACCGTGAACTTGAAAATCAAGGTTTAACTTTTTAAAAATAGTTTTTAATATTTAAATTTATTTTTAATGTGTTTTCGGGCGTCCAGACCCCAAGTTGGGGTCTGCGCTACGATCCAGGCTATCGGTCCTGCACCTTCCCTCACGGGAGGGTTTGGACCCACCCGCCGGCGGCGGATGGCCTTCCTCATCGCTGACGCAAAGGTCTCAATTCACTTTGAGAGTCCCCGTCGAAATAAGGAGATGGAAATAAAAAAGCCTTCCTGATGAGTGGCAAATACATCTCAAAAGAAATAATTATTTCTATTTTTAGAGGTATGTTGTTCCTTTCAGCTGTCCTGCCATGATAAACAATGTGTACAGTAGCGGTTTGCTATTACAGTGAAGTTGTAGTGTTTCATTAAGGAGTGTTGTTCAAAAAAGATATGAAAGCCAGTTGTCAAATAATCAATAAACAACACATTCAGTTTTGGCAAGTTACCGTCTTTTGCGCGAGCGCTGCGGAGTGGGTGAGAAGCCCGCCCAGGGCGGGCGAGGAAGATCCGCGCGACGCAGTCCGCGCGGAGCCGATCCGCCGGCAGCGGAGAGCCCCGCAGCAAAGCGACCCACGCAGCGGCTATTAAGTATTCTCAGAGGTCATCCCCGGCGCACTTGGCCGCTGCGGGGACGCGCCCAAATCCAAAAAAAATTAATACTCAATATCCGCCAGTGCTTCCGGCTGCAATAAATGAATCGCTCCGCCCTCAATTTCTATGTTGCCCTCCGACTTAAAGTCCGAGAGCGTGCGAATGGTGGTTTCCTTAGCGGTCCCAGCCAATGCAGCCAAATCGTCCCGTCCGACGACAATATCCGAAGCGTCCCCCTGCTGATGTAGGTATAATAGTGCCTGAGCCACTCTACGACGGACCGAACTGTAGGCGTGATCCACTGCCCAATGTTGTAATTGTTCGGACTGAGCCAGGGTCTGTCTGAGAAAAAATAGAGCGATATCTCGATTCTCAAACATCATGGAAGAAAGTGAATTCGCATTGATGAATTTCGCCTGGACAGCCTCCATTGCAGTGGCGGTTGAGCTGTAGGTGTTTTCAGATAAAAGAGGTGCATACCCGATAAATTCACCGGGGCCTCTCCAGCCAATGAGAAGCTCCTTACCCGAGCTATGATGAAGTGATTCTTTGACGTAACCCTTTGTGATATAGTACATGCCGACCGGGTGTTGGTGAAGCTGCCACAATTGCTCGCCCTTTGCCCAGCACTCCTCCTTTCCCATGGATGTCAATTGATTCAGACTATTCTGCTCGCGAGCCTCTGAGTGTAAATTTCCCAAATTGTCTTTATAGGACTTCACGGACTCCATTTCTACATCGCGCTTTCGGAGTCGCAGCTCAATAGCTTCCAGCAATTCAGTGTCGTCAAAGGGTTTCGTGATATAATCATCCGCACCTAAGCCCATCCCTTTGCGCAGATCGGAGAGCTCGACCTTTGCGGTTAAGAAAATGAGAGGAATACTTCGGGTTTCTGGTTTTTGACGTAGAATTTTCAGGACGCCAAAGCCATCTAACTTGGGCATCATCACATCACAAAGAATAAGATCTGGCCGCTGATTTATGGCTTGCTCACAACCGACTTTCCCATCAGAAGCGGCGTGGGCTTCGTATCCGGCGAGCTCGAGAATTTCGCAAATATTTTCCCTGACCTCGGTTTGATCCTCAATGACAAGTATTTTTTTCATAATTTTTTCTTCGGCAGTTTAACAATAAAGGTGGATCCCACGTTTTCTTCACTTTCAAAATAGATCTCACCCCCTAACTGTTTTACGTATTCCGACACAATGCTCAACCCCAAACCCGTTCCCTGAATATTGACGGCATTCGAAGCTCTGAAAAACCGCTCGAATAAGTGCTTCTGTTCGGACTGTGGAACCCCCATGCCTTGATCTTCGACTGCAATTATCCAATGAGTGTCCTCTTCTCCAACCGTGCAACACACTTCTTTGGAATCACTATACTTTATCGCATTGGACAATAAATTAATTAAAATATTTTTGAGAATATGTGGGTCGGAAATGATTTGATCTACATCGGACTCGACGCGAATCCCTCCTTTATTTTCGGAGGTATAGATCTCAGAGATTTGTTCTTTCAATTGCTCCAAAAAAGAAGGCAAGTCTACCTCTAACCATTGTGGCTGATAATCTCCTTCTTCCAGTTTGCTGATCGATAGAAAATCATTCAAGATGGCGTTGAGGTGATTCACGCTGTCGCGAATACGATGGGTATGTCGCAAGCGCTTGTCCTGATGTTCTTCAATTTTATATTTTTCTATGATAGATGCTGAAGACAAAATAGTGCTCAAGGGCGTACGAAATTCGTGTGATGCGGTACTTAGAAATCGAGATTTCAAGTCATTGAGTTCCTTTTCTACCTCCAATGCCCCTTTCAGTTTTTGTTCCTTTTCCTCTAATTGTCGATTAACTTTCAATAGTTGATTGACCACACTTTCTAATTCATTGGTTCGCTGCTCTACTTTTTCTTCCAGTTGAAGATTCATACTAATCACTTCTTCTTGGGCAGCTTTGATATCTGTGAGGTCGTGGATTATACCAGTAAATATTTTTTTTGGACCTAAATTCACCTCACTCACAGCCAATCGAAAGGGAAAAAGCGTACCATCTTTCTTTTTCCCTTTTACTTCTCTACCAATACCAATAATCTTCTTTTCTCCGGTTTGGTCGTAGTGATTCAGGTAGCCATCGTGCTGAGAGTGATGGGGTTGAGGCATCAGCATGCTTATATTTCTACCGATCATTTCTGTGGCAGAATATCCAAATAGGTTTTGAGCAGCAGCATTGGCTGACTCAATCCTACCCGCTGTATTTATGGTAATAATTCCATCGATGGCCGTGTTGATCACAGCCTCTAATCGTTGGGCATAAAAATCATTGACTTCCTGCATGAAAAATATTGTTTTTCATAGCGAAGATAAAACATTGATGGAAATCATTTTTTCATGTGATAGAAATCATTTCCCAGAAAGGTCTTACATCCTATCTTCACTGAAAAAGATATGGATATTCAAAGACCTGTAAAAGAACTCATGCGTACTCAATTAACCACATTGAGCATTGACGACCCCTTGACAAAAGTGGAGCAAGTATTCGAAGAGAATAGTTTTCATCACATCCCCGTTCTGGATGCCGGAAAACTTGCTGGATTGGTAAGTAAAACCGATTTCTTATTCTTTCGAAAGGGCTTTGCTAAGACGAAGAGAGAGGAAGAGTTGGAAGCTTTCCGCTTAAAGACACATCGCGTGAAGGAAATTATGACCACTGGGCTAGCTAAGCTGGAACCGTCAGATAAAATCAGTGTTGCCCTGGAAGTTTTTAAAGTCAATATGTTTCACGCGATTCCCGTGGTGGAAGATGACAAGTTAGTGGGAATCATAACCACCTTTGATATCATTGAAGAACTATCCAAAGATTAATGGAGTGGCATCTTGTCGGAGTCCCATATCGCTTTACGGAGCTCCCTCCACCACTTTTTTACACATAAAAAGGGTGCTGGAGCGCGTTATTCAACGAGCTCATTTGCCCTTGGAGATACATGAGGTCAAGGAGTTAAATGAAATTTTGGCAGCCAATATTCATACGGTGCCTACCTTGAAAATTCACTCAAAAAGTTATTCCTTCTCGAAAGAAGGAACGACCAATTATGTGCTGAAACAAGCGATTGTGGATCTCCTTCAACATTATGACTATGGAGAATGGCCCTGTGTGGCCGTTCCTTTTAAAAAGCCGGAAAAGGTGATACCTACTTTGCTCTATGCTCATCAACTCGTGAATCAAAACGATAGTTGCCTCGAATTGCAATCTCTTTCCACCGAGTGCTCGGAAACATCTCTTGCCGCAGAGAAAAAACTTCAAAATTATATTGCCGCAGGTAGTGAAGAAGCCATGGGCCAGATATTAAGCCGTCCGATTATCGCACAAGCTAAATATTCGAGTAGCCTGTGGGATCATATTATTCATATAGAGCAAGAAAATAATTATAGGGCCATCATAGTGAGCCAGGAAGATTGGGCTCAGGAAAAAAGCAACTGGGATCAAGTCTATTCACAGTTGCGGCATCCCTTACTACTCATTCCTGACCGCGTGGAATTCCATCGCTCCGTTAATGCTCACTGGCTTATACATGAACCCTCCCTTGGAACAGCTGCGGTGCAATCTATCCTGCAACTATCCCATTGGTTTGATCTTAACATTATGATTTACTCGAAGCAGTCCATAAAACAACTCCTCGAGCAATGCCCGGAATTGAGCGTATTGAAAAGCGCAAAAATATCATTACAGTTTTCTCCGGTCGGTGCTATCCCTCGATCTATCCATGCTTCAGACTTGTTGTTTATTAACACTTCCATGGATTCAAGCGAACTTCATTCGGAGTACTACCATTCCGATCAATCCAGCCCTTTACCATTTGTCACTATCTTCCTACCACAAAATGATTCACATTCTGCTGAGGATAGGATAAAAGGGTTGAATGTAGAAAACAGAAAAAAAGGATTCGTACCTGTCCTGTAGAGTGGGACGAGCCGCTTCTGCATTTTGTGGTTAGTGGATAGATACGGTTTAGAGTGACTTTTTTTATCAGAGCAGGAATTTACGGACTACACAAAGGGAGATAGGTAATACATATCCTTTTTATCCAATCCAAGCATCATAATGCGCACGAGGCCGAACCTTGTCGATTTTCAACTCATAAAACAACATCAGTTATAGGAATTTTCCGGAAGTTTGAAAGCTTATAAGTCTATATATACGGAGCAAACCTTAGTACTCGTTTCTTTTGATTACCTAATTTTGCGATCTACTTCCCACCTTTAAATTAGTGGCACATTGCAGGATCATCAACCGTTAAATACCAACTGAGATCAAACGGTAAGTGCACTTGAAGGCCTCTGTATATGAGAAAAACGCCCATCAGGAGCTGAACTGCAGGCAATGCCTTTCGAAAGTAGCGATGAACTGAAAAAGATAATTGATTGACTCCTGTCATGAGAAAGAATAAGGCGGGCAGTGTACCCAGGCCAAATACAAACATAAAAACAGCACTCTGCCAGGCCGCAGAGAATGCTAAAGACCCGGCCAAAGCAATATAAACTAAGCCACAGGGTAAAAGGCCGTTCAATAGTCCCAGCACAAATGCTGAGGTGCTACCCCAGCGATGCATCCATTGTCCCAATCTTTTTTGCCAATGGCGCAAACCGTATCTATACCAGGAAAAGCGCTGAAGTAGACTGTCCGGAGTTATTGATAAAAAAAATAACAGAATAAAAAGTCCACCCGTAATAAGTGCTAATTGTTGCTGCCAACCGCTGGTCAAGAATTGCTGAGCCAAACCGCCTACAAGCCAACCCAATGCGGCATAGGTCGTTGCTCGTCCTAAATTGTACACTAATGATCGCCCCAGCAGATGTTTCCACTGGGAAGAACCCACTTGCGATACGCCCATAGCTAAAGGGCCACACATACCTAAGCAGTGTGCTGAACCAAAAAAGCCAAGTAGGAAGGGTACAGAAAACATATTTATCTGATAAAAATTTCCTCTTCGTAATAGTAGGTATCTTCTCCTTGCGCGTAATCCATTTGGACGACCCAGCGACCTTTTGGCAGGTGCTTCAGACTCAAAGGAATGAATTCGTTCGCCTTAAGATCAAAGTCAAATTCCACATCTTCTCCGGAAGAAACGGGATGATAACAAGTGAGTTGACCTCTCGCATGTTGAGCAATTGTATTTCCCTTTAGGACCAATTCATGTTTTTCTTTATTGTAGTCAAAGGTCACTTTGTCCTTTTGTGATTTGTAGTTCACTATTTTGTTATACTGCTCCTGATATGCCAGATCTTTTGCATAATAATCCTCAGACACCAGGCTATGATTAACTTGCGTTGATTGATACAAAGTGAAGCCCAGTAGGCCGATATACGCCACAAAAAAAAGAAAGAGAGCGTTGCCCCAGTGTAATTTCATAAGGTAATTATTTTATCGGTCCTAAAAAGTTCGTGGTCAATCGCTCTAGAACTTCTCCATCTGACACAACTTGAATTCTAATTTCAGTACTTCTGCTGTCCAGCTCATCGCGTGGAATTTTGACAAATACCGACCCATTTACTGTGCCATTCGGTATCGTTGTGGGTTCTTGCCCCACGTACTCGATCTCCCCTTCTGTACCCTGCAAAACAAATTCCACAGGCATTTCACGTTCGGTTTTATTAATCAACTGATAATTGTACAAGTTTTCGATAACTCCGGCTTCTCTTTCATAATACAATTTGCCGGGAGTTCTCAAAAACACCGTTTCGACATCTGACCTAGAAACAAATAAAAACAACTCAATACCTATTAGAAGGGTTAGAACTAAGCTATATGCAATAGAACGCGGATTGAAAAGTTTATGTTTTTTGGACTCTATTCCAGCATGAGAATCAATGCGAATTAGCCCCTTGGGACGATCGACCTTTTCCATCACTTCATCACAAGCATCCATACAAGCCGTGCAATTCACGCATTCTAATTGAATGCCGTTTCTTATATCGATTCCCGTCGGACATACCTTAACGCACAATCCACAATCTATACAATCTCCTTGTTGCTCCAGTTCCAATTCAGTGGCATTGCGTTTGATGCGCCCACGGGGTTCGCCCCTAACCCAGTCGTAGTATACAGCCAGGGATTGCTTATCCAGCATAACGCCCTGCAAACGGCCATAGGGACAAATCGTAGTACAGACTTGCTCCCGCAATTGAGAGAACACAAAGTAAAAAATTAGTGAGAAGATGAGCATTGCACTAAATCCTTGCCAATGCTCAGCAATTGGAGAGCTAATGATTTCCATCAGGTCATCCACACCAATAATGTAAGCCAGAAAAGTATTTCCGACCAAAAAAGCTATCCCAAAAAACAGGCTTTGTTTCAGCGTCTTTTTCCATATCTTATCCCATGTCCAGGGCGCTTTGTTCAATCGCTTTTGGGCAGTGTAGTCTCCTTCTATAGCGTATTCAATCCGACGATACACCATTTCCATAAAAATAGTTTGTGGACATATCCATCCACAAAACACCCTGCCGAAAATTACCGTAAACAATACGATAAAAATCATAAAAATGAGCGTGGCGATGACGAACAAGTGAAAATCCTGAGGAACAAAGTGCACGCCAAAGACGATAAACTGACGATTCAGAATATCGAACTGCATAAAAGGGTCACCATTGATTTTAATCCATGGCATACCAAATAATATGATGAGAAGCACATAGGACAGCCATTTTCGATAATCGTAAAAACGACCCTTTGGCATTTTGGGATAAATCCAAATGCGCTTTCCCTGCTGATCTACAGAGTTAATACTATCTCTAAAGCTGTTCTCCGGATCTTGCTCTTGTTGTTGTTCTGACATGCTTGTTGCGCTCTATTTGAGCTGTTTACTCCCCTTCTGCCTCTTCTTTCATGATGACTTCGGGATCGTGATACTGTCCTTCTTGCTCCTTGGCGTTCTCAGGTTCTGTACCCTGCAGTGTCATAATAAAACTTGCGACCTTCTCCATGGCTGCAGGTCTGACCTGAGCCTGCCAGGACACCATTCCTTTTTCAGGAACTCCGTACTTGATGACAGAGAAGACATCATTAATGGTTCCCCCATGAATCCAATAAGGATCCGTCAAATTGGGGCCTACACCTCCCTCGCCATTTTCTCCATGACAGGTGGCACAGTTGGACTGAAAAATAACATTGCCTTGCTCCAAAGCCAACTCATCAGTCAGGAACTGCACAGATTCTTCATCCACAACATCTGCCATCTGAACTCGATACAAGCGTTTACTCCGCTCCGCCTCTGCCATCTCTTCTCTGTATTCCCCTCGTGAGCTCCATTCGTTTCCTGAAAAATGATAGTAATACATATACACCACGGCAAAAATAATACTTCCGTAAAATAACCCCAGCCACCAGGGAGGCAGTCGATTGTCCAACTCCCGAATTCCATCAAAACTGTGCCCCAGATCTACCTCTTTTTCTCTGGAAACAGGAACGGCACCGGAGAGCCATTTCATCATTTTCTCCCATGCTGAAGGACCTTTTTCCATTTGACTCGCATCTTTCACCTCAATACCTGCTTCCTCCATAGCCTGTATTTTCTCCTGCTCCAAAACAACCATCAATGTCCGATACATTATAAGGAGAGCTCCAATAATAATAATACCAGCCATTACCACGACTATGTTTTGAAGAACTAATGTCATGGCCTTATTCAGCCACTCTATTTCTTCTAGTCCAACCATCATGCTACTCTCTGCTTTCGCTCTGGGCAAAAGAAAAAAGGCAAATAAAACAGACAAATACATATGTTTTTTCATGGGATTAATTTTTCTCTTTTTCCTCCTGACGTTTCGTATCATCCAAAGGCAAGGATGCCATATGGCGAATGTGCTCATCGCTTCGTCGAAATACTAAAATCACGGCCAGAATAAAAACACTCAAAAAGGTGAGCAAGGAAAACAAGGCCATCCAGTTGATATTCCCAGCCGATTCTAAAATATATTTGTACATGCTTTCTGTTTTTTATTTATTCCTCAACAATGGGTTCGGGCTTGATATCCGTTCCAATCCGCTGTAAATAAGCAATTAAGGCAACGATTTCTTTTTTCTCAAGATTTTCCTGCTCCACCCCTTCTGCGCGGAGATTTTCCGCCACTTCTTTGGCTTGTTTCTCCAGATCTTCTACTGCCTGATCTGCGTAGCCTTCGGGATATGGCGTATTAAGCGATTGCAACACTTTTATCTTAGCTGCCGTGTATTTTGTACTCAAATCATCCTCAATCAACCAGGGATAAGGGGGCATAATTGATCCCGGTGACATCGACTGGGGTTCATACATATGATAATAATGCCAGCTATCAGAGTATTTCTCACCTTCGCGGTGCAAATCCGGACCTGTTCGCTTCGATCCCCAAAGGAACGGACGATCGTAAATATATTCGCCAGACTTTGAGTATTCGCCATACCTTTCTGTTTCTGACCGGAAAGGGCGAACCATCTGAGAATGACAGCCTACACATCCTTCCCGAATATACAAATCTCGTCCCTCTAATTCCAAAGGTGTATACGGCTGTACCGAGGCTATTTTAGGTACGTTTTTATCGATGATAAGCATGGGGAATATCTCCACTAACCCCCCGATCAAAACTACAACCGTAGCACCAATTAGCATTTGTACCGGTCGTCGCTCAATCCACTTGTGCCAGTACTCTCCTTTTTCTCTTTTGTGTGGAGTTAAGGCCGGAGCTTCGGCGGCTTCATCATCCGCACAATGACCACTTTTCACCGTCCTGTAGAGATTGACCCCCATCAAAATCGCTCCTGCGAGATAAATTGTGCCACCAATGGCCCGTAAAAAATACATGGGAAGAATCTGAGTTACAGTCTCCAAAAAGTTGGGGTAAGTCAAAAAACCATCCGGCTCAAATTGCTTCCACATCATACTCTGTGTCCAGCCGGCCCAGTATAGAGGGATAGCATAAAACAACACCCCTAAAGTAGATATCCAAAAATGAACATTGGCCCATTTCATAGAGTATAACTTCGTGTTATAAATTCTAGGTACCAGCCAATACAAAATTCCAAAGGTCAACATTCCATTCCAGCCCAAGGTACCTACGTGAACATGTGCCACCGTCCAATCTGTATAATGACTAATGGCGTTGATAGATTTGATAGAAAGTAAAGGCCCCTCTAAAGTCGACATACCATATGCACTAACAGCCACCACCATAAACTTCAGAATAGGGTCTTGTCTGACTCGATCCCATGCGCCCCGTAAGGTTAATAGTCCATTCAACATACCACCCCAGGAAGGAGCAATTAACATAATGGAAAACACAGTGCCCAGTGATTGTGCCCAATCCGGCAATGAAGTATATAGCAAGTGATGTGGCCCGGCCCAAATGTATATGAAGATCAAGGCCCAAAAGTGAATGATGGATAACTTATATGAAAATATTGGCCGATTGGCTGCCTTGGGCAGATAATAATACATCAACCCCAAATAGGGCGTCGTCAAAAAGAAGGCTACGGCATTGTGTCCGTACCACCATTGTACCAAGGCATCCTGCACACCCGCCAAAACGGGAATACTTTGCATCATGGAGTAAGGAATAGCCAGGTTATTAAAAATGTGTAAAATCGTAACAGTTACCCAAGTAGCTATGTAAAACCAAATTGCTACATATAGATGGTTTTCCCTTCTCCGCAGAATAGTACCGAACATATTGATACCAAAAGCCACCCAAACCACTGCAATGGCAATATTTATTGGCCATTCCAATTCCGCATATTCATGACTGGTCGTTATTCCCAGAGGCAATGTGATGGCTGCTGCCAAAATGATCGCCTGCCATCCCCAAAAGTGAAATAAGGACAGTTTATCACTGTACATCCGTGTTTTTAGCAAGCGCTGCATGGAGTGGTACACCCCCATAAAAATCCCATTTCCAACAAAAGCAAAAATAACGGCATTGGTGTGCAGCGGTCGAATTCGGCCGAAAGTGAGTTCTGCTATGGCCATATTTAAGCCGGGAAACACCAATTCAAATGCAGCCCAAACGCCGACTAACATTCCAACAATACCCCAAATGACCGTGGCATAGGCAAACCACTTTACGATTTTGTTGTCATAACTGAATGACTCCATTTTTCCCATAACGTATTATTTCTTTGACTTTTTCTTTGAATCATCCCAAAGGATGCGGACCGAGGGTGTATAGTCGTCGTCATACTGACCGGATCTCATAGCCCAAATAAAAGCCACTAAAAAGCCGCCAGCTACTAAAATCCCTAATCCGATGAGTAAAAAAATGACTTCCATAACAATTACTTTTCGCTCTCCATCCAGGAGAAAGCGAACTTTCCTAAACTTATGCAAGATAAAAGGGCGTCACCACTCTTTGTATGATGAATGTCATATTGAGGTATGATTTTGCTCAGTTTTTCAAGTCAACCGAAGTGAAAATCAACCGGAGAATAAGGCCCACCCTCTGCGATAAGTCATGATATAAGCGCCTAAAAAACCCAAGGCGATTACACTTATAGAGCTCAGGGGCATCAATATAGCAGCAACAACAGGAGACAAAAGCCCCTGTACAGCAAAAAACAAGCCGATCGTATTGTATAGGGCCGCAAAAACAAAGGCACCGTTCAGTAATTTTCTGCTCTGCATGACAAATCCAAGGAATTGAGAAAAATTAGCCCATTGCCCGGCATCCAGAATCGCATCACTTGAAGGGGAGAATTGCTGTGTAGAATCAGAAACTACGACGCCCACATCAGCTTGACGAAGCGCACCGGCATCGTTGAGCCCATCACCTATAAATAATACCTTTTCTCCTTGGTCCTGCAAAGATCGAATATGCTGTAATTTGTCAGCCGGGCTTTGATGAAAATGGAAGGTCGCACCGGCAGGGAAAATCTCTTCCATTCGACTCCGCTCCTGAGGACCATCTCCCGAGAGTATGCGCAAGGGATAATGCTTTGACAAGGCTTCTATTGTCTCCTTCGTCCCCGGGCGAAGGGTAGGCTGAAAGCGATAAACGCCATGATACTCACCCTCTATTTCTATCCATACACCACTCTCTTCTGCGGCGGCGCCAAGCACGAACTCCGCCGAGCCTAATTTGATTTTTAAACCAAGACACCGCCCACTCAATCCGCTGCCGGGAATCTCCCGAAAATCCTTACACTCCTCACTTTTGGAGGACTTAGATAAGTGCTTATGCAAAACTCGGCTCATGGGATGAGAGGACTGAAGTGTCAGAATGGCCAAGGCCTCTTGTTGTTTTTCGGATAGTGCTTGGCCCTGATATTCAATTTGTGTCTTCTCGGGATCTGTCAAGGTTCCTGTTTTATCGAAAACAACTTGCGTAATATCTTGCAGTTGGGTGAGGGTTTTGACGTTTCTCAAAAATAACCCCCGACGGCCCAATATTCGGACGATATTCCCATAGGTGAAGGGCGTTGCTAAAGCTATTGCGCAAGGACAAGCAATAATGAGTACCGCGGTGGCTGACATAATAGCCACCGATAGATCTCGAGGCCACCAATACAAAAGGGTCAAGCCTGAAATGAGCAGAATACCAAAAGTAAAATATTTCCCAATCTGGTCGAGTAGAAGTTGTAATCGGTTCTGCCGGGGAATGTGAAAAAAA
>Ga0306912_1000187_pt1 | contig 38129 bp, 36 predicted proteins | sample AntRauFillE10628_FD_190443 | JGI IMG/M metagenome (GOLD analysis project Ga0306912, IMG submission 190443) | Saline lake microbial communities from Rauer Islands, Antarctica - Metagenome Filla E10 #628 (v2) (version 2) | ecosystem: Environmental > Aquatic > Non-marine Saline and Alkaline >...
CTTTGAAGTAGCTTTTGCAAGCTTCTTCATCGCCAAAGCGTTTCGCAAACTCAATGAATCGCATATTTAGTAAGTTGATTTACAGACTTAAATATAAGAAAACTTATAATAGCGGGGAGTCATTTTTAGAATTGAGGGACTAAAAGCAGAATTAAAGACTGCAAAAAGAAAGTTCTATCAGGGTGATTATCTTATCCCCGCTCAGCAGGCTAAGGCTTATTTCCTCGCATCAGTATTGCATCCCAAAGGACGGGATAGCTATCTCAGTTGGGGTTTTATGCACAGTATTTTCGGAAGAAAGGAGTATTTTTCCTCCTATGTGTTTGAAGATACCGCAGCAAAACTGCTAGAGCAAGATCCGACTTTAAAAGCGGAGTTTCTCGCTTGGCAAAAGGCCAATCCAGCGGAGGCTAAAAATGCTTATACTAGTTTAAATTGGATTTACGAGCGCAGCGATTATATGGAAGTAGAATACTTACGTTATCCTATAGGCTTTATCAATTAGTACTTAATTTAAAGGGAAGGCTTTTAACCTGAATTCAATTCTAAATTAGCCTTTATACGGGGCTTTCAAGTATTTTTCCAACAAAATTGAAAATCCTGCACCTGGTTCATTTGCTTTAGCCCGTTATAGCTGTAAAATTTAGATTGGTCTTTTCCTTTTCTTGAAAATCTGAGGTTATAATTTTAATCGAACTCAGGTTTATACCTTTGCGCCGCAATGGAAAACCAAACTTTGTACTATTTCCTTCTTTTTGGCGGAGGTCTCTTGGCGGGAGTAATTAACACTCTTGCGGGTAATGGCTCGGCTATCACTTTAAGCCTTCTTATTCTCAGTGGTATGCCAGCAACGGCGGCCAATGCTACCAATCGAGTGGGGGCTTTATTTCAGACCATTACAGCAGTGTTGAGCTTGCGCAGAAGCCCCCGCACCAAATTTCTTTTTAAAGACAGCGCTTGGTTCTTTATACCTTCTCTTCTCGGTTCTATTGTGGGCGCATTGTTAGCGATAGACGTAGATCCTATTCTATTAAAGCGCATCATAGGCGTAATTATGTTACTCCTTCTTTTTACCATGCTTTATAAGCCGCAGAAGTGGGCAAAAGCGACAAATTTGGAAACGAAATCTAAAACTTGGTACAATTGGTTAATCATATTTGTAATCGCGGTTTACGGCGGCTTTTTACAAATGGGCATCGGCATAATGTTGCTTAGTGCTTTGGTCTTACTAGCCCAGTATAGCTTACGCGATGCGAATATTATTAAACTAGTGCTGGCAATGCTCTTTGTGGTGCCCGCCTTTATTATCTTTGTAAGCAGCGGACAAATAGAATGGGTGCCAGGCTTAATGCTTGCCATTGGTCAAACTTTAGGAGCATGGATAGGAGCACGCTATATTCTCTTTCTGCCCAAGGCAAATACTATAGTGCGTTATACTTTAATAGTAATTCTAAGTGTTTCATCGCTTTCTCTTCTGGGAGTATTCGGTTGATTTTTAATTATGGGAGAAGCTTGTACAACTAAAAATTGGTACCAAAAGTGGTTTAATACCCCTTACTATCACCTGCTTTATAGCCAGCGTGATGATTCGGAGGCAGAGTCATTTATCTCCAATTTAATCAAGGAGTTGAAGCCTCAAGAAGACAGTCATTTTCTCGATTTAGCTTGTGGGAAAGGGCGTCATTCGCTCTATCTGCACCAGCAAGGTTATGAGGTTACGGGTATGGATTTAAGCGCAGAAAGTGTCAAGTTCGCTAAGCAAATGGCGGAAGATAAACTTCACTTTACTTGCGGCGACATGCGAGAAAGCTACGGAAATGAACGTTTCGATTTTATTCTTAACCTCTTTACTAGCTTTGGCTATTTCGAAAACGAAGATGACAATCGTAAAGTGTGTGCTGCTATAGCCGAAGCCTTAAAACCAGGCGGTAAAGTATTAATTGACTTCCTTAATGTTAATAAGGTGGAGCAAGGTTTGGTTCCCCAAGATGAGTTCATGATTGATGATTATCATTTTGCGATAGAGCGTAAAATTGTGGATGAAAAGGTTCTGAAAACCATTAAGGTAAGAAAGGGGGAGAAAGAAGAAGTCTTTTATGAACGCGTGCAATTACTGCGCGAGGATGATTTTAAGGACTTACTAGCAGAAAGCGGTCTGCACTATGAACAGTCCTTCGGAGATTATACCTTTGAACCTTTTTCGGCTCAAAGCTCAAAGCGCCTAATTATTCTTGCTTCTAAATGATTAAGGAAATTCTATATCTTGTTTTAGCCGTAGCAGTTGGCGGAGGCATGGCGGCTATATTGCGACGCACCAAGGCTATGTCCATAAAAGTGCTGCTTACTTTTAGTGGTGCTTATCTTTTGGGGATTGGTGTTTTTCATTTACTTCCCGAAGTGTATGAGGAGCATTCCCATCATTATGGCGCGGTAATAATGCTCGGCTTCTTTGTACAATTAATTTTAGAAGCCTTTAGCAAAGGACTGGAGCATGGACACAGCCATAGTGAGCTATTTGCTAATAAAGGTCTGCCTCTGGGCGTATTATTAAGTCTTTTCTTACATGCTTTTTTAGAGAGTATTGCTATCGGTGGTTCACATAACCACCTTAGTAGAGATGCCTTATTATGGGGCCTTTTAGTACATAAAATACCGGTGACAATTATACTTTACAATATGCTTTGTGAGTTCACCAAAAAGATACCAGTCGTTTTATTTTGGCTCCTACTTTTTGCTCTTATGGCTCCCTTGGGAGTCTTGGTTGGCTCATATATTCCGATTTTAGGCGACTATAGCCGAGAACTTACCGCTTTTGTATTTGGAATTTTTCTACATATTAGTACTACTATTCTTTTTGAAGGAAATCAATCCCATGGTTTTAATGTGATGAAATATGGTATTATTTTGATGGCTTTAGGCTTAGCCTGGTTATCGGTTAGCCACTAAACATAGAAGCGCTTTTAACGTAGCTACCTGATGCTAAATCATTTAAAATAAATATCTTAGGCTTTTAGGCTAATAGAATATTCCTTTTGCCTAATTCTAATAGATAAGATTGAACAGAGCAATGGTATAGAGCATTTTAGTTCAAGTACATTTGTAATGATTATGAAAATCAGAATCACATCAATATAATTAATATTATAAAATCAATAATATGAGTGTTTTAGTAGGAAAAAAAGCCCCCAGCTTCACCGCTGCAGCCGTAATTAATGGCGAAGAAATCGTTGAAGATTTCTCAATAGATCAGTACTTAGGAAAGAAATACGTAGTTCTTTTCTTCTACCCCAAAGATTTCACCTTTGTTTGCCCAACTGAGCTACACGCCTTTAATGAGCGCAAAGCAGATTTTGAAAAATTAGGAGTAGAGTTAGTAGCGGTTTCTACTGACACGGAGCAAAGTCACTGGGGTTGGTTGCAATTAAATAAAGATCAAGGCGGTATTAAAGGTATCACTTACCCAATTGTTGCTGATGTCAACAAAACCATCTCTAATAACTACGATGTACTAGCAGGAAGCTTCTACTACGATGAAAACGACATGCTACAAGCAGAAGGTGAGTTAGTAGCTTACCGTGGTCTTTTCTTAATTGATAGAGAAGGTATTGTACGTCATCAAGTAGTTAACGATATGCCTTTAGGCAGAAATGTAGAAGAGACTTTACGTATGGTAAAAGCACTACAGTTTAATGAAGAGAAAGGCGAAGTTTGTCCTGCTAACTGGGACGAAGGAAAAGCAGGTATGAAAGATACTCACAAAGGAGTAGCTAGTTACCTAAGCAATAACTAAGCATAAGACTTAGTGAAATCACAAAAAAAGGCCTGTTCATTTGAACAGGCCTTTTTTTTATTTTAAAACCGGTTGAGGTTTTTAATTGAGCGCTCTGTCTTTAAAATTTAAAGAAAAGGCTGCTGCTAATAATACTGCCAGCTAGGTTAGAACGTAACTCATTATTGCGACTAAAGTTGCAGTAATTATAACTGGCTCGTAAGCCAATTTGACGGGAACCGTATACCCGCACTTTCCATTCCAATCCTAAGCCTAAGCTCAGCGACTCTAAGACAAAACCGGTTTCGATATCATTTTGTTCATCATAAGTATCTAAGTCTGTGCTAAGAATATTGTAGCCGAGAGAAGTTCTAAAGGCCAAGCTCGTACGAGGCGCTTTTAAAAACTCGTAGCTATAATAAAGACCGAAATAAAGGATAGAGTTAATGTCACTTTTCTGAATCGCTCCTTCCAAGTCTATCCGCAAACTATCCGAGCGAACAGGAAAGCTTAAGCTGAAGTCAACTCCAAAATCGTGACGGTAGCTAGCAGCTCCAGCGGTAAAAATAAAACCGTGGGCTTGACCAAGATTCTCCGCCAGCGCTTGGGTAAATAGTTTAGTCGTATAGCCCGCAGTAATACTCACGTAGTTTGAGTTTGTTACATCTTGAGCTAGTGCCTTACCTGTTTCGGGGCCATCTTTTACTTTGTAAGTAGAGGAGCGGTAGACTTTATTAAGTGCTGCTTGATGGTGACTAGTGCTTAGGATTTGCAGACATAATTTTTCCCGCTTTCCCCAATTAACTTGAGAAGCTAAAAGCTCTGCGGCCCACTTAGTACTAAAGTCCAGATAGTTTTGATAAGGCTCACTATGCTTTAGGTAGCTAAGATTGTTAATATAGGCTAGGTAAAAATCAGCTAATGAAATAGAGCTATCCAACTTTTGCCTCTTTGATAGTTCGTGTAAAAGGCGCGTGCGGATTAAGGTTTCAGTGCTTTCGCAATCCTTTTCCCAATAGCTAATCAGTGAATCTAAACGAGCTTTATTTTGCTCTCGGGTATTCTGACTAATCACAGTAGGCAGACGCTGTTCTTTTTGCCAACAAGACTCACGCGCAGGGATAAATAAGTCCTGAAATTTTTTCTCTTGTGCCTGAAGGGTAAGTCCAGTGAACAAAGCAAGGAGAAGAGTAAGTTTATTCATAAGGGAGTTTTGCAAGCCTACTGAAAAAAAACAGGCCAATTATATTAAGACCTGAGTTCTGCATAAAATTATTGTCACACTTCTAGTAAATAGTAAGCGTGAGACCTTACCAAGTTAGTAATTGTATTGCAGTGCGCAACAACTCGTTTACCGATAGCCAAACTCCGCAATTACGGGATAGTGATCAGAAAGGGTTTCGGTTCTTACCTTATAATTGAAGCAACGTAGTTCAGATGAGTATAAAATATAGTCAATTCGTAAGGGCAATGGTCCGCGATTAAAGGTTCTAACCAAGCCATCTCCGGCGGTAATAAAGCTATCAGTTAAACTATCGGTAATAGTATTATAGGTGTAACTACTAGGAGGATCATTAAAGTCTCCTGCCAAAATAATTGGGTAAGGGCTTTCAGATAATAAATCCTTTAAGTCATCTACTTGATAAGCCCGTCGGTAGAAAGCGGCTTTTAAATCGCCGCCCACTTTATTAAGTCCTTTAGTTATTTGGTCTTGGTTTTTATCACTCAAATTACCCATGTTCGCATAATCTTCATCTTTTAAACCAATGGAAGCGAGATGTACATTTACCAAGCGAATAGTCCGCCCCTGCCAGTCAATATCGCAGACTAATGCTTTCCCTTTCGAGCCAATGGAGTCGGGTATAGCAAACTCGTGTGTTGTACTAGATTCTATTGGGTAACGCGAATAAGTAATTTGGCCAACGGCTCCCGTCTTTTCTTTAAAGCTACTATAGTGGTAGTTCAGTTTTACCTGAAGCTTAGGACTTAGCTGTCTGAATTCTTGAAACTGTAAAACATCAGGATTTTCTTTGAGGATTAAGTCTTCAATCTGTTGAGGAACATCATTTACATCCAACCATTTATAGTGGTTGAGCATGCGCACGTTATAAGTCATCACCTTTAAGGTTGTGCCACTAGCAACTACTTGGTTTCCTCCTCTAAATTGGTACAGCTCGCCCAATTGATTGTATCCTAATGCAATGGCAAGGGTGGGGAGTATGATTTTTAACTTAAGACGTAAGGCCCAGTAAATGGCGAAAATTATATTACCCAGCAGTAAATAGGGATAAGCTAATCCTAAAAATGAAAACCAGGAAACAATGCGAGGATCGATATATCCAGCTAGATAAGAAGCCATTAGGAGAAACGCAATAATGGTATTTACCACGTAGAGGATACCATCAAAAAACGATTTTTTACGGGCGGCCATTATTCCTTACCAAATTTAAAAAGATGTTCTTTTTCGTCTTTATTAAGACTATCGTAGCCACTGGTGCTAATCTTATCTAAAATTTGATTTAGTCTAGTTTCATCGTTTACCGGACTCTTTTTATTGCGATAGCCTTTATTAAATCCTCCCGAAGAGTAAACCGTTTTTAGCTTGGGTTTGGCTTTAAATAAGTTGGATAAACGATCTAATAAACCCGAAAAACCATCGGTTAAATCGCGCCCTTCGCGATAAAAACGGGCCATGAAAAAGCCAAAAGCAGCGCCACCAATATGGGCAATTCTTCCTCCGGCATTTGCTCCATCGCCTAAACCAATTAAATCGGTCAATAGTGCGAAAGCAGCTACTCCCCAAAGCGGAACCGTAGCAATGAAAAAGATTCGTACTGGGAAACGAGGATTATAAGTTGCAATGGCAAAAATAACTGCCATAACCCCCGCCGAAGCGCCACGGTTATTACTAATGACCACTACATCACTAAAAGCGGGAAATACATTGTAAAATAGAACATAAAGAATGCCGCCTAAAATACCACCCATTAAATAGGTACTTATCAAGCGACGACTGCCAAAATACTCGAGAAATAATTTACCCCCGAAAAAGAGCCAGAGCATATTAAAGAGGATATGCAAAAAGCCCTCGTGTAAAAACATATAAGTTACCAAGGTCCAGGGGCGAGTAGCAAGGGTAAGTAAGTCACTCGGTAGGGCGGTAAAGCTGATAAAAAAACCAGCGATATTAGCCTGAAATAAAAAGCTCAGAATACGCAGCAAAAGAAAGGCTACGTATACACCTAAGTTGGCCAAGATGAGGCGGGTGAGTGCATCACCGCTTTTAAAACTTAATTTGATATCATCAATTATGCTAGCCATTAGTAAAAGGTGCCGTTATTTTTTTTCCAGTAACGTAACAGTAAGAAGCCAAATAACATTCCTCCTAAGTGAGCAAAGTGCGCCACGTTGGAAGAAGGATCGTTAGCAATGCCATTATACAACTCTAAGGCTCCGTAAATCGCCACGAAATATTTCACCTTTACTGGTAATACAAAGTAAATATAAATGTATTGGTTAGGGAAGAGCATACCGAAGGCTAATAAAACACCAAATACTGCTCCCGAGGCACCAACGGTAGGTGCGTTTAAAAGAGCATTAGCTTGGGCCATAATAGGGTTAGTATAATTTTGACCGTTCTGCCATAAAGTGGCTCCTTCTCTTAATATAGTCTCTACTTGTCCTTCGCTAAGTTGACTAATCAAAGAGCTATACTCCCAGTATTCAAAACCTAAGTGTAAGAGGGCAGCGCCCAAACCAGTGACAAAATAGTAGATTAAAAAGCGTTTCGGTCCCCACACGTTTTCTAAGGCATTACCAAACATCCACAAAGCGAACATATTAAAGAAGATATGCCCCAAATTGCCATGCATAAACATATGCGTAATTAATTGGAAAGGCATAAAGTTCTCCGACTGAGGCAAGTATACCCCTAAGAGTTGGATGAGATTTATACCAAAAATGTTGCCTACTACCATGGAGGCTAAAAAGAACAAGCCGTTGATGATAAGCAGGTTTTTAATTACCTCGGGGAGTAATTTAAACTGTAGGGGTGACTGCTGCATTAGTTAAAACTTTTATCGATATCACTTAAAGTGAGATTTACAATTATTGGTTTACCATCGGGACTATGGTAGGGCGATTTGCTTGCAAAAAGCTCGTCTACCAGATTAGCCATAGCGGGAATTTCAATAAGTGTTCCCCTTCCAAAAGCAGCCACTTTGGCCATTTTTTGTGCCATTGTTTCTTGATACTCACTCTCTGAACTTTCGTTAAAGTCTTTATGAGCTTCAATAATATTTTCAATAATTTCTTGCACGGGTGCATTATCTATAAACAAAGGAACACCGTGCACCACCAATTGGTTTTTGCCAAATTCATCTAAATCGAAACCTAGGGCTCTTAATTTGGGCAGAATCTCTTGACTTAAAGCAAAATCTGCTGCATTTAACTCAATATTTTGCGGGAAAATTAATTGTTGACTGGGTATTTGACGATTGTGCAAGGCATTAAGTATTTTCTCAAATAAGATGCGCTCTTTAGCGCGTCTCTGGTGAATGAGAATTAAGCCATCCGTATGTTTGGTGAGAATATATTTACCGCCAAGCTCCAAATAGGTTTTTCGCGTATTTCCCATTCCTTCATTACCACTAAGCAACTGACCTTGTTCGCTTTCAACCTCGGGCATTTCTGGAATTTGGCCTAAAAGCGACTCCCATTCTTTACTCTGTGAGCTTTCGGGCCTTTGATAATTGGGGCCGGATTTAAAGCTCGGACGACTGCCACTGCCTGCTCCGTCACTTTTAGCCTCCTTATTGAAAGGGTTAAAACTTGGGTCAATATATATCCCTGGCGCCTCTACGGAACCACTTTTGGGATAAGTCACAAATTGTTGATCATGCTCAAAATCTAAGCTAGGAGCGATATTATACTGTCCCAAACTATGCTTTACCGACGAGCGAATAATGGTATGTATGGCGCGCTCATCGTCAAATTTCACCTCGGTTTTAGTGGGGTGAATGTTTACATCGATACGAGCGGGGTCTAATTCTAAATATAAAAAGTAGCTGGGGTAGCTGTCATCGAGCAGTAAGCCCTCAAAGGCTTTTTGTACCGCTTTATGCAGATAGGTATTTTTAATAAAGCGGTGGTTAACAAAGAAAAATTGCTCCCCGCGGGTTTTGCGTGCGAACTCTGGTTTACCTACAAAGCCATGGATACTCAAGATCTCGGTTGACTCTTCTACCGGAACCAATTTTTCATTATACTTCTTACCAAAAATATTTACAATCCTTTGCCGGAGACTGCTCGCCGGTAAGTTAAATATTTCGGAGCCATTATGCTCAAAGACAAAGGCCACTCCAGCATGTGCCATAGCCACTCTTTCAAACTCATCGATAAGATGTCTTTGTTCTACCTGATTAGATTTTAGGAAATTACGACGAGCGGGAATATTGTAAAATAAGTTTCGCACTTCAATATTGGTTCCTTGTGGGCAGGAGCAAAACTCTTGCGATTCCACTACGTTGCCAGCAACTTTAAGGTGCGTTCCTAATTCAGAATCGGCAGTTCTACTGCGCAAATCTACTTGCGCTACAGCCGCAATAGAAGCCAGTGCTTCTCCTCTAAAGCCCTTAGTGATAATGCTGAAAATATCCTCTGCCTTGGTGATTTTACTAGTAGCATGTCTTTCAAAAGCCATCCGGCTATCGGTTTCGCTCATGCCTTTTCCATTATCAATTACTTGGATAAAGGTTTTGCCGCTTTCGCGTGCAATTAGTTTAATCTCAGTAGCATCGGAGTCGACGCTATTTTCTAGCAACTCTTTTACCACCGAAGCGGGTCTTTGTACCACTTCGCCAGCGGCAATCTGGTTAGCTACATTATCGGGCAGAAGCCTGATGATATCGGCCATTAATACTTAATTATATAGTAGGTGATGCTTATTAAGGCAAGGATGATTAGCATGAGCATGCGGTTGGAAGAGTTCACCTTAGTTTGTCTTGAATCCTGCCAACTAGAGCTTAGATCTTGGCGCAAGCTGGCACTTTTCGCTTCAGGCGAGAGCTTTTCTTTTTCGTATTTGCGTTTAATTTCCTCTAATCGTTCCTTGCGCTCGCTGTAATAACGAGGTTTAAAGTCAAATGACTTATGACGATTTTGTTTGATGAAACTAGGTAATTTAGGCGCTTCCATGCTAAATATTATTTATCAGTGCTGTCCTCTTTCTTCACTATTGTAGATGCGTCAAAAAACTCTTGAGGAACTTTAATCATGTATAACTTGCCACTCTTGTTGGGTAGATATTCTAAACGCATCCAGGGGTTATGAAATTTCAATTGACGATAGCTTAAACCAAATTTAGTGTTGAAGTAATCAACGTGGCTTAGTGCACTATCAACGGGAACATCAACGGTAGCAATGGGGTGGTAGGCATGTTCCTCCTTAAGGTGGAACCCATATTTAGCAGGCTGAGAAATAATCTCTTTAACCGCGATGATACGATAAAAATAGCGCCCTGTTTCGGGGTTTAAGGTTAAGTCAAAAAAGCCATCTGCGCGTTGACGCTCTAATTGCCTTGATATACCAGCGATGCCCATATTATATGAAGCTGCGGCTAGATTCCAAGTACCTAGCTTTGCTTTTGCTTCAAGCAGATACATACAAGCAACGCGGGTTGCTTTTTCTAAGTGATAGCGTTCATCAACGGCATTATTTACTTCTAAACCATAATCGGTGGCGGTGCCTTCCATCAATTGCCAAAAGCCTACTGCTCCGGCGGGAGAAACAACATTCATAAATCCCGACTCAATCAGTGGAAGGTATTTAAAGTCTTCAGGAATACCATACTCGGCTAAAATGGGCTCAATTATGGGGAAGTAGCGTTTCGATCGTTTTAGGAAAAGCAGGGTTTGGCTCTGCCAATAAGTATTAACTAATAACTCACGATCAAAGGCTTCCCGAATCTGCTCATCTACGAAAGGAAACTCTTCACCGGCAAATTTTAAACTTTCGGGTAGGGCAATGCTGTAAATGCCATAATTCTCATTAAATGCCTTTTGAAAGTCATCATTGGCAATATTCGCATTGCTGTCTTCCACGCTAGGGTAAGTGAAGAAGCTGAAGACGGAGCTCATCAGAAATAGAATTATTATAAAGCTAAGGGCTTTAAGACTTTTACGCATTAATATCGGAATTGAGAATTAAGTTCACTTAAGGGTTTGGCTTCTATGTCTTTAGGGGAGAGGAGTGGGTTTTCTACATTCCAATCGATCCCAATTTCAGGATCGTTCCAAAGCACGGAACCCTCACTTTCTTTATTGTATAAGTTAGTACACTTGTAGCTAAATATTGTTTGATCGGCTAGGGTAAGAAATCCGTGGGCAAAGCCCGGTGGAACCCAAAACATCATTTTATTTTCACCGCTTAACATCACTTTATGGTGCTTGCCATAAGTAGGCGAGCCTTCGCGGATATCAACCACAACGTCTAAAACCGCTCCTTGAATAACGCGCACTAATTTTCCCTGTGCATAAGGAGGATTTTGAAAGTGTAGGCCTCTTAATACCGCTTTATTGGAAAAGGACTGGTTATCCTGTACAAACTCGTGATGAACATCAAATCGGGCGAAAGCCTCTTTGCTATATGATTCAAAAAAGTATCCACGATCATCGCCGAAAACTTGCGGCATAATTTCTAATAAACCCGGGATATTGGTTTCTATTACTTGCATTTAAAGGTATTGCAGGGTTAGGGTGCTATTAATTTGCCACGTCGCTCATAAACTTGATGCGCATTATGCGCAACTCTTCTTCGCTGTAATCACCTTCAAATTCTTGGTGGGCTACGCTTAAATCATCCGACTCGGCCTCCATAAAGTAATCGTGAATTTCCTCTACTTGATCTTCATCCAGCATTTCATCAATTACATAGTTGAGGTTGATTTTTGTGCCTGATTGCACGATGTGTTCAATCTCGGTAATAAGAGCTTCCATGCTTAGGCCTTTGGCTGCAGCAATATCTTCTAAAGTAAGTTTACGATCGGTACTCTGTATGATATATACTTTTAACCCCGATTTGTTAACCACAGACTTAACTAAAAGTCCGTCGTCTTTTTCAATATCGTTATCCTTAACATATTGGGCAATGAGTTCCAAGAAAGGACCTCCAAACTTCTTTGCTTTGCCTTCTCCCACTCCCGAAATCTGCTTCAACTCATCGAGGCTAGTAGGGTAGTGGAGTGCCATTTCATTTAAAGATGGCTCTTGGAAAATAGTAAAAGGCGGTTGACCTTTACTTTTGGCTACTTTTTTGGTAAGCTCTTTCAGCATCTCAAAAAGCTTCGGATCGAAAGCTGCGCCTGCCTTTTGATTAGCTATTATTTCTTCTTGTCCGGCCTCTTCCTCGTAATCATGGTCTTCTGCCATCTTAAAGGTATAGGGTTCTTTTAAGAACTCAGATCCTTTATCAGTGAGCATTAAAACACCGTATTTTTCAATATCTTTTTTCAAGAAGCCATTAACAATTGCTTGGCGCACTACTGCTAACCAGTGTTTTTCTTCTTGTTCGGCGCCTTGGCCATATTGCTTGAGTTCTTGAACTTTATATTGTTTGAGGATTGCACCTGACTTGCCAATAAGGGTATCTACAATTGACTTTGCTTTAAAACGCTGATGGGTCGCTATTACTGTTTCCAGCACTAGTTTTAAATCATCCTTACCATCAAACATTTTACGAGGATGCAGGGTGTTATCGTCATTTTGCGCTCCTGGGCCATTTTCCTCGTCAAACTCTTCTCCAAAGTAATGGAGTATAAATTTACGACGATTCATGGTGGTTTCTGCGAAAGCAATAACCTCTTGTAACAGCTGCATGCCAACTTCTTGCTCAGAAACAGGCTTGCCGTTTAGGAATTTCTCTAATTTCTCAACGTCTTTGTAGGCATAATAAGCAATACAATGACCTTCGCCACCATCGCGACCAGCTCGACCAGTTTCTTGGTAATAGCTTTCTAAGCTTTTGGGCATGTCATAATGAATCACAAAACGCACATCTGGCTTGTCTATTCCCATTCCAAAGGCAATGGTAGCAACAATTACGTCGGTGTCTTCCATTAAGAAGGCATCTTGGTGACGAGAGCGTGTACCAGCGTCTAGGCCCGCATGATAGGGAAGGGAACGAATACCATTCACCTGTAAAGTTTGCGCTAGTTCCTCAACGCGTTTGCGACTTAAACAATAGATAATGCCACTTTTCCCGTCCATTTTTTTAATGAAACGGATAATGTCGCTATCAACTTTTTGTGTTTTGGGTCGTACCTCATAAAAGAGGTTAGGACGATTAAAGGATGCTTTAAACACTAGGGCATTTTCCATCCCTAGGTTTTTTTGAATATCGCTCTGCACTTTAGGAGTAGCGGTAGCGGTAAGGCTTACAATTGGTTTACGACCTATTTTGGTCATAATAGCCTTTAAATTGCGGTATTCCGGACGGAAGTCATGTCCCCATTCGGAAATACAATGTGCTTCGTCAATAGCGTAAAAAGAGATTTTTACACTTTTAAAAAATTCAATATTATCTTCTTTAGTAAGCGACTCTGGGGCAACATAAAGCAGTTTAGTTATGCCGCTAACCATGTCAGCTTTAACCTGTTCTGCTTCTTTCTTAGTGAGGGATGAGTTTAGAACATGTGCAATACCGCGATTATCGGCAAAGCCACGCAAGCTATCCACTTGATTTTTCATTAAGGCAATTAGGGGCGATACCACAATGGCCGTTCCTTCCTGCATAATTGCAGGAAGTTGGTAGCAGAGAGATTTCCCTCCACCAGTAGGCATAATAACAAAAGTATCGTTGCCCGCTAAAAGATTTTCTATAACAGCTTCTTGGTTTCCCTTAAAGCCGCTGAAGCCAAAAAACTTCTTTAACTGTTTTTGAGCCGCTGAAGACGGTGATGCTAATGCCACAGTTTCAATTTTAATTTGCCTAAATATACGCTAATGCCACGACTAAAAATTAGTGTTTACTAAAAATATCAACCTTCGCAAGTAAAAAGTTTACACCTTTGCAGCCTATTTTACTACTATGGCGGAAAGCAAAAATGATAACATGTCTTTTTTAGAACACCTTGAAGTCCTTCGTTGGCACCTCATTCGTTCTTCTTTTGTTCTAATTACCATGGCTTTAATAGCCTTTTTCGCTAAAACTCTACTTTTCGATGTGATAATCTTTGGGCCAAAACAGCCTGATTTTATCACCTACGAGGTTTTTTGTAGCATTTCCCGCGAAATTAGCAATACAGAACTGTTCTGCCTCAGTGAAATGCCATTTAAAATTTTAAATACTAAAATGGCGGGTCAGTTTAGTATGCACATCTGGGTTTCGCTCATTGCAGGCTTTATTTTAGGCTTTCCCTACATCCTTTGGGAGGTGTGGCGTTTTATTAAACCAGGCCTGAGAGCGAGTGAAAAAAATTACAGTCGTTGGATTTTGTTTTTTGGAGGAATACTTTTCGCAGTAGGTGTACTTTTTGGCTATTATTTGATTGTTCCTCTTTCGCTCCAGTTTTTAGGTTCCTACTCTATTAGCAGCGAAGTAACCAACTTAATTGACTTACTTTCTTATATCTCTACGGTAAGTACCGTTACCTTGGCGAGTGGCATTATCTTTGAACTGCCTATTGCGGTTTACTTTTTAGCAAAAACGGGCTTAGTTACCGCGGAATTTATGCGAACTTATCGTCGTCATGCCATTGTTTTAATCTTGGTTTTGTCGGCCGTAATTACGCCTCCAGATATTGCCAGTCAAATTTTGGTAGCCGTGCCCGTGCTAATTCTTTATGAGATTAGTATTAAGATTGCTAAGCGAATTGAGAAAAACCAAGCGAAAAGCCTGTTGCCTAAAAGCAAAAAATAATTTTACATGAAATTAAGAGCCGAGAATATTGTTAAGAAATATCGCAGCCGCACCGTAGTGAAAGGGGTGAGCTTTGAGGTTAATCAAGGTGAAATTGTTGGTCTTTTAGGTCCGAACGGTGCTGGTAAAACCACTAGTTTTTACATGGTAGTAGGTTTAATTAAACCTAATGCGGGAAAGGTTTTTATCGATGATCAAGAAATTACTAGCGACCCCATGTACCGTCGCGCGAAAAAGGGAATCGGTTATTTAGCGCAGGAAGCGAGCGTTTTTCGAAAGCTTAGCGTAGAAGAAAATATTATGGGCGTTTTGCAAATGACCAAGTTAGATAAGTTGGAACAGAAAGAAAAGCTGGAAACTTTACTAGATGAGTTTAGCTTGCAGCATATTCGCAGCAACCGAGGTGACCTTTTATCGGGCGGAGAACGTCGCCGGACAGAAATTGCTCGGGCCCTAGCGGTAGATCCTAATTTTATTCTCTTGGACGAACCCTTTGCGGGAGTTGATCCCATTGCGGTTGAAGATATCCAAAGCATTGTTGCCTCTCTTAAAAATAGAAATATCGGCATACTTATTACCGATCATAATGTGCAAGAAACTTTAGCCATTACCGATCGAACGTATTTAATGTTTGAGGGTAAAATCTTGAAGTCGGGCAGTGCCGAGGAACTGGCCGAAGACGAACAGGTACGTCGAGTATATTTAGGTCAGAATTTTGAACTGCGTAAAAAGCGTGAGGATATTGCTAAGTAGCGGAGGCACGATTTAGGCGGTCGTTAATAGCTCTGCCTAAACCTTCTGCAGGAAATTCTTCTGCCAAAATTAAGTCAATCGACCCTTTTTCAAAGCTGCGTAAACTGCCGAATAATTTGGCTGCCGCTTCTTTTAAGTCACCTTTTGGCGATAAAATCCTTTGATTTTCAGCAGATATTCCCGCTACTGCTTTGCAGAAACTAATGCTTCCACAGCGCTGGCGGTTTACATTTTTAAGGTTTTCACCAAGATGTCCAAAAAGCACGGGAATACCCGGCGAGTAATGGGCGCTCAGCATGCCAGGTGCTTTCGGATTGCTAGAAGAGTTTTTAGTAAACTCAATTTTTTGACCCAAACAGTCCTCTAATTCTTCTATGCTTAAGCCGCCTAAGCGCAGAACTTTAGGGTTGCTAGCGCTCAAATCAATTATGGTAGATTCTAAGCCAACTTCACATTGACCACCGTCTAATATATAGTCAAGGTTTGCCCCTAATTGTTCGGCTACATCTTTAGCATTGGTAGGACTAACTTTTCCAAAAAGGTTTGCCGAAGGCGCTGCTAAGGGAAAGTCCAACATTTTTAACAATGCTTGCGCAGATGGGTGCTTGGGAAAGCGTACCGCTACCGTAGGATGACCGGCCGTTACTAGGTCGGGTATACTGTCCTTTTTTGGCAAAACATAACTAATAGGACCGGGCGAAAAACGCTCGTAAAGCTTAATGAAGTTTTTATTTAGACCAGAAGCGTACTTTTCAAGCCCATCTGCATTAGCGAGATGAATTATTAAAGGATCAAAGGCAGGTCTATTTTTAAGTCTGAATATTTCCGCTACCGCATCTGCTTTGAGCGCATCTGCCGCAAGGCCATAAACCGTTTCTGTTGGGATAGCAACCGTTTTCCCAGCCTGTAAAAGCTGTGCAGCAACATTAAGGTCTTGTCCGATTTGGGTCATTATTTACAGAGTTAAAAATACTACCATTGCAGAAAGGACGAAAAAGAGCGCAAAACTAATAATTGACAAGAGGTTGGTTAGGAAAAATTTGAAAATTGTTTTGCCCCACTTCTGCGCGTAAAAGCTTTTGAGGGCTATTAAAAGGTGAATGGCATAAATGATTATTATAAGGCTGAAAAACAAGCTGCTTAAATTAAAGATGACGTAGACAAAAAGCAATTGGAAAAAGAATGCTTGTTGGTAAAAGGCAAAGAATAAGTGTTCAGGATAATTGATTTTCCTGCGGATGTAGATGATTTTTAGTAATAAGCCTAAGATAGGAATGTAGAAGAACAGAATCCAGAAGAGCTTATTGAGAAAGGCACGATTGAAAGTCTCGTAATTATCATCTTTGTTATTATTGAAGCCGTTTATTTTTTGCGCCTGGCTAAAAAGGAATTTATGGTAAAAGGTTTTTGGTAAAAAGAGGGCAGAGAGAACTTCCTGTGCGTCGGCTTTCGGCTTAAAGCGTAGATAGGATAACATAAACTCAATTTTATCGAAGCTACTGGCTTTCTCAATTTCGTTTTCTGCTGAAACTAATAATTCGCTTAGGCTAGCAGTCTCTTCCTCCTTACTATCGGGTTTAATATTAATGATGCCCGGCGTAGTCTCTTTACTTTCTTCACTTAAAACAAGGGGCGCGTCATTTTGATATTGAATGGCAAATATGATTAATAAGGAACTGAGGAAATAGAAGCGTACCGGATTCATATAGCGTACTCTTTTACCCTGCGTAAATTCGCGTGCTACCCGTCCTGGTTTTGAGATAACGGTCCAAAAGGTTTTGAAAAACCTACCGTCGAAGGCTAAGAAATTAGATAGTGATTCACTAATAAGCTGACCAAAAGTTAGGTGTCGCGTATCGTTAATTTGTCCACAGTTAGGGCAATAATTAGCTTCTTCAATTTGTGCCTCACAATTAAGGCAGTATTCGCCTTTTTTAACTTTAGCCATAATCTGCTTAAAGGTTGTCGGAGCTAAGTACGGTAAAACCAACTAGACGATCGTAGCGACTGCCAATTTCGCGGTGGTAAACTAGTATTTCGTATTCATTGGAAGTTTGCCAGTGGTTACCTTCAAAAAAGCCAAGGGCAGCCCCCACTTTGGTATAATCATCTATGGCATAGCCATAATTATAATAGCCTTGCTTTAAAAGGAGTTGAGTACGATAGGCTTTACGTTCTAAGTCGTAGTACATTTCAAATTGAGGTAGCATTTTCCAATCGCTCAATTCTCCAAAAACATAAACTTGCGAACTAATTTCTTGGGGATAATCGAGATAGAAGTCTACTAAGGCATAATCTGCTTCACTATCTGAATTTCTAGCGTCAAGCTTACGAATCCGTAACTGCCCGTTTATGTCGGGATTAAACGTGTAGTTTTCCACCCCGCGAGATACATCCTGCTTAAGATAAGCGGTAAAGAGACTATCTTGAGTAATTTTACGAACATTAAGGCTCAGTGAAAAGAGGTTTTTTATATCGAAAAATCTAAATTCAGAGCCTCCGGGAAAAGTATTTTCATCGTCGTATTGATAAATTAATTTGGCATTTTGTAAAAACTGCGGCTTAAGGTTATCGATGCGATTGTCCCAACGCTGGTTTTGCATCAAGACTACTTTTAGGTCGGTGAAGGGGTTTGGGATAGCATAACCACTATGATTAATTTCAAAATCTACCTCTTGGTGAATTTGCATCTTCTCCACACGAGTGGCTCTTTTTACTACGCCACTAATTTTTACAATTTCCTCGTAAACCATAAAACGTCGGCTTAATACCAAATCAGTTTTATCGTTATTGCGGTAGATCACTAATAGATAATTACCAGACTTGGAGAGCTGCACTCTCTGGTTAGGGATGCTTAATTTATAATTAGTGTAAGGAATAAATGTATTGAGCGAATACTGAAAGTCCTGTATGTATTCATCGGCCAAGTTAGAGAGATAATCGTTCCGCATTAGGTCGGAAGGAGTCCAGTCGGCATTACAGTGATAAATGGTATAAGACATATCGGTAAACTCTTCGTAGAGGTCATCAAAGCTCAGTTCTAGCTGCTGGCCTGACTTTAAGGCAATAATGGGCATTGCTAAATCGTTGCCCGCGGGAGCAAAACGCACGCTCAAAATACCCTCTTGATACACGTGGTCGTCGTAAACTAATGGTCCACCATTAAAATAAGTTTCGCTTTTATTTTGCGCGAAAGCTAGATGGGTAGCCACTAGAAGGAGGCTAAGGGAAATTACTAAGTGTCTTATCTTCATAATTAATGCTAAAAAATCTTTGCAAGCTTTCGAATTAAATGCTTGAGATTGTACCTTTGCGCTCAATTTAGAAATGCTCTAAATTATTTGCAAGTTAGGCTGGCTCGTGCTTCGTCTTACTTTTGCAATCAATAATAACGACAATTTTTTGATTCCATCCGATGCCAGAGGTTATCAAAATTAAAAAAGGAGTAGATATCAAGCTACAAGGTTCAGCCGAGAAGATTTACGCTTCTACAGCTGCTCCTAGCACCTACGCCCTTAAACCTGGAGATTTTCCAGCCATCCGTCTCAAACTTAGTGTTAAGGAAGGAGACGAAGTTCAAGCCGGTGATGCGGTATTTTTTGACAAAGATCGTAGCGATATACTTTTTACTTCGCCCGTTAGTGGTGAGGTAGTAGAGGTAGTACGGGGAGAGAAACGCAAAATTCTCGAAGTACGTATTCTCGCCGATCAAGATATAAAATACCGTGATTTCGGAAGTAGCAAGCCCAGCGATTTATCTCGTGAGGACGTAAAAGCAAAAATGTTAAAATCAGGATGTTGGCCTTTTGTAAGACAGCGCCCTTATAACATTATTGCTAATCCAAATCGCGCTCCACGCGATATTTACGTTTCTTGTTTTGATAGTGCCCCACTAGCTCCCGATGCGGATTTTGTGGTTCACGGTCAAGAAGCAGAGTTTAAATTAGGTATTCAAGCCTTACAGCAACTTACTGATGGTAAGGTGCATTTAGGGGTTGATGGCAGCAATAATCCTTCTGAAGCTTTTACTGGAATTGATGACACCGTGGTAACACGTTACAAAGGACCACACCCTGCAGGGAATGTGGGTGTTCAAATTCACGCTACCGCTCCCATTAATAAGGGCGAAACTGTGTGGACCTTGAATTTCCAAGACGTGATTATAATCGGTCGCCTTTTTAAAGAAGGAAAATTTGACGCACAACGCAGCATGGCTCTTTGCGGATCGCAAGTATTAAAGCCACGCTATTATAAATTAACCATGGGTGCAAACCTTAAGACTCTTTTAGAAGAAGGTCTTAAGCCCACTGACAATCGTATTATCTCTGGTAATGTATTGACAGGTAGCCACGTTAATTTCGAAGGATATTTAGGCTTTTACGACAGCCAAGTAACGGTAATTCCCGAAGGAGGCGATCCACGTTTCTTTGGTTGGTTAACTCCTAATTTAGATCAGTTTAGCATTTCACGCGCATTGTTTAATTGGACTATGCCTAATAAAGCACTGAAGCTTGATGCTAGCTTGAATGGAGAGGAAAGAGCATTTGTAGTTACGGGAGAATATGATAAAGTATTCCCATTTGATATCTATCCGGTTCAACTTATTAAGTCGATTATGGTTAAAGATATCGAAGCCATGGAAAACTTGGGTATTTATGAAGTGGCAGAAGAAGACTTCGCTTTGTGTGAGGTGGTTTGTACTTCTAAAATACCAGTTCAAGAAACCGTACGCGAAGGCTTGAATATGATGTTGAATGAATTAGGAGATTAATACGCGAAAGGATGAAACTATTTAAGAATATCTTAGAAGGTATAAAGCCAACCTTTGAAAAAGGAGGGAAGCTAGAAAAGCTTTACCCTGTATATGACGGTTTTGCAACCTTTTTATTTGTTCCTGGTCACACTACTCACACTGGGGCACACGTGCGAGACGGTATCGATCTGAAGAGAACAATGGTTACCGTAATTCTGGCCTTGGTACCCGCTCTATTATTTGGGATGTGGAATGCTGGTCACATGCATTACAATGCATTGGGCGAGAGCGTGGAGTTTATGGATAAGTTTTTATGGGGAGCCATGAAAATTGTTCCGATGATTGTAGTATCCTATGGTGTTGGTTTAGGGGTGGAATTCATTTTCTGCGTTATTAAAAAGCACCAAATACAAGAGGGATACTTAGTGTCGGGAATGCTTATTCCGCTAATTATGCCCATCGACATTCCCTTATGGATGGTTGCTATGAGTGTGATCTTTGCGGTAGTAATTGGTAAAGAAGTGTTTGGTGGAACAGGTATGAATATCTTAAACCCTGCCTTAACGGCAAGAGCTTTTGCCTTTTTTGCCTACCCAAGTTATATGAGTGGCGATAAAGTGTGGATTAATACTTCTACCGCTGAAGGTCAGTTTGTAGTAGACGGATTTTCAGGAGCGACGGTACTGGGCGATTTAGCCACTAACGGTACTACACAATATTCTAGCATGGATATGTTCTTAGGGTTTATTCCTGGCTCAATTGGTGAAACATCTACTGTTGCGATATTAATAGGTGCAGTGGTATTGCTATTCACCGGTATTGGTAGCTGGAAGATTATGTTAAGTGGTTTAATCGGTGCTATTACCATGGGATTAATTTTTAATGCGGTGGCTCCTTATGCTATTTCACCCGAACAACAATCATTTATGGCGGTGCCTTACTGGCAACAACTTATTATGGGTGGTTTTGCCTTTGGTTTAGTGTTTATGGCAACCGACCCTGTATCAGCCTCTCAAACTGATCGTGGTAAATGGATTTACGGATTTTTAGTAGGGTTATTTGCGATTATGATTCGTGTCTTTAATCCCGCTTATCCCGAAGGTATTATGTTAGCCATTCTATTTATGAATGTAATGGCTCCCTTAATTGATCACTACGTAATTGAAGCGAATATCACTAAGCGTAAAAAACGACTTAAAGCTAAAGTAGCCTAATCATGGATGTAAACAAAAACAGTTACACCTTCACCTTCGCTGCCATTATGGTAGTAGTTGTAGCAGCGGTACTATCATTTGCCGCCACTTCTTTAAAGGAAAAGCAAGATAATAATGTGCGCTTAGAGAAAATGCAAAATATTCTCTCTTCTATTAACGTAGAAGTAGAGCGCGATGAAGCAGAAGCAATTTATAAAGATTACGTGAAACAAGAATTGGTGGTTAACAACTACCAACCGATTGAAGGCATTAATGCTTTTGATATCGAACTATCCAAAGAAGTTGCCAAGGCACCAGAGGAGCGCAATGCCCCTTTATACGTGGCTGAGAAAGAAGGCAAAACCTATTTTATTCTTCCTTTAAGAGGGAAGGGATTATGGGGCCCGATTTGGGGCTATATTTCCTTAGAAAAGAATGCCAGCACTATTTACGGAGCAACCTTCGATCACAAATCTGAAACTCCTGGTTTAGGAGCAGAAATTAAAACTGATATGTTTACCAGCTTATTTCCCGACAAGGAAGTATTAGATAACTCTGGTGAGTTTACCGGTATTAGAGTAATGAAAGGAAATGCCGATGGCCCGCACGAGGTAAACGGCATTAGTGGCGGTACCATTACTTCGGTAGGGGTACAAGATATGATTCAAGATTGTATGAAATCTTATATTCCCTTCCTAAAGGACTATCAAGCTAGCCAAACAGCTAGTGCGAACAGTGAGAATTCTAACCCTATCGTAAGCATCGACTAAATACGGACGTTATGGCCGAAGTACAAGAAGTTAAAAAACAAGCAAAAGAGCGCGAGGCGCTTTTTAGTAAGAAAAATCGCAAACTGATTACCGATCCCTTGGATGATAGTAATCCTATCACCGTACAGGTATTAGGAATCTGTTCTGCCTTAGCAATTACAGTAAAATTATACCCAGCACTGGTAATGTCTGTCTCAGTACTTTTCGTACTAGCAGTAGGTAACGTTATCATTTCTTTAATGCGTAATTATATTCCTAATCGTATTCGTATTATCGTACAATTAGTGGTAGTAGCCTCCCTAGTAATTTTAGTGGATCAGGTTCTCAAAGCCTACGTTTACGACGTAAGTAAGGAACTCTCGGTTTTTGTGGGATTGATTATTACAAACTGTATTATTATGGGACGTTTTGAGGCATTTGCCTTAGCAAACAGCCCGTGGAAATCATTTTTAGATGGTTTAGGAAACGCTTTTGGTTATGCCTGGATTCTTATGGCAGTGGCCTTTTTTCGTGAACTATTAGGATCAGGTCAGTTATTCGGTCTTCAAGTAGTACCTAAATCTTGGTACTTAACCGAGGGAGGGGTATACAGTGATAACGGTTTAATGTTATTACCACCGATGGCCCTAATCACAGTAGGAATTATTATTTGGGTGCAGCGTTCTAAAAACACTGCTTTAATTGAAGAAGATTAAGCGATTAACATGCAAGAACTAGTAAACATTTTTGTAAAATCCATCTTCGTAGAGAACATGATCTTTGCCTATTTCCTAGGTATGTGTTCCTACTTAGCGGTATCTAAAAAAGTAAGTACCGGTGTAGGCCTTGGAGCTGCGGTAATATTTGTTTTAGGAATTACTGTTCCCGTAAACTATTTACTGGAAAATTATGTACTTAAAGAAGGCGCTTTGTCTTGGCTAGGACCTCAGTTCGCTGAAGTTGATCTAAGCTTCCTTTCTTTTATCATGTTTATCGCTGTTATTGCCTCTTTGGTACAGCTGGTAGAAATGATTGTAGAAAAGTTTGCTCCCGCTTTGTACAGCGCCTTAGGTATTTTCTTACCTCTTATTGCGGTAAACTGTTCCATTTTAGGTGGATCGCTTTTTATGCAAGAGCGTAATTATAACTCTATTGGTGAAGCAACCGTTTTCGGTTTAGGTAGTGGAGTAGGTTGGTTTTTAGCTATTGTAGCCATTGCTGCAATTCGCGAAAAAATTCGCTACTCTGATATCCCTGCTCCCCTTAGAGGTTTAGGTATCACATTTATTGTGACAGGTTTGATGGGAATTGCCTTCATGGCATTTATGGGAATTAAATTATAATTAGAAAGCGAATTTAGATGATAGTATTAGCAACCAGTACGGTTATTATCTCCAGCATTGTAGTTTTCTTCATACTTATTATCCTACTAGTATCTATACTTTTAGGAGCGAAAGCGAAGTTATCTCCAAGCGGTCCGGTAGTACTTAATATTAACGGTGAAGACCGTCAAGTTGAATCAGGGGATACCCTTTTAACAACTCTCTCGGCTGAAAAAATCTTCTTGCCTTCTGCCTGTGGTGGCGGTGGTACTTGTGCCATGTGTAAATGCCAAGTATTAGAAGGTGGTGGTGAAATTCTTCCTACGGAAGTAGGTTATTTTACCCGTAAAGAAGTTCAAGAAAACTGGCGCTTAGGTTGCCAAGTGAAAGTGCGCGGTAGCATGGATATTCGCGTGCCTGAAGAAATATTTGGTATTAAGAAATGGGAATGTGAAGTGGTTTCTAACTACAACGTTGCCTCTTTTATTAAAGAATTTGTAGTGCGTCTTCCTGAAGGTGAAAACCTTGATTTTGAAGCAGGCGGTTATATCCAGTTGGATGTGCCTAAGGTTGAAGTAGAGTTTAAGAATATTGACATTACTTCTCATCCTCGTTTAGGTAGAGATCCTATGGATTTCAAATCGGAATGGGATAAGTTTGGTCTTTGGGATTTAAAGATGAAGAATGATGAGCCTCTTTTTAGAGCTTACTCTATGGCTAATCACCCAGCGGAAGGTAATATCGTAATGTTGAACATTCGTATTGCAACTCCACCTTGGGATAGAGCTAAAAACAAATGGATGGATGTGAATCCTGGTGTTTGTTCTTCTTATGTATTTGATCAGAAACCAGGTGATAAAGTAACTGTTTCGGGCCCTTACGGAGAATTCTTTATTAAGGATACCGGATCAGAAATGTTATATATCGGTGGTGGAGCAGGTATGGCGCCCATGCGCTCGCACTTATTCCACTTGTTCCACACTTTAAAAACGGGACGTAAGGTTTCTTATTGGTACGGTGGACGTTCTAAGCGTGAATTATTCTACTTAGATGATTTCCAAAAAATCGAAGAGGAGTTTCCAAACTTTAAATTTCATGTAGTTCTTTCGGAACCAGCTGAAGAAGATAATTGGACACCGAAAGTAGATATTGATGATACAAAAGGCGATGGTTTTACAGGATTCGTGCACCAAGCGGTAATCGATCAGTATTTGAATAAACACGCTGAGCCAGAAGAAATAGAATTTTACTTCTGTGGACCACCCCTAATGAACGCAGCCGTTCTTAAAATGGTTGACGATTGGGGAGTTCCTCCAGAGAATGTAAGTTTTGATGACTTCGGTGGATAGAATAAAAAAAAGCGGCTTTAAAGGCCGCTTTTTTTATGATCTAAATTTGCTGTGAATGCCCGGGGCTCTAAACCGCAGGCCTTTTAACCAAAGCTCTTGCTTTAGCTTAGTCTTTCTTAAAGCTTATTATAAGAAGATAAATACGGCTAATTATAAAACCTATGAAACCGTAAAAGGTAGTAATCATAGATACTTGTAATCCTCCCATTAACATGGCCGGTGAGACAGAGCCCATTTGTTGAATGCCAACAAAGGCCGAGTAAAGACCAATGAGGTTACCCAAGATGCCAAGAGCTAAAGCTAAAAGACCAAACTCTCATATGGCGGTTTTATTTGCCTTCCCTCTTTGGTGTAGAATAATAGCCAGAAACATTCCTATTTGTGCGATGCTAATCAGGCTCATAAATAAGGTGCCACCTTTTTCAAATAACTCGAACATAATTTTACATTTTTGATTTATTCAAAGCACCAAATTTTCGGAAAACATTGCAAAGTCAAAACCCTTTGTCAAGCTGTTAAAACCTGCTATTACTTGCGATAGGACAAAAAACAGCGCATCTTTGGACTGTGAAAGTACTAAAACGAATTTCTTTTTGGATTGTGGCTTTGTTGGCCATGACCATAATTTATAGTAGCCTTTTGGGAGGCTTTAGTGCTGCTTTAACTTTGGCAACTTTGCTTTTTACCCGGGGCGGCTATAATGTCTTATGCTTGGCATTATTTACACCGTACTAAAAGTCCTTGGCGCTGGCTACACCTTTTTTATCTATTGCTCTTTACTCTTTATGTAGAGTGGGTAGCGATGATATTAGCCTACTGGTTGGTCTTTCAGAGGTATATTGAAGCATTGCCTGAGGTCTTGGTTAATCCGCTCTTTTTATGGCTTTATATGCTCTTTTTTACCTTGGTAGAAGATCGACTCTTTCGTGAAAAAAAGGAAATTGTAGAAATAAGGGATATCGAGCCTATTTGGTTTGAAATCGTTTCTGAGCGAAAGCGACAACAAATAAATTTACGAGAGCTTTTATACGTCGAGAGTGCCAATGAGCAAATAGACTTTCATTTATTAGAAAAAACCCTGCCGAGCAAAGAGCGCATCTCGCAATTGGCGGAAAGATTGCCGGAAGAATTTTTACGTATCCACCGCTCCTATATCGTAAATACCAAGTTCATAGATGCTTATAATATCGGCAGTATTAGTATAAAAGGAGCCGAGCTGCCGATTAGCCGCAAGTATAAAGATATAGTGGAGGCGTTTTTAAAAAGCTGAAGCTCTTATTTATAGTCTAATACAGCCTAAAAGTTTAAGCCTTCACTTAAGTCATAGCGGTAAATATCGTCTACTGCGCCAACCGCATTTATATTCTGCAACTCTTTTACCTCGCCGCTCGAAATATCGAAAACCCAGCCGTGTAGGCTAAGCTTGTGGCCATCTTGCCAAGCCTGCTGAACGATACTTGTTTTGGCTAAATTTTGGACTTGTTCCTGCACATTGAGCTCTACTAGCTTGGCAATTTTATCATCATAATTTTCAATGGCGCTTATGGTAGATTCGTGAAAGCGGTAAACATCTTTAATATTTCGCAACCACTTATTCATGAGTCCTAAATTGCTATGCTCAAAGGCAGATATTATTCCGTTGCAATCGTAATGACCACAAACGATAATATGTTCCACTTTTAAGCTACTTACTGCATATTGCAGTACGGAAAGTAGGTTGAGATCGGTGTGAACTACTAAATTGGCAATATTGCGATGGACAAATATTTCACCCGGTTCGGTATCGGTAATTTGGGTAGCCGGTACGCGGCTATCGCTGCAGCCTATCCAAAGGAATTTAGGTTTAGCAGCGCCCGCAAGATCTTTAAAGTAATTGGGGTTCTTTTCGTGCTGCTCTTCGGTCCAAGCCTTATTTTGTAAGATTAACTTATCGTAATTGTCCATATGTTTTCTTCTATTTTAAGCCTTCAATGCTAAGTTTGATTTCGCGTTCATCGATACTTAGGTGAAAGTCATCAATCAATTCGCGTATATCGCGGTCAATAAACTCAGCGCGTTTAGCATCGATTAAGACCGTAGCGCCGTCGGGTATTTTCCCAAAATACTCTAGTAAAAGCGCTTTATTTAAAAAGCTAACGTCTTTGTTAAGGCGAATTAAGTAGTTATTATCCTTTTCAACCATGCGAATAGCGCGGTGGAAATTAGTTTTAATCACGAAGAATAGGCCTACCGCCATTCCAATGGCAATACCAATAAGTAAGTCGGTAAAGAGGATGGCCAGGATTGTAATAGCAAAAGGAATAAACTGTGACCATCCTTTGGCATACATAGCCTTTATAAGCTCGGGCTTGATGAGTTTATAACCAACAACTAGTAATATAGAAGCCAGTGCTGCTAAAGGAATGTAATTGAGGATGCCGCCTAAAAATATGATACTAAGGGCAATCCAGAAGCCGTGCAGAATAGCAGAAAGCTTAGTTTTTCCACCAGAACTAACGTTAGCAGAAGAACGTACAATTACGGCAGTAACCGGTAATCCACCGATTAAGCCCGATACGATATTGCCGACCCCTTGCGCTTTTAGTTCGCGGTTAGCAGGAGTCACCCTTTTCATAGGGTCTAAACGGTCTGCCGCCTCGATACTTAGAAGTGTTTCAATACTAGCAACAATAGCAATGGTGAAGGCGATGACATAGATTTCACTATTCCCTAATTGTGACCAGTCCGGCATCTTAAACTGATTAAAAAAGTCGCTGGCATTGGTGTTAACCGGGATATTTACCAAATGGTCGCCAGAGAGACTAAGGTTAGGAAAGTAGAGTTTAAAGAGGCTATTAAGACCAGCACCACTAAGCACCGCAAAGAGGGCAGGAGGGATTACTTTAAAGACTTTCATTTTTTTGAAATAAGCTCTTTCAAAAAGTATGAGTAAGGCTAGAGCCACCGCAGCAATTATTACTGCGCCCATGGAGGGATTCTGTATAGCGAGCATAATTTCGCTAAAAGTATTTTGATCATCCGGCTGAAAGAAAGATTCATCCCCTTCAAAATCTTCATCGTAGCCTAGGGCATGGGGAATTTGCTTGAGAATAAGGATGAGACCGATGGCGGCCAGCATGCCTTTGATTACGGCATTGGGAAAATAATAACCAATCAGTCCCGCTCTGATATAACCTAAAATCAGTTGAAAGACCCCCGCAATTACCACAGCCAATAAAAAAGCATTGAAGGTGGGCAAGGTATTGATGGCGTTTAATACAATAGCGGTAAGCCCTGCCGCTGGTCCGGCTACACTTAAGGATGAGCCACTTAGAGAGCCAACCACGATTCCACCCACCAGACCGGCAATTAAGCCAGAGAGAGGATTAGCACCAGATGCTACGGCAATACCGAGGCAAAGAGGGATGGCTACAAGGAAAACTACGAGAGAGGCAGAAAGATCTTCTTTGAAGAATTTGAATGTCATTGAGGGGCTTTGGCTTTGTGGTAAATTTAAAAAATTAAAGGGAGCATTTAAATATGCCCTATAAAATTTAATAGTATCGAATAAAATACTAGTTTTGCCCTCCCTTAAAGGAAGAGCATTATAGCTCGACAATAAGGTCGCGTAGCTCAGCTGGATAGAGCATCTGCCTTCTAAGCAGACGGTCCCAGGTTCGAATCCTGGCGCGATCACCAAATCCTGCAATTGCCAAAGGCGATTGCAGGATTTTTTTATGCCCAGACTGCAAGCTCGCTTGCTTCGTTTGGGCTAAAAAAATCCCTAGGCTGCCGATTCAGTGCAGCCAGGATTTGGTGTGTGACCTTAAAGCTTACAAGGATCTACAATCCTGGCGTCCAAGCTTGCTTGCTTCGTTTGGGCTAAAAAAATCCCTTGGCTGCTGCGTCAGCGCAATTTCAACAATTGAAAATATAGCTTACATTAATTCAATTCGATAATGTAAAAAAGCATTTCATAATTTGCAAAATTACTGCTAAGATAAGAATAGGCACAGCTACCTACATACTTTTATATACACTTACAATCCACTAATTCAGATATCCTTAACAGTCTTAATGTACATTATCACAAGTTTCATTCAGTCTTCTCCAGTCTTGTTTGTGCTTAAAAAAATCCCTAGGCTGCTGCGACAGCGCAATTTCAATAATTGAGGATAAGCTTAATTTCATAGGTCTAGAAGCCAGTCGAATACGTCTCGAATCTAGCTACTGACTACTTTGTACTAAAGACTTGCGCCAGCACAGGTGTATGACCTTAAAGCTTGTAGGGATCTACAATCCTGGCGCCCAAGCTCGCTTGCTTCGTTTGGGCTAATAAGACTCATTAGCTACCGCGTCAGCGCCAAACCACCAATTGATAGTTAATTTTATTTAGAGGTCTAATCACCAGATTTTTAAGGTTTCAATTCAACTAGAAACTAGTGATCACACTTAAGTCTACAAATCGCTAACTTGCTGCCATGATTAAGATGAAGAGTTTGCTCCATTATCTTGGCTTTATCCAATTTCCCCTGTATATTTTAGGTACTTATTACTTTTTTCACCCACTATGGGCAGGAGGCGAAGAGTTTCTTAGCGATATAAATTATGCCTTGTTATCCTTCGGTGTTGCCTTAAGCTTTTCCTCATTAAGTGATTCTACCAGAAATCAGGCCTTAGTTAAAAAGGCCTTTAAACCTAGCCGGATAAAGTGGTTGATTCGAATTTTGCTAGTTTCGATTATACTACTTTTTGTTACGGCCATTACACTCATATTAGGCTCGAGTATAGCTTCGGATATTGGTACCAGCCTATTTGTTCTCGGAATAGGCCTAATGGCAAATCTCAAGCAATTGGTGGAAATGGTTTAAAATCACTTTTTCTATAAAAGTTTGGCAAAACCTCTTAAAACTAACTGCAACTATTCCTCTTAAATTTAATCTTAGCAGATAAATTTGGCATTCCGAGAATAATTATTATCTTTTTACTGTGACGGTTGGGACAGTCCAGTCTATCTTATTAATCTAAACAATTAGTCACAGAGCTAGTTATTTAATAAGGGAGTTTTCGTTTAAGTAAATCATATGAAATGGTCATGCTGAAATATTGCGTTAGATTCAATTTCTCTGGTATTGTCTCGCAATCATTGCTCTCGGTCTAGCTGAAAAGCAATAGTGGTCTTTACAAGACCAAAATCAACCAATGATATACAACAAATAAAAAACTTAAAATGAATCATTTTAAAGAGCACGGATTAAGAATTTCACGCAAGAATGGCTTGCTTTTAGGCGCCTTGTTAATCGCCTATTTCCTAATAATGAGAGCTGTTGGCTTGGGTCACAACTATTATCTCCGCGCTTTTAATGCAGTATTGGTAATCTTTATGATGTATCAGGGCATAAAGTCTTACCGTCAATTTTTGGAAAGTGAGAAATACGGAACTTTCTTCGAACTCTTTAAACTTACTATGCGTACTGCTTTTATTGGCATATCTGTTTTTAGCGTGTTTTTAGCTATTTATCTCGATTTAATAGATTCCGCTTTTATGTCGGAAATTGCCATTATGGAAGGTACTAGTCCTTATTTAAGTCCTGTTTCTGTAGTAGGAATCGTATTTATTGAGGGTTTAGGTTCAGCCTTTGTTCTTAGTTATCTGCTGATACAAGCCACGAAGAAAAAAACGGTAGAGCTCGGACCAGAGTCTAACAAATAAGTTACACCCATCTAGCTATATAAAGAAAGCCCCCGATTTATGTCGGGGGCTTTTTTGTGCTCTAAGATGTTCTATTAACCGTAAAACTAAATACCAGTCTTAAGAAACATCCTTAGGTCTATTTAGTCAGACTGCCAGTAAGTTGGGGTAATTCTGGATTGTCTTGAATTACTTGTGACTTATATTTTTCTCTAATAGCTTTAATCCATTCTTTAGCACGAGCATTTAACTTAAAGTCATCCGTCATCATACGACCTCTTGATACTAAAATACCCATGTCGGCACCCTCGTATAAGTAATCGCCTTCTTTGGAGATATGTAAGAAGAAGGCCTCACTTTCTGACTCTACCGCTCTTCTGTGCGAGTCCATACGGTCAAACTGAATATGACCATTATCAAACATCTTATAGATTCCAGACCGTGGCGCTTGTGATACATATTCGATAGTATCTTCAGTATGCTTTAAGATTAGCTGACTCCAACCATCGATGTTTTCTTGTTTAGCCCAACGCTTATTAATTGCATTGATGTTTAGCTTATAATCTACATTCATCCATTCTAAAATATGGAAAACAAAAAGGGGCGCATCTGCCAAAGCAAATACCGCGTGATTGGTAATGGAACTGGCACCCGTAACTCTAGGGTTGAGCTCTCCTAAGTATATTTCGCCATTATCTTGATCAATTAAAAAGTCTAATTCAAAATAACCTTTATAACCTTCTTCTCTTAGTTGGTTACCAAATAGTTGGGTAAATTTTGTGGCTTTCTTTCGTAAGGCAGGCGTAAAGCCGTTGGGGTAAATTTCATTTCCGCACCAACCACCTTTGTAAGGAGTTAATTCTTTAAAACCTACCAATTCGGTCATTAAGGGAGCCACAATAGTACCGTGACGAGTAACGCAAGCTTCAATCGCAGAACCACGACAGTTAATGCGCTTCATTACCTTAACCTCTTTCTCTTTTATAATTTCGTCTTTGTGCTTATTAAACTCCTCTTCATTAGAAATAAAGAAGGTAGTATGACCTGAGTCACCGTAAGGTGTTTGGATTACCAAGTCATTGCCCAGCCCTTTGGAAACTTCATTGAGGTGCTCATAGCTTTTTACATTAGTAAGTACATTGGGTACACAAGGAACTCCCGCTTTTTCAGCAATACGGTTTGTGTTAACCTTATTATCCATAAAGTTCCTCATCTTGGCTGTAGGGAACATTATTTGGAGACCCATTTTCTTAGCCAGTTTCTCTGTCTTTTCATCGAACATGAGGAACATGGCTTTACCCGCTTTCTTGCCCTTGCTTCTGGTTTTTATATAATCCTGAACCTCGGGGTGCTGTAATAAGTAATTATTTATATCCTCAATGCTGGTAAAGTCATCGTGGGGAATATCAGTTTTGGGCGAAAAAACATTGGGATGCTCTCCGTCAAAACACTCCATATGGCAGATAAACTTAAAACCTTTAATCCACTCATCTGCGCCAAGCATATTAAAGTTGGTAGCACTGATAAAGTATATGGGAATTTCGTTTTTATAAAAGAACCTCCTTATATCAGGTATTCCGTCTAAAACTTCCATAGTAGGTGTGTTCTTTTTTGCTGCAGTTGTCGTTTTTGTACTCATAAATTTAATTTTGTGGTTAATATTATTTGCTTTTTACTTCCGTAGAATTTGCTCCAATAGAAGTGGTGGTTTTATGTCGGTCCAATACCGACTCGTTAAATACTCGTAAGCCTAAGTCACTACGAAAACCGTGAATCTCACTTACATCTAGGGCAGTTAGAAAGTTAATTACTCCTTCACTTACCACTTGACCAGGCACTAGCACGGGGAAGCCAGGTGGATAAGGGGTAACGAAGGTTGAGGCTACGAGAACCTTACCATTTGCCATAACTGAAAGGCATTTTTCTAAGGGTACATACTCGTAATTTTCTTCCTTGTAGGCTAAGAAGTAGGCTGCTCGAAGATTTCCTCCAGGTACTCCCGGTACGGCTTGAAAAGAATGGTGGAAATAGCTGAAGTCTGGTAAGGGTGGTACCTCTTCGGTAAGCGAATAGATTCTCTGTTCACGTATTTCTCTTTCCTTTTGGTTCAAGGCCTTAAACTCTGCATCAAGCTCATCGGTAATTTGTAGTAGTGCATTGATTAAGTAAGTAATGCTACCACGAGTTGTGCCGATATTAGTAAGGAAAAGAACGGTATTCCTAGAGGTCTTGTTAATTTGGATATCAAATTTTTCCATGAGATACTTATTCTTAAAAGTATCGCCATCTACTCCTGTTTTACCTATATGTAGAGTTATTTTGGTTGGATCTAGTACAAATTCGTCTTCTTTCCAAGCATCGTCTAGAGTGTTCCAGCCTTCGTTTTTAGTATAGTACTCCTTAAATCCAGTAGTCCGATATTGATCTGGGATAAAATCTCTAACCGTTAAAATATCGAAATATTTATTGAGCTTGGGGTTGTTCTTCACCTTGGCTCTCAATACCATCGCCATCTCTATACTCTTCTCCACTAGCTCTAGACCTTCTAGCTGCACTTGGCGTCGACCTACATCTAAGGAGGCCAGCATTTGGTAATTAGGAGAGGTAGAGGTGTGGGTCATATAAGCCTCTAAAAAGGTGCTTTCGCTCTTACGGCGGAATTCTTCATCCCAAATATGAATCATGGAACCCTGTCTAAAGCTACTTAAGGTTTTATGCGTACTCTGGGTAGAGTATACACGCACACGCACTTCGTCGGGGTTTGGCATTGAAGGTTCAGCACCATCTGGTAAATCCTTAAGATGCTGGTTGTACTGTTTCCTATACTTAGGACTGTTATACTTTTTGTAGAGCTTTTTTGCAACGTGCATTCCCGTGCGTTGCTTGTAATTATTGGCGAATCCTGCGAAAGCGAACCATGCCTCATCCCACAAGAAAATCATATCGGGCTTAATAGCTAAAACAGCATCCATTATTCGCTCAATATTATAAACGATACCGTCAAAAGTACAATTGGTTAGAAGCAACATTTTCACTTTATCCAATCTTCCTGCTTCTTTTAGCTCTAGGAGTTTTTTCAATATTTGCTCTAACGGTACAGCGCCATACATGGAATACTTTTCAATGGGATAAGAATCTAGGTAGACAGGGTAAGCACCCACCAGCACTAAACCATAGTGGTGAGATTTATGACAATCTCTGTCGATAAGAACTACATCATTAGGCTCTACCAAGGCCTGCATTACAATTTTATTTGCGGTAGAGGTGCCATTGGTTACAAAATAGGTTTGTTGTGCCCCATAGGCTTCTGCCGCCATTTCTTGCGCCTCTTTAAGGGGGCCAGTAGGTTGCAGTAGGGAGTCTAAACCACCAGTGGTGGCAGATGTTTCCGCTAGAAACATATTTCGGCCGTAAAAATCACCAAAATCATTAATCCAACGAGATTTAAAAACCGAGTTTCCGCGCGAAATTGGCATAGCATGGAAAATGCCTTTTGGCTTTTGGCTATATTCCACTAAGGCCGAAAAGAATGGTGTCCGAAAGCGATCGGCAATACCGCGTAAAATGGTAAGGTGTAATTCTTGAATATCTTCTGTCTGATAAAATATCCGTTTGAAACGCTTAATGGTGCTATCCTTGAGACTACTAAGGGCGGTATCAGTTACATAGTAGGTATCTAGCTCGGGTCTAAATTGGTCAATTAATTCACCGATAATGGGACCGAGGCTAGTTTCAGCTTCTTCAGAAAAATCGAGGTTGGTAACAAATTGTATATAAGGCTTAATTAGGCTCGGTATTTCTTCTGCATAATAAGGGGGGGCATATCTTACTACTACCGCTTGAATATTATGATTAATAAGCAAGGCAATCATAGCATCTTGAAATGAGCGTTGCACCACCACACTATAGGTGAAAGCATCATTAGAAGAACGCAAACGCATCAAATGTTGCTTTAAAACAATCTCCTCTTGGTCCGATATATTATCTACAAATAAGACAACAAAATGATTTTTCCGAACGTGATTATTTTGATCAGTCTCTTCGTTAATTTCGAAACTCTGCTCATCTTGTTCTACAAAATCAGCGTAATTTGTAAAGTTATCTCCAACGAGTTGCTTTTTGATTTCTGCGGTAAGATGCGCTAGGGTAGTATGCTCATGATTAACAAACCTATCCTGTAACTTTTCCATCCGCACTTTGCCAGGAGAGGCAAAGTAGCATTCCACGCTATTTAAATCTTTAAGAAGGCCTTTAACTGTTTGGCGATGCTCTTTCTCTTTCTGTGAACCTCTATGGCAGCGCGATAGCTCAGACGTTTCTAGCTTCAGTTTATTCCAATAATCCAACCTCAGTTGACCAATATTATAATATTGAGAACTTTTGGCTATTCTACGTGCTTTTGTCATTTGAAGTTTAAATAAATTTGTCTTAATGAGAAAAATACCCTCGCTATAGAGTAGAAGTCTTCTTGGTAAGTTTGATGCTATGCGGCAAAGATGCTTTTGACCATTCCGTTAACCTTAACATGAGCTCTTTTACCTAATTGTGGGAAAAGAGTGCCAATTTGTTGCCTTGGGAATCGAGAAAAATGGCAAAATAACCTACGTCTTCTGCAATCAAGGTCTTTTGCATAATAACTCTACCACCGGCATCTTTTACCTTATCAAGAACTTTACTCAAGTCGTTTCCGCCGTTAAGGTAAACTAAAACTCCAGAATTTGCCGGCACGTAGCCCGGACCAGCAACAATGGAACCACCAACTCCGAGAGTTGGTGGGAAAAATGCCATAGCATTAGTATCATTGATATTTGTCTCCATTTTAATATTAAAAATGGTTTGATAAAAGTCAACCGCTTGTTCAAAGTTGTTCACTGGAATTTCGAACCAGCTAATGAAGCTATTTCTTCCTTGCGTTTTATTTCTGGATTTACCTGATTTTACGCCTCCCATATTATGTTTCTTAAGTTATTTTTAATTTCTATTGAGTATACCCCTTGTAATGTGTGGGGGCCTTAGGTTTTTCTAGGGAATCCTCTTTGGCAATTAACTCTGAGAGTGTATTAAGCCTAGTTGGCTTTATTAATGGGCCTAAAGAATCGAGATAAGGATGAGGTACAGTAGGTTTATAAATATGAAACTGCCCCAAGTGATCTCTAAAGCTTTTCAGCGGTTGACCCAAGCGGAGGATTCCTAATTCCCTACTTCTTTTTACACGTTCGATGTTTAATTCTAGAGGGATAATTTCCTCAGTTCCTTCTGATTGGTGAATAACTCTTCCGTCTGGTCCACAAACAATAGATTTACCGCATCCGCCAGTGTCTAGGCCATTTACATCGAAGAAATAGCACTGGTTAACCGAGGCCATAGCTCGTACTATGGAAAGCTCTATATCACGATCAATAGTACCAGATAGAGTAGGGTGTAGAATCACTTCCGCCCCCATTACTGCTAGGGTTCTAATCGTTTCTGGGAACCACATATCATAACAAATGGAAACTCCAAACTTACCTACATTAGGAACATCAAAAACGCAAAATCCTTCACCAGGAGTAACTCCTACCTCATAAGGGTAGAAAGGGAACATCTTGCGATAGCGTGTTACGATTTCTCCTTTAGGATTAATTACCGTGGCGGTATTATATATCTTACCGTGGGTCTTTTCGAAAATGGAACCTGGTAATAACCAAATACCATACTTCTTGGCCATTTCTTGCATTTCTGCTTCAAAGTTGTTCGGTATGGGTTGGGCGGTGTGAGTTAAAGGCCCGTAGGCACATAGTTCACTAAACATTATCATTTCTATCCAAGGATAGAGATTCATGGTAATGTCTATTTTCAGCTTCATCATTTCTACGTTTGAAGCGACTGCGGATACCTTCATTTGTATCCCCGCGATTGCGAATGGTTTCATATATTATTTAGTAATAGCTTTGTTTATTTCGGTCTCCAGTATGGATAGACCTTTCTCTAATTCTTCGTCACTGATAACTAAAGGACAAAGAATTCGAATGATATTTTTATGGGTTCCTGCGTTAAGGACTATTAAGCCATTATTGGTGCAGCCCTCGATTATTTGTGCGCAGATTTCTGAATGCGGCTGCATGGGATCGTTGTTTTTCACAAATTCAATCCCAATCATGGCACCGATGCCTCTCACATCGCCTATTTCATCATGTTTTGCTTTTAGTTTATCTAGTCTTTCGTAAATTACCTCTCCTAATTTTTTTGCCTTATCATTTAAGTTAAGGTCCTTCATTAATTTAATGGTGGCGGAAGAAGCCACGCATGAAAGTGGACTGCCGATGTAGGTGCCTCCAATGGAACCAACAGCAGCTGCATCCATTACCTTAGCTTTACCTACTACTGCCGCAATAGGTAATCCAGAACCAAGCGATTTAGCATAGGTGCTTATGTCGGGTTGCACGCCGTAGTGCTGCCAACTCGCCCAATGGCCAGTTCGGCAGAATCCACTTTGTACCTCGTCCATAATTAACATGATACCATGCTCATCACAAAATTCTCTCAGTCCTTCTAAATATTTTTTAGGAGCAGGGTTGAAGCCACCTTCACCTTGAATCGGCTCAATAATTATTGCCGCTACATTATCTGCATCAACTAAGTTTAAAGAGCTTTTATGTAAGCGCTCTAACTCGTCTTCCACAAACTTATCTAAGTCTCGTTTACCACGATAGCGATAAAAGTTGGGAAAGGGTAGTCGATAAACTTCTGGAGCAAAGGGTCCACAATTGTATTTATAAGAAACCTTACTGGTAAGTGTCATAGCCATCATAGTGCGACCATGGTAAGCGGCCGTGTAACACAGTACAGCCTGTCGTTTCGTAGCTTGCCGCGCAATCTTGATGGCATTTTCCACTGCTTCTGCTCCCGTACTCACCAACATCGCTTTCGTTTCTTCACCATGAGGTAAGATTTCTGCTAATTCCTCACATAATTGAACGTAAGGTTCATAGCTAACGACGTTAAAGCTAGTATGTAAATATTTATCTGCTTGGTTTTTAATGGCTTCTACCACAGGTGCTGGACAATGACCAGCATTTACTACACCAATCCCCCCAGCAAAATCAATATATTCACGATCGTCGAGATCTGTGATGGTAGCCCCTTGAGCCTTTTTAACGGTAGCGGTATTGAAGATTCCGACACCATTAGCGACAATTTTTTTTCTTCTTTCTAACAGCGCTTCAGATTCAGTCAAATCGTATTTTTATTTTCTTGATATTCATAGCCTCATTATAAGGAAAAATATGGATTTTTACAAGTATTTGGCCCACTAAAGCTCAGGAGTAGGTGCAGATAGAGGCTTTTTCACTATTAAAAGGGGATCAAATAGGCAAGAAGAAAAAGGTAGATATCACGGTTTATTTCGAAAAAATAAACCCTGTCGTAAATGTTTGTCCCTTAAATATATAGGACGAAGAATGTGAGCCACTAAAAAATCAACTAATCAACAAATACAGTGGCTAGGCTGAGCCCTTAATTAGCGAAATAAAAATAAGGCAAAATTTTTTTTGTATGTCCGTTTAATGTCCATTAGCTGTAATGCTTGCTATGACTAGTCTATCAAATATTCTAGTGCCAAAATAGCGTCTATTGAGCTTGTAAATAAACTCGTTAAGATAGAGCTGCAAGTATTTA
>Ga0306912_1000188_pt1 | contig 37831 bp, 40 predicted proteins | sample AntRauFillE10628_FD_190443 | JGI IMG/M metagenome (GOLD analysis project Ga0306912, IMG submission 190443) | Saline lake microbial communities from Rauer Islands, Antarctica - Metagenome Filla E10 #628 (v2) (version 2) | ecosystem: Environmental > Aquatic > Non-marine Saline and Alkaline >...
ATGCTGGTGCTGCCTGGTGGGGTGAGTACGGTAGTAAGCCGGGTGCGTTTGGGTGGAGGAAGTAAACACGTGCATTATTTATTATGTCTAAATCAACCATGCACCTAGACCTACACGACATCGCCAGAAATGGGCGAGCGATATCGCAAGCGCTTGATGACGTGTTCGCACAAGCCGAGCAAAAGCGGGTGAAGAAAGTAGAGATTATTCCCGGCAAGGGCAGTGGGCAGCTGATGAAACGGGTGAAGAAGTATCTAGATCAAAAATCAGTGAAGGCGAAATACAGTCGGGTAGAAGTCGACAGTAAAAACCACGGGCGATTATTCATACACTTTTAATATCTATGGCTATACCAAAAGAAACAAAATTATGCGTCCAGTGCGGCCTACCGTTTACTAATCGTAAAAGCTGGAAGTTGCGTGGGCAGTGGGAGCAGATCAAATACTGTAGCGACCGCTGTCGCAAACAAGCGGGGAAATGAATGTAGACTTAGCTGAAAAATAATCCTGCTTTGCAGGGGTGTTTTCGATTCAGGGCCGCACCCTCAAGAAGACAATTCCATCTTTTGGTATACTGAGGTCATGATTGTAATAACAGGAGCTAGTGACGGACTCGGGAAAGAAGTCGCAAAACTATATAAAGAAGCGGGCAAAAAAGTAGTAAACATCTCGCGCCGGGCATGTGAGCATGCTGATGTGAATATCTGCTTGTCGCTTCGAGAAGGTGCAGAGATTGAATCTGCCGCCAAACAAGTGCTGGAAATTGAAGAACCTTTAGAAGCTTTGATAAATTGCATTGGTGTATATAGTGATCAAAAGTTTGGAGCAATTGAGGAGGATGAAATAAAACGTCTCATGTCTACGAATGTAAAAGCTCCAACCATGCTCGCCTCACTACTTATTGATCGTATTAAACAAGATGAGGCAGATGTGTTGAATGTATTATCAACCGCTGCCACCAAAGGCAAGGCGTCTGAACCTTTATACGTTGCTTCTAAGTGGGCTGCTCGAGGAGCGACTCTTAGTCTGCAAGACGAGCTACGTAAGACAAAATCGAGAGTTATCAGCTTCTGTCCTGGAGGTATGCGGACAAATTTTTTCGAGACTGCAGGTGCCCAGAATGACACCACTAGCTTCATGGATCCTTCAGAAGTAGCCCTTGCTTTGAAGCAGACTCTCGATCTGCCAAAAAACATGGAAGTAAGTGAGATTATAATCAATCGAAAATAATTATGAAGTTATATAGATTTAGTCCGATAAAAAATGAAGACGAGTTACAACAAGCGATTGAACATATTCACTTTGGGGCGTATAAGTTATGTCAGGTCAGTTTTGGAAAGTATCTACCGAACTCAGGCAATATAAGAATATTCTGCCATTATCAAGATGAGTACGAGAACCTCGTTGAAATACGTAAAAATCTTACCGAAATATCAGAGAATCCCAATCAGAAATATTTCCAGTTGCATCATCCAATTGTGATTCCTGCCCAGGGTGATGTCCCTGAAACTACCTACACATTTTTGTATATCCGACAACCAGATCCATATCGTCATCATGTAGGAGACGTAGATTTTTATTTACCTGAAGACGAGTATTTTGCACTCAAGAAGGAAATGGAAAGCGGTAGAGAGGTACCCGGGGCGCGTTTGTTTCCCAGTCCGCGATTAGAAATGATTGAGATGTATGATCCTGATTGTGATGTTCTCGCTTACGTGAGCACTGCTAAGATGGCTGACATTGTTAAAACAACTAAAAGCGAAGCTTGAACATGTTTGATTACCTGACAAATACTACTCAGTTATATGGAGAAATTATTTTAGCTGCATTAAGTTCAGTTTTACTTGCCTTACTAATATGGTCACTTAAGGAATCATATCGGCGACACGATGAGGAAGCTAAGTTGCTAGGGAAAATAGAGATAATCTTTGCACACAACCTTGGAAACCTTTTAATAAACCAATCTTACTTCGATTCGTGGTGTGACGCCATGAGAGAACCAAGGCTATACAATTGTGCATACAGAACCTACATCTTCTTCGACAACGATGATTTTAAAACTACTAACGGACAACTATTAAATAAGTTAGTCACCTTCAACTTTTCCCTACAAGGATTAAATGCTGATGTGAATCTGTTGTTTAGTAACTACCACAAAACATCCGAGATGATGTTGCTAAAAGATTTGGTAACAGACTGGAACAGCTTGAACACTAACACCTTGAAGCAAAGTGAAGACTATAAGGTCAGTTTCAATCAAGCGATTGACGATGCGAAAGGTTGTGTAGCACTTGTTAGGGCATATGCTGAGCAAAAGAGGAGAACCCCGTATGGGCTGGTGAGAATAGTCCTAGGTAAAAATATTCTGTCTAAAATTACTGAAGAAGCTCTTGCGAAACACCGAGAAGAGATTGAGATAGACTTGGAGAAAAAAGGGGGGGGCGTAGCTATATACAAATAGTATTTTATGTTGTACTGTTGCTTTTGAATCGGGCTAACTGCCCTTGTACAAAAATCTAGCCCTTTGATAGGAGGACACAACTGATGCCTTACGTGAACGTATTCTTTGACCCGAACAAAGTCCCTCAGAAAATTGTTGACAAGCTCAAAGCTAACCTACAGCCGCATACGGCTGCGGTTTTGAGCTCTGACGAAGTACGGAACCACAGACCGTCAGCTGAAGAAATCACTACTCGCCCGGAAGAAATCTTCGTCTATCAACACGAGATTCATCCGACCGACGTCAATGCGGCTCCTTTGGAGATCCACATTGAAGCCGGCAAGCCCAAGGGGCGTTCTGGAGATAAGATTGTCGAACTGCTTGGACAACGAGTTAGCGAAGACGATCTGATTCCTGCAGAGTACCTTGGCGAAGGCGAATCGTGCATTTTCGTCAATTTCCACGAACATAATGGCTTCGGTTTCATTCCGAAGCGGACTCAAGGAGGCTGATTATGCCGACAGTAATACTTACCGCCGTTCCGGCTCACTTCAACCACGCAGCTCTATTGGTCCCGGTTTTACCGGGAATCATCGCACCTCACTTCAACATTGAAGGTGCAGAGCTGCATGAAGGTGGTGTCTCTGCAGACGAGATCATCATCCGTCTCCAGCAAGGAAGTGAGTACGACCGTAACGCTCCTGACTTAAACTTGTTTATGCGCGCCCACCAATTTCCGGGTCGCACTGAACAGTGTCAGGGCAATACGGTGGCAATCCATGATGCCATTCGTGCTGAGTTGGATGTTGCTAATCGTTCTGATGTCAGCTTATCGGTTGAGATCATCATCTGTGAATTGGGATATGCCTCGAGCTACCCTGGAAAGGAGGACTGATTATGCCACTTGCTACCATATGGCGAGATCCAAAACTAATCGATGATAAGAAAGCGGTATCGATTCGCGACGTTGTCCAATGGGCGGTTCGAGAAACACTCGACGTTAATCTGGATGAAGTTGAAGTTCGCGTTCGCGACATTGGTCCGCTCGACATCAACTACATGCCTATCGGCGTCGAACTCGATACTGGCACTGGCAAAAACCGCAATCGCGTTAAACGAAAAAAGGAACTTGCCACAGAGATTGCTGACCGAATCTCTCGATCAGAAGTTCTCGAGCCGGAGTGGATCGGCCCAGACAAGTCCTATGTTTGGATTCGTATATGTGAAAGTTCATTCGTGCCTATCGGACATCCCGAGAGTGCTCGATAACAACATCCCAACGCTACGTTGGTGGAGAAACCTCCGCCTTCGTACGACGGCGGGGTGTTTTTTCTTTAACATCCCCCTACATGTATATACAATGGGGTGTGGGGTCGATTTGGGGGTACCCCGTCTTTATTAATGCACCAACACGGTGTCATTTTGCAGATCAGGAATCATTACTTCAATATCATTCTCTATATAATAGGTTCGAACAGCCTCAAACGCCCGGAGCTAATATTGACAATACACTATTTATAGTGTATTGTTTTAATTAAATTCAGAACAAGACGGAGTTTCTTATGAAATACTCGCCAAACGCAGATGGCTATGTCCATTTCGGTGACGTAAGTCGGGGTGAATTCAACAAACAATGTCAGTACGGTTCAAGGTACGTGGATGGGTCTGATGGCTACCCCAATTTGGGTGAAGGTCTCAGATTTCGAAATCTCGATGGGGATTATCACGATATCGAAGTTCATGTCGAAGATATTCCCGAGTTGGTGCGAAGATATAAGAAATACCAAGCATCAAGATAACAACGACCGCTACAAGGAAGACCTCCTTTAGGCGGTCTTTTTACTTAAAAGTTTGAACATCATCCCATAGGCTGAGCAAAACACATCTCTAAAATAGGTCCCTATTTTAGAGATGTGTTTTGTTGATAGTATGTCACTTAGGATAGGATTTGAACTTTAGTATACTAGCCATATGAATGGAATGGAAAGAAATCCAAAACACTTAATTAGTATTCGGGTATAATGAGCAAACAAACGTTATCTAAAATACCTATGAATGAAAGACTATCTAATATAGAGACAAAACAAAAGGGCCTTGGAAATCTGCTGAAAGTTATGGCTTTAAGTATGGCCACATTACCTGCTGAATCTAAAGCAGAAGAAATTCCAGAAATTGATAATTTACCTTGGCATGAAGGTGTGGAATTATTACAAGAAAGTGTCAAGGAAAACCCACTAGAAGTGGCAGCGTTGTATCTGATTAAAGAAGATGGTACCGGAGTTTGGAAAAGTGTTGGTGTCGCATCAAAAACTAATACTGGTCTTGAAGTAAACCTCACACGTGATGAGGCACTAGCAGATATTGCAGATGTCGAAGCTGGTGGAGAAGAAGTGATTTCTGTCTGTGCCGCTCACAGTCATCCAATCAAGGGTTCATTTCCAGAATCGATACCATTGTCTGAAATACAGAACTTAATTGAGAACGGCCAGTATTTCCTCCCGCCAAGTGACGGTGATATGCTAAATATAGCTGACAATCTTCACGCCAGACTTATAGACAAACCAGCCGTTTCCGGTGTGTTTTCCCCTGGTGGTATCTGGTATTCACGTCCAGCTGATTCGGCTGATTATCTACGTGATCCACTTGCATCGGAATACTACCAACAACGCGAAGACGCTCGAGGCGAATTGTTTGGGAGTGACACCGAAGATGGAGTCTTTATGGCGAAGTTGGGTGATCGTGATATTCAAGAATTGGCGACACAGCTCGGTGTGCAATTTCCTAGCGAAGTAGATGCTTCCTTTGCAGACCTTCTCTATACAGTAGAGAGAGTGTTATTAGATATTGATACACCAACAGCCTCGTTTTTAACACAGTTGAATGAGATGGATTCTGAAATAGGAGAACTAGCGACAGACATCACGAAAATGAAAATCCTTGGGAATGTGATGCAGTTTTATAGCACGTTTTATTTTTCGCGTTTTGGCCATATGCCAGAGGAATATGATGATGTCATCATAGAGCATCTCGGAATGGATCTTAACTGGAGGGAGGCAATTGCGGATTATAATTTAGTGAAATATGAACAAATTGGAGACGAGGCGGTGCCAATTCAAGACAATTTTCTTAGCAATTATAGAACAGACGCCTTACTAGCTGGTGCAGTAACACGATTTGTGACGTACGAGGATGCGGCACAAGAGCCACCATGTGCTGGACCAGATTATCAGCCCAACAAGCAGTGATTAAACCAACTTCAGTTTAAACGCACGACAGGTATATAAATCGTGTCTGTGCCTTTTTATTAGAACGGTTGAAGACTCGGGAAACTAATTCATTTGGTAAGTATGAGACTGTACACCAGAGAGTGCTTGATTTGTGCAAGAGATTCGATGTATTGATGTTAGGTGCTGGAGCGGTGTCAATTAGTACTGAAAATCCACTTGAGACAGTTGTAGATCCCTTGATTAGGGAGACTGAGTAGAAGTTCGAACGTCCGCTATCTAGGTAGCAATGCAAATACCCACCCCTCTTTTGCAAGAGTATTTTTTGTTAGCCTCGGATAGGGTTCGAATTTTTGATATAGTGGTGACATACAACATCTGTTTTGAATGGAGTAGCTAGGCAATATTGTGAAATCAAAAATAAATAAAATAGGTGAAGGATATTGGTACAACGTATTTCAGATATCTGAGAATAGAGTTAGGAAGGTCGAAAAAACGTACTTGCAGAAACTTGTATGTTTCTCGATTAAAAAAACGGCCTGGGATAGTTATTAGAACAGCAATCAAATTTTTGGTTGAACGGCCTCGGGTTATTGGTACATACAAGCATATTCTGGAGTCGGTTGATTTAGCTTTGCTTGCTAATCCGGCGTTTCAAAATAGACTTACTTACGAACAAGATAATGTGACAGTTTTAGAGAATCTATTTACTACCGTTGATTCAACTATGCAGAAAAAAATAATTGATCAGTATATTAGTCATATATTGCTTTGCGCACAGTATGGGTTTTTCGAAACAAAATTTAACTTTTTAGAAAATAATGGTGTTGATACTGCAGGTAAAATCGTCTTGCATGATTTTAATGAGGTGACATTAGATATAGAAATAGCGAAGGCATTAGTTGATTGTGAGCGTTGGCAGTATGCGTATTCGTTTCGTTGTCTGACAGAAGAAATGAAAGCGTATTTAGTGAGCTGTATGCGTGATCGGTTGACGATTGAGACTTTAGAAACTAATTGGGCTATAGCGGTATGACAAAAGTGTTCCAAGGAAACTACATAGAAGTAACAGTGGAAGATAGTATAGAAAAGGTATTCTTGCGTCACTCAGTGCATACATTTTTGGTGACAGACCAAGGAAAGATACGTGTCACTGTTGAGAAAAAGCTAGGTAGTGATGAAACTAAGGAAAAAATTCAAGGTGGTGTGCTCGATGACGGAGAAAATCCATTAGAGTGTGCAAAACGAGAATTACTTGAGGAGTTAGGGTGTGAGGCTGGTGACTGGAAGCTTTTTGATGTTCAAGAACAAAGCGGTACAGTCAATGACACAAGACATTATTTTATAGCTAGTAATCTTGTTATGATGTCTGATAATACTGACGGCGAAGTGCTACAGACAGCAGACTATACCATTGATGAGTTATACGAAAAATCAATGACTGGTACTTTCAGTCCATTCACCAGAGCTGCTATTGCCAAACTCCACTACCAGGTGACCAAAAATATTATTTGTTTGTAGTGCATAGTTAAAAAGTGACAGAGTAAAGTCAAAAGAAATCGCTTTAGAGGTCAGGGTGACCTCTAAAGCGATTATTCAGTGAGTATTTCAGGCAAGATATCTCCCACATATTGACCAGGCTGCAGCACGCGGTGGGTAACGTTGTGGTGTCTGATAGACATCAAACCCGTAATCCATTCGTCGAAGTTGCTGAGCAGCATATCGAGAAACGCACCTTTGTTGCCTCGACCACGGTAGCGAGCTGCCATCTCTGCTTCCATGTCCAGTCTGGGATAGACCAGGGTGATTGGGACTTGGGCAAAAATGGGTGGTAGCAGTAGACCATAAGCAGAAATCAAAACTGCATCATAGGTACCAGCAGCCATTTCAGCTCTTGGATGCTCGATAAAGTTCTGTGGCCATTCTGACTTTTGTACTTTTTGGTTACCAGAACGATCATACTTGAAATAGTCAGAGTCGCTATCGAGAACCCTGCCTTCACTGTTTGCAGCAGCGGTAGACTTACCCGTACCGGTTGAGGCAGCGATGATTTTAGTCATGAGATTCCTTGCGAAATTGGGAAAGAGCTAATTTAATTTAATCACAATATTGTAATTTGTCAAAAATTCACACTGTGCAAGTTCGGACTCCCTCTGCCCAGCGGAGCAGTCAAAAATAACCATATTTTATGGTGTTATTTTTAATTTAAATCTATACCCTAAGACGAAAGTTCGCACATCATTCCAAAGGCAGAGCCGCTAAAAAACGGTTGCTTTGCAGTGGTATTTTTTGTAGGGAGTTTTAACGGTTCGACAGCAGCTATGGACAAACAGAGTTAAATGTCATACTGTGCTTACAGACTTAAGGACTTGAATGTTCTGCCCTAAAAACCAAAGGAGAGTACCGTGGAAAGTAACCTCATCAGGATTGAGAATACACCTGAAGCTCGCAAGGCACCGCCGAACCAATACCGCCTGCTCTTGGCTGGACATGATGATGAAAGAACTCTTTTTCATGTCCAAGACTTCGACCGTGCTGAACTTGCCATAAGAGCAGCTAAAGAACTTCGTCTCTCAAAGGAAATCCAAGGCTGGGGCATCGTTCACGACGGGAACGGTAGAGTCATCGAACCGGCCTATGAAAACCCTTTGATGCTCACCTATCAGCAACTCAGCGAAACGTATGTGGGTCGTAGATTTATAGGGAACAATCGTACGTTTGATGTTAAGCATGCAGACGAAATCGAAGTACTTCAGCAAGAGAGACTCCCTGGTTGGCAGAAAGGTGACCACATGCTGGTCTACTGGAGCGATATTGCAAAAGCTACTGGCGCTGTGGCGTACTGTGGTAACTTTTAATCCACTCACCCCCCCCACCCAGCGGAGAAATACTCCGCTGACATGGTACGGCGGGGTGTTTTCTTTTCCTTGTCTAGTCCACACAGGTTAGAACATCTTCCACCCAGCGGAGTCCCAAGGCTCCGCTAATATTCATTTCGTGCTAGGCTTTTAGTATGAGTTATGTTCGTAGTTATGCTGAAATCCTCGACATGATCGACCAGATTGATCCGGTAGAGTATGCGAGAACTCGTAATCAATTGGATGGGGCGGTGACGAAACTGTCACCGTACATTACTCGGGGGATTATTTCATTGCCATTGATTCGAGACCGTCTGCTGGCGAATCATGCAGAAACAGACTGTGCCAAATTAATCCAAGAACTCGCTTGGCGGGAGTATTTTCAAAATGTGTGGTGGGAGAAGGGTGATGCGATATTTAGTGATATTAGGTTCCCGCGTGATGACTGGCGCCACGAGGGAATCGTTGCTGCTGTGGCTGACGCCGAAACTGGCGTAGAGGTACTTGATGCTGGAATTAAAGAGCTGTATGAAACCGGCTATATGCATAATCATCTGCGTATGTGGGTGGCGAGTGTGTCCTGTAATTTGGCGTATGCGCACTGGCACTCGATGGGTAAGTGGTTGTATTTTAATTTAATTGATGGCGACTTGGCGTCGAATTTTCTCTCCTGGCAGTGGGTGGCCGGTACCTCGATCAGTAAGCGGTACACCGTCAATCAGAAGTTGATCAATGGCTGTAGTAATCATAAGCAAGTACGTAGTATTTTGACGTACGATCGCGATGAAATGCTCGAGCTGGCAACACCAGAAGTGTTACAGCCGTACTTTGATGAAGAACTTGAAACTATCTATCCATCGGTGGATCCGATCGTTACTGTGTCTGGTGCCCGGGTGCATTTATATACACCGTGGACACTCGACCCGACCTGGCGCCGCGGTGAATCTGACCGACGGATCTTGGTGATTGATCCGGTTTGGTTTGATCGCTATCCGGTGAGTGAGCAGGTGCTTGATTTTATCACTCGGCAAGGAACAATTGTTATTTCTGGTCTAGAGGTACACATTGGGAGCGTGGCAGAAATCCATGGCATTGATGAAGCCATATCTGTCCGTGCGCAGCTGCACCAGACCAACCAAGCTTGGCCGGTAGAATTTGATCAGGTAGAAAAACTATTCCCCGCCATCAGCGGCTACCACAAAAGCTTTTTTGCCTACTGGAAAATCGTCGAGAAAAGTCAGGAGCGTTGAAAAAGGCCGGTGCGAAGCAACGGCCTTTTATATATCTACTGTTTCTTAAACCAAGGAATGAAGTAACTGGTGGTGTCTATGTAGTGCTGATATTTTTCTGGATATTTTTCAAGAAATGAATCTTCTAACATTGGTCCAGTGACCTTGGTTACGATGTATGTAATCACTAATGGACTAATGATCCCGAGGTAGCCAAACGGGAGAGGTAACACCATGATAGCCAATCCCCACCAAATGAGTGTTTCGCCAAAGTAGTTGGGTCGTCGAGAATATTTGAACAAGCCTTGGGTCATGAGGTCTGCATCCTCGGTACCAGCTTTTTTGCGCGAGATAAATTGGTCGAGCTGCCAGTCTGCAATGGTTTCGTAGAGTAATCCAAATAAAAATACCAGTGATCCTGCAAGCAAGAAGATATCTGCATATTCGCTAGGATAGCTCAGTGCGATGATGACTGGTGCTGACACGAACAGAATGATGCCCACTTGAAGTAAGTTCACCTGCAAGTAGCTGCGTATCAAAAAGTATGTACGGCCTTTTTGCATCCATTCCTCGCGCCACTTGGCATAACGAGCATCCTCAGGTTTGTGAAAGTTTTTTCTGAAAATTCGAACGCTCAGACGCAGAGACCAGATACCAATAGCACCTATGACGGCTGCCAGCAGGGGACCGGAAGTGTCTGTGAGATAGGCTGCACCGATGGCGCTAATAAAAAAGGCTGGTCCATATGCGATATCCATCACACTGTTGTCATGACGCAGGCGGGCAATAAAGAACACGACTACTGAATAAAGTAATAATAAACTGGCTACAATGCCGCTGTTGATAAGTAGTATTTGAAAAGACATGTATTCATTCTAACAGAATGGTACAATCTACAGTACATGTCAGAGTCAGATACAGGTGAACAAGTATCCCCGTCCAAACGAGCGCCGCGAAAGCGAGCGACTAAAACTGTTGCTAAAAAAACTACTGCTAAGCCACGCAAAACAGCAGTAAAAAAAACTACAACTCGACGAACAACAAAAGCCGCGAAAGAACGCGCAGCGGCTACTCCAAGAGTGTCGACAGAAGAAAGTGCTCGGACGACTGCACAAACTTCAGAGTCGCCGTCACGGAAAGCTCCCACCGCTTTTGCTGCTGAAAAAAATAAGCAAAAAAACCGACAAAAGCAGTTTATCGTGATTGCCCTGATTCTTTTTGTCGGTATTGGCGCTTCAGCTGCAGTCGGGTATACAGACAAAGGCCAAATAAATGTGGCACAAATTATTGCAGACAGGAATCAAAGAGTGGAAACCGGTACGACTGATCAGCGAGATGATCGCACTAGTCAAGTGGCCGTGCCGGTACAAAATACCAACAGAGCTGCCAACGGCGGGTTGGTCGGCTTGGGCACTGGTGGCGCCAAGCCTGCTGCGCCGGTAAACCCTCCTGCTACCTCGACTGCTTCTTCGACAAACACTACCGCCAGTTCGACCGACTCTATGGCTACCAGCAGTGAAGCAAATCCAGATGCGGCGAGTAGTACTCAACCAGCAAGTGAAGAGCAGTCGAGCGATCCATCTCCAGAGACATCTATTCAAGAAGCGCCGGAGACCGCGACCACTACGGCTTCGTAGTGCATTTTGCGCAGCGACAGCCCATCGGCTCAATCATAATTTTGAAATACTGCGGGCCGTAATGATAGGTAATCTCTTCTCCTGGCTTTATGGTCTTTTTTGCAAAAATTTTTACTTGCGTTTCGTCCTCTGATAATTCTGGATACGCGTTGGGACGGCAGCTGTGGTTGATGTATCGGGCTATGTTACTCCGGTCCTTACCGTCAATCATCCACTGATCGTTCAGCTCAAACAGGTATTTTCCGCCGCGTCGATTTCCTTCGTCAGCGGTGATTCTTTCTCCGAGATATTCTATTATTTCGTCACCTTTTTGGTACTGTGTATTTGCAAACAATCCCAAGCCAGCTGAACTTCTTTTGACAGTTACGTTTTTCATGAGTGTGCAGTATATCAAAAATTAATTTGTCCAAAAACACAGCGTGTTGAACAGGTGTGTCTGCTAGAATATATGTATGAGTGTTGTGCTGGAAGTGTTCGTTTCTCAAGACTATATTTTGGGTGTCGCATGACCTGGACCCAGCAAACACATGCAATAATTAATATGACCACTACATTTATTGTCGATTCAGGTAAATACTCCAAAAAATACGCCTTGTTTAACGAAGGTGTGTGTATGTGGTCCGTGGGCTTTGAGAGCAGCGACGTTGGTTATGTGGTGCATGAACGCGGAATCGACTCCCAGCAATCGTGCAGGGCAGCAGACCAGTCAGAATTTGCCAATGCGTTTTCTTTTGCGTTTGATCAAGTGCAGGCGTGCATAAAAAAGTACCGCCTGGACGATGTGACTGAAGTTGTAATCAAGATTTCTGTCCCTGGCACGTTGTTTCAGCAGCATTGTCTTATCACCGCTGATTACGAAGCTGAGTTAAAAAAGCGAGAAGCCATTTCTCCCCAACATATTCGTTTGGTGTTGCGAGAGCTTGCTCAGTGCCGAAGGTCATTTCCAGATGCAGAACTATTTGCTGCTTCAGACAGTGCTTTTCACGCGACGATGCCACGGTATGCACGGGAGTACTCGCTATCATTGGATAGTATTCGCTCGCTAGATCTATATAGGTTTGGTGTCGATGGACTCAGTGTTTCATCTGTAGTGGGGCGAATCCACTCCATCATCGGCATAGACCCCGAGCGAATGGTGGTATGTCATATCAATAATGACGGCGCAAGTGTCACAGCAGTGCACAAAGGAGTCAGTATTGATACTACTGCTGGTTTTGCACCAACGTCTGGGTTTCCCTCCAGGACTTATGCTGGAGATGTAGATGCATCCACACTGTTGCGCATCATGAAATCAAAAAACCTTAACGCAACTGAAGCAGAGCTTTTTTTGAGTACTCAAGGTGGATTTCAGACCGTCACCGGTAGTTCAGATATGAATAGTGTACTAAAACAAGCGAGTCAAAATGATGAACAGGCTACCCACTCACTACAATTATTTACCTATAAAACTCAACAAGCAATCGCAGCCGCAGCCGCAGCTCTTGGAGGTTTTGATGCGTTGGTATTTACCGGGTGTGTTGGGGTCAGAAGTTCAGAGTTACGTGCGATGATTTTAGAGACGCTTACTTTTCTGGACTTGCAAATAAACGAAGAGAGAAACAGCGCTACGATGGAAAGTGGTGGGGTCATTAGTCAGCGCAACAGTGGGGTTAAGGTGGTGGTTCTTAAGGGTGATGAGCTGAGTGAGCTGAACGCGGTAGTTAAAAAAGTACAATTGAGTACAACTAAAAATTAGCAGTAGAGTGCTACTATAGAGAGGACATGTCGAAAAAAGCGCAACCAACCAACAAACCGCTCATGCAGTCACTGACCGTATTTTTTACCTTGTTCGCATTTATCGTCGGGTTGACATTATTTTTTGATTTTACTGGTATTGATTTAGGTGGCTTGCTATTTTTGGTAGCATTTTTGTGCTGTGTGTTTGTCGCAAAAAATATCTATGATATATCGAGAGCTGCAGAAAACACCTCTGCGCTCAAACAGGTGATCTCCAAGGAGGCTGCTTTTGCCTCAGAAGAGATGTACATCCAGCTATACCGAAACAGCCCGGTGCCGTACATACTCGTCGCGCTTGATGGTACCGTGGAGTCAGCCAATATTTCGGCAGTGCGGACGTTTGGTGTTACACAAGACAGAATCAAAAGCCTGAATGTATTTGACAGAATCAAAACTCCTGATTCTGACCACTTAGATTTTTTACTGGGAAAATTCCGGAGTGGAGTTGCGATTAGTGATGAGATGGTTTTTATTGATCGAAAAGATAAGCGTGAAGCTTGGGCACTTCTGTCACTGTTTCGGTTTACCAGTGCTGGTGGAGAGGAGATTGGTCTACTCACCTTGGTTGATATTACCAAACAAAAAAAAGCTGAAGATGCCAAAACCGAGTTTGTTTCACTTGCGTCTCACCAATTACGAACTCCTATCGCGGGCATGAAATGGAGTGCCGAATTATTGCAGATGGATAATCCAGAAAGCCTCACCGACCGCCAGCATAAATACATAGATCGATTGCTAGAAAGTATTAGACGGATGGCTATTTTAGTTGATGATTTTTTACGGGTATCTCGTTTCGAGCTTGGCACCTTTCAGCCTGAATTTGATACAGTAGATCTTGCTCATTTGTTTCAAGAGATAATAGATGAGCAGTCAGTGCGGGCAAACCAAAAAAACATCGAGACCAAAACATTTTTTGAGCCGAGTATCACTTCTATCAAGACTGATCCAAATCTTATGCGGATGATGGTCACCAACCTCTACACAAATGCCGTGAAATACACCAGAGAAGAGGGTACTGTGCATATTGGATTTGGAAAAAAAGACCATGATTTGATTATCACCGTGCAAGACAATGGCATGGGTATTCCGGCTGGAGACCAAGATGGAATTTTTTCCAAATTATTTCGAGCTGGAAACGCGGTGCGCAACGTACCTGACGGAACCGGCTTAGGTTTGTATATTGTAAAAGAGGCAGTAAATGTGTTGCGTGGAAACGTTTCATTTACTAGTACAGAAAATATTGGTACCACGTTTGAAATTGTACTGCCTTTAGAGGAGCCGACGGTTACGGCTGAGTAGGTTACTCGTATAATCTTATCTCGATTTGTTCGAGTAATTTTGGGATGCTCCATTCGGGTTTGAAGAGCACGTCTTTCGTCGGAAGATTGATGTTTTTAGATATATTCTCAATAGATTCAGAAGCAGTAAGGACAACTATTTTGGCTTGAGCGCCCCATTGTGTATCTCGTATCCGTCTGAAGACTTCGTATCCGTCAAAATCCGGTAGTCGGATATCGAGTAAAATCAAATCTGGTTCTTCAGTCAGTGCGAGCTCAACCGCCTGCTTCCCGGTAGGAGCTACCAATGCACGATAGTTTTTAAGCTCTAGCATATCTACCAATGAGTCTGCCAGGTACGGAGAGTCTTCAACGATAAGAATTGTTTTCTGTTCCATATGTATAGTGTATCGCACTTGCAGGTGATTTTTATTTGAGCATGTCGATTAATATACGCTTAAGATTTTTACGTTGTATATCCAAAGACGTGAATTTCTCTCCAAGCAGCGCAGCTATTTTTGTTCAGCATCAGGAAATTTTCAAAAGTAGCTCGTTTGGGGTGGTTTGTTATACTGGTCAGCATGAAATATTTTTGGTTGGTCGTTCTTTTGGTCCTGGTGTCTGCAGGAGGGTGGTATGTTTTTTCTTTTGCATTTGAAGACCAAACGCAAGTTGAGCACGCCTCATTTACTGAGTCTGAAGCTGGGTTTGAAGCAGGGTCAGAAGCACTTGAGCCTCAAGAGTATCGCATTGGAAAAGGAGCTCAGTATTCGATTTCAGAATTACGGAATTGGCAGCGACCTGATGGTCCTCTACGTGTGGGGTTGCAGGTTGGTCATTTGGATAATGATCAAGTGCCAGAAGAACTTAGTGGCCTGACCAACAACGGGGCTGGGGCCACCGCAGCGGGGTACAATGAGCGCGATACCGTGGCGGTGATTACTGAGTTGGTGGCAGATCAGTTGCGATCGGCAGACATTGCTGTTGACGTGCTCCCGGCAACTGTGCCACCAGGTTATATCGCCGATGCGTTTGTTTCAATTCATGCAGACGGAAACCGCAACACCGATGTGAGTGGTTTTAAAATAGCTGGTCCACGCCGGGATTATTCTGGTCTATCTGAAGACTTGGTGGCTGCGTTGTATACATCATATGAACGTGCAACTGATTTGCCGATTGACCCGAGTATCTCTAGACGGATGACTGCGTACTACGCATTTAATTGGCCACGGTACGAATACGCTGTGCACCCGTATACACCTAGTGTCATAGTGGAGACTGGCTTTCTCACCAATCCGAGTGATCGGGCCCAGTTGATCAATCAGCCAGAACGAGCAGCAGCAGGTATCGCAACGGGAATCTTGGCGTTTGTGAATTCAGATAGAAATAGTCAGCCTACTCCAGTTGAACTCATGGTGCCCACACTCCCTATTGTAGGAACAGTAGAGTGTGCACCTGTGCGAGCTGAACGGAGAAATCGTTCACAGCGTCCGTGCGAAGCGAGTATTGTAGATGAGAAAGGCGACCACTATTTACTTATTAGTGAGCCGTCTATTGCTACCAGCTCGCTGCCATATAGAGCGTCAGTCACTGGCGAGTATATGCCGGTACAGATGCTTGATAATTACTTTTGGTTTCATTGGGAAGTCGTCGGGGTAATAATGAATGCTGAGATAGAACGGGAGTAAAGATGGTATGCTGGTAGGAATGAAATGGGTACTAGCTATAGTCAGTGTGTTGATGATTGGGGCTGCCGGCTTTTGGTGGTATGGACAAGTAATTGTGGAACCGGCTGGATCTCCACAATATCTCCCGAGCGAACAAGCCAGTACTACCAGTGAGATGATAGAAACTACGGTACCACCAGTTGAAGTGGTTGCAGAAAATCTCTCAATCCCGTGGGAGGTATTGTTCTTGCCTGATGGCGAACTGCTGGTGACTGAGCGTCCTGGTACGTTGTTGCTTTTGAAGCAGGGACTGGAAATACCTGTGCCAGGCATCGAGCATATTGGGGAAGGAGGGTTGTTAGGAGCAGTGCTGCACCCCAACTTTACCGAGAATAACTTTCTGTATTTGTATCAAACCACAGCAACACCAGAGGGTCTGCGCAATCGCATTAACCGATACACGCTCAAAGGCGAAGAATTATTGTTTGAAAGCACAATTGTGGCAGATCTGCCTGGAGCACGCTATCACGATGGTGGGCGCATAGCGCTTGGTCCAGATGAATTACTGTACGTTACCGTCGGTGATGCGGGAGATGCACCAGCCGCCCAAAATCCTGACAACCGAGCTGGTTCGATATTGCGCTACACTCTTGAGGGCGATATTCCCGAAGATAATCCATTTGAAAACGCGGTGTATTCATATGGTCATCGAAACCCACAAGGACTCGCGTGGGATGGGATGGGTAAGTTGTGGAGTAGTGAGCATGGACGTTCGGGGGTTCGTTCTGGTTTTGATGAAATAAATGCGATTGCCAAGGGTGGTAATTATGGCTGGCCAGACAGTGAGGGTGATGTGGTAGCAGATGGGACTATTGCGCCAGAGCGTCACTCAACTGCCGATACGACGTGGGCTCCAGGTGGGCTCGCGTACCACAACGGTAGTCTGTACATGCCTGGGCTGCGCGGAGCAACCCTCTACGAAGCGGTCGTAGACAATGGATCAATAGTTGCGTGGCACGAACATCTCATGGATGAGTATGGGCGCCTGCGAACAGTAGTCGTAGGGGCTGACGGGTTGCTATATGTGACTACGAGTAATCGTGATGGTCGTGGTGCTCCACCAAGCCGTGCTGACGACCGCATCATCCGCATTGACCCGGCTCAATTAGAGCGTGACTCATAAACTTTCAGAGACTCAGTGTCTGGCTATCATAAATAAATATGTACCTCATCTGTTTCAAAGTATCGTATTTTGAACACAACATTCTGTTGAATATATGTACTAGAGTGAATACGAAGATGGTACAGTAGTAGTAATGACTAGGAAGCTCTTTGTTCTTTTCACCTTTATGATCGCAGCCGGGTTGGCGTACCTTACCTCGGTGTGGTTTGACCAAGCGGGGACAGAGCGATTGTTCACGAGTTTTGTGTCGGTCTCTGTGTTGTACGCAGTGTTCTCGATTGGGGTTGAAGAATTTTTTGCAAGACGGCTTAGCGACTCCAAGACCCGCTACAGTTTTCGTAAAGCGGTCTCACTAGTACTCATACTATTGATACTAGTTGTATTATTGAGAATCTGGGTTCCTAATCCCCAAGCTTTACTGGTCGCCTACGGAGTAGTGGCTGCTGGTTTAGCAGTGGCACTGCAGGATTTGGTAAAGAATCTCGCTGGGAGCCTAACCATTTTTTTGGGTGGTATTTTTAAAGTTGGAAACCGGGTTGAAATCAACGGTGTGACGGGTGACGTGATTGATATTGGACTATTTAATACCACGCTCCTAGAAATCAAAAACTGGATTAATGCTGACCAAGCGACTGGCCGAATACTCTCTGTGCCTAACGGGGCAGTGCTCAATCAACCTATCAAAAACTACACCAAACAACATCAGTATCTGTGGGATGAGATTACAGTGGTCGTTACTCCCGAGAGTGACTGGAGTGAAGCAATGAATATGCTCGGCATAATTGGAAAAGAGCACACCGAAGCATTTATCGGCAAAGCTGATAAAAGTCTCAGTAATCTAGAACGCTATTACTATGTAGAAGGACATGTACTGGACCCAAATGTATATGTACAACCAGCTCCTGACGGATATGCGCTTACCTTGCGCTACGTAGTAGATGCGTGGCAGCGACGCAGTACCGGTTCAAATATTTGGGGTCATACTATTCGCGCCTTTGACGAACACGGTCAGATATTTATCGCACCAACCAGTATCGCTAATCCAGAGTACCCGCTACCACAACAAACCCACTAGCTTATTACACTCTTTCTGGAGACACTAAATAAACAAACAGTCTGAAACTAACAACGGGTATTTATTTATCATAAAATACATTTATACACTGTGCTACTATAAAAAGAACAATTTTATTTATTTAAAACACAAAATATGAGAATAAAAAATTCTCAAACACTAATTCTGGTAAGTTTATTTTTCCTCCCGTTATTTTCATTTGCTCAGGTGAGCGATACTACATTTACAACCAATTTTGCCGTAGGCGATGAACATCCCGAGGTTCCTTTACTACAAACATTCCTCAATCAGGAGGGGTATACTGTTGCAACTCAAGGTAGTGGCTCGCCCGGGAACACCACCACGTATTATGGTTTCCGCACTGCTTCCGCGGTTAGTCGTTTGCAGCAAGCATATGCAGCAGAAATTTTAGACCCAGTGGATGTCGCTCGTCCGACTGGGTATTTTGGTCCTAGTACCAGGGCAAAGGTAAACGAGATTTTACGAACCGGTGCTGCTGCCCCGCTAGACACTGCGAATATTAATACTGCAAATAATGGGCAATCTGTACAAAGTCTGATTGCCGATTTACTAAGACAGATAGAAATTTTGCAACAACGACTTGCTAACCTGCTCCGAGAAAATGAATCCGAGACTGAGCAAGATCAGGTACCTGACGAAGAACAATCGGAAGATCTAGTAGATGAAGATGTGATACCTGATGAAGAGCTTTCTGAAGAACAGTCCGAAGAGATAGTCGAAGAAGAACAGACAGAAGAAGAGCAACGAACTCAAGATGCGCCACTGGCTTCGGATACAACCATTTCACAGCATGGAATATCTTGGACATTCGAAGAGCCGGTGGTACATGGCCAGTACGCAAATGGCGATTATTGGGTACTTGGTCCGGTGACTATTGTCAGTATGTCGCCTGCATATAATGGTAAAGAGCATGGATGGGAGGTGAACCCAATGCCAGCCTCTCGACATGGTTTTGACAGCCGGGCAGCAGGATTTAGTGCAAACGTAGTGCCTGCATTACCGTACCAGGCAGTCCCGGGTTCATCGATTGTTAAAGCGCTTTCGGTACCTACTTCCGATACAAATTGTCGACCATGTTTGGAGACAGCCGCTGTCCTAACCGTAGTAGCCGAGGTTCCTCAAGATAACGGCGCCACGGTGTTTCGGCCGCCGTATATAGGCAGGGAGAAAGCAACCTATAGCATTAATCAAATTGACTACGATAAACTACCGAGTCTACGACCGGTTAAAAACATGAGAAGTCTTGACTGGGTAGCTGACCGCTTTGAGCGTGTCCAGTTAGACCACAAGCCGGACTGGACTGGTAGATTCATACACCCAGAAGAAAATATGCCAGATTACGGATCAGATATTGCCAGGGACACAGCAGACGGAGCACTTGGTTTACTATTCAACGATAGTCAAAGAGAGAAACAACCAGCTGCGATTGCCTATCTGCAGATGGGTATAGATTGGTATCACATTCAAAAAGTAGGAGGCAAGTGGGGCCAAATGGTGGACATTCAAATGGTCGCAAACTACCCATTGCTTTGACCGGTTTGCTGCTGAACGATGCAGAGATGATGTCAGCTGTCTCCGACGCGTCAGAAAATACTTTCTCTGAGAACGCTCAAGTGTTTACAACCAACAAGGCATCAGTTTCACTGTGGGGTTCACATACAGGTAATCGTTGGGGTGAAAGTCGATACTGGCAAAAGTGGCGTGAAAACAAAGGCGCGCGTACCGTTGGTGATTGGTATGGATACATAGATGGTGGTGAAAAGCCAGGTGGTGTGTATCAGGGATGTTGTACCTCGCAAGCATTTAAAGCGACAGCTATCGCAGTCCAATTGATGCCGGGACTGAAGGCTGTGTGGAATGATAACGAATTCCTCGATTACGCAGATCGGTGGGTGTACTTCGGCGCGTGGACTCAGCCAGATCCGTGTGCTCCATATGACGGCATCCCAAGTAATTATGGAATAACATACGGTCCTGATGGAAATGGTAGTTGTGTCAAAGACACAGATCCTTCTGATGGTATCGGTCGGTTTCCAAACCTACACGGAACCAATGCAGATGGCGGTGGATATGGGTCCAGCTTTGCGAATGCGGTATGGGCTGAGTATCGTGGAGATATAGATGTAGACAATATTGCATACCCGCCGGGTCAACCCAAACGTGTGCGTACTATTAGTGACAGTGCATCTTCGATAACCATCACCTGGGACGACATCAAAACCGAAAGTAGCTATCGCGTAGAACGCCGAACTGGAAATGAAGACTGGAGTGTGGTACACACTCCATCACGAAATACTACGTCTGTTAATGATGATGATTTACTCCCAAATACTAAGTATGAATATCGTGTCATAGCCACTAACAGAATCGATGATTCGCTTCCTTCAGCAAGTGTCAGTGCAACCACGTTGCAGGCACTCGATCGAACTTCATCTAATGATGACACACGTCCTGTTGCACACTATACCTTTGATGAGAATGTGCGTGACCAATCTGGTAATGGGTATGATGGTTCCTTGCAGGGGAATCCTGAGTACGTTTCAGGTATCAAGGGACAAGCGTTGGAGTTTGATGGTACGAACGATTACGTGAATCTCAGTGGTTCGTCTGAAGCCTTCAACTTTACAGAATCATTCTCTTTCTCAATGTGGATGAGGCCCGCTGGTAGCGTAGGTGGCTATGTATTTGGTAAGGGGGCACAATCTGGCGGCTTGGTCGGTCAGTATGCCTTTGCCAGCAACGCTGTTCGCATTGCTGATTCGACCGGAAAGAAGGTGCAGGTCGGCACCGGCTTGGTTGCTGATGAGTGGCAGCATGTTGTGGGCACCTGGGATGGTACTACGTTGCGTGTATATAGAAATGGTGAATTGCATAACGAAGCTAGTAATGCAGCTATGGGCGCATTAGGGTACCGGCATACAAATAATGTGCATATAGGTACAGAGCGATCCAAGCGTTATTATTACCGTGGTCTATTGGATGAGATGTATGTATATGATCGAGCGATATCAAGCGACGAAGTTACGCAACTGTATGGACAGTCACAACAAGTGAGTCTTATACAACCAGAACAACAATATGCAAACGTACTTCAAGCGTTTCAGCAAGCACTAGAAAGTTTGAGCTCCATGTTCCAGAGATAGTAGACAGAGAATTTGTGGTAGCATGAATGATATGAAAAAAATAATCTGTAGTGACCTTGGTGGACCGGAAGAATGTGAGGTTGAAATAAAAGGCAATACTCCAGAGGAAGTAGTGAAAAATTGCCAAGAGCATGTTATGGAAGAGGTAGAAAACGGAGATAGTGCTCATCAAGATGCCGTGGAAGACATGCAGGGCATGTCGCCAGAAGAACAACAAGAAAAATACACTGAGTATATGCAGATTTGTTCAGACGCATTCAAGCGAGCGTAAGCAGTCGCACAAGTCACAAAAATCACCGCTACACCGTTATCCCCCCACCAACCAACTCGGTCATGTCCGAGTGGTTTTGGTCTATACTAATGGGAAGGGGGGCAGTTCTTGCGAACTGTCTTTATTATTATATCCAAACACATTATCACCATGAAACTTATAACCTTCAAAAAAACCGTCACTGCACTTTGTATGCTGACCCTGTTGATGACGGGCACATCTGCCCAAGCGGCCAGCAACTCACAAATGCAAGCACAGCTCACTGACATAGCAGCCACCATCCAGTCTATTCAGCAACGCCTATTCGGGCAGGTGCTTGGAGCCAGAACTGATTCAGTATCAGGCTTAGCCGCCCGCTACGATATGGATAGTACCGCCGGTAGTGTCGTCGGCAACCCGACCAGTGTGTCTGGTGTCGAAGGTTCTGGTGCGTACGCCTTTGATGGGAATGATGGGTTTAACCTGGGTACACCATCTGCCCTCAACATCACCGACACCATCACCTTCTCGGCTTGGATCAATCTCACCGGCAGCCAGCAAAGCGGCTGGGGTCGCGTGATCTCACGCACCAATGGAGCGACCGCTGAAGACTGGGGTATGGTGGTCTCGAACTCCAATGAGCTCGACTGTCGCGTCAACGGTTCAAATCGTTCTGGACACACCTTGTCCACTAACGGATGGCAGCACGTAGCCTGTACCTACGACGGCAGTACTGTCCGTGGGTACGTCGATGGGGTAGAGGTGTTTTCAGCAAATCGCAGTGGTGCTCTCTCCACTGACCAACCAGTTGCTATCGGGTACAATGTTACCGGTGGAGCCACCCGTCATTTCATCGGTCAGATTGATGATGTCCGGGTGTACGACGAAGCGCTTTCACGAAACGAGGTGGAACTAGTCATGGGAGCAGAACCGACTGCGGAGCCGGAGCCTACTACCGACCCGGAACCAGAGTCAGACCCGACTCCAGACCCGACTCCAACTTCAAATGGTGAGGTTACTGTATCCAATGCTTCGCAATTGAACACCGCTATCGATAACGCTAATGGGGGCGAAACGATTGTGTTGGCGAATGGTAACTATGGATCAATCGATATCAATGATAATTTTGATTCACCCGTAACGATAAAATCAGCAAATCGACATCAGGCTATCTTTGACGACATTGACGTACCAGGTGGTTCATATATCACACTAGACGGCTTGGTCATAAACTCCCAACCTCGCATCGACCGCAATGCTCATCATATAACTATTTTGGATAGTGTTCATGAAGAACGGTTTGTACTTACGTGATGCTGATAACATCGTACTTACTGAGAATGACATTGGTTATGGAAATAATACACTTATCTTGAATGATGTTACTAACTTCACCATTACGGAAAACTACATTCATCACGCTACGGCAGATGTGGTTAGAATTACTGGTTCATCCAGATACGGTTTATTTGAGAACAACACAGTATATGAGCTTTCTGCTGAAAGACCAGTCCATCCAGACTTAGTGCAAATGTTTGGAACTACTAGTGGTATTCCTAGTGACATCATATTCCGGGGTAATTACCTGTATGATAATCCATCAACCGGCTCAGTCTACGCGCAAGGATTTTGCTTCGGAGATCCACGGGATGGTGGCTACCAAAATATTACTATTGAACAGAACCTGATAAGCGTTGGGTCGCCAAACTCAATCGCTCTCCATGGTGGTCAGGTGAACGTGAAGATTCACAACAACACTCTAATTCCATGGCCCGGTGGCGGTGGGGCGATAATCCGGCTGACCGACGCACGAGGGTGGACCAACGAGGGTACAAGTGTGAGAAATAATGTCGCCAAGTCATTTCTTAATGGAACCAACGTGCCGAATGTGAGTGGTAATTACTTTTACGGTCGAGACGTAGACGTCAGTACTCTCTTTAGTGGAGAGGGTGATCGATGGGAAGATTTTGTTCCGGTAGCTGGTTCTCCTGTTGATTTTGGTTCAGGTCACGGAGCGCTCGAACGTATAGCTGAGCTTCAAGGTGGTCCGTCGACACCTACTACAACTCCTACCCAAACCGACTCCGACAATGACAGCATCGCTGACACCGCGGACAACTGTCCAAACATGAGCAACGCCGCTCAAACTGACACCGACGGCGACGGTACTGGTGACGCGTGTGATAGCACACCAAATGGGAATACTACTTCAGGCGGTGACGTCACGGTCGGCAATGCGAGTGAACTACAGAACGCACTTAATGCAGCAACCGGTGGTGAGACGATTACGCTTGCGACTGGAAACTACGGCAACCTTACTATCACGAACCAGATGTTTAGTGACTACGTTACTCTGCAGTCAGCCACGCCCAAAGGCGCAGTCTTCACCGGCGTCAACATCAATGACTCTCGCTACATTCGGCTCGATAACATTCACGTCGCAGGTAGCTCAAACGGTTCACAGGGTGGTCGCTTCGTAAATATCGAAGACAGCTCATACATCACTCTCGAGAACTCAGAGGTCAACGGTCCAGTTGATAATGTGTACAACGGAGCGAACGATGGAATCAGGACATTTGGAAATGTTAGTAACATTCGTTTGGCAAACAACTTTGTCCATGATGTTAATCGCGGTCATGTTCTCTACGGTTTGGTCGACTCCGAGGTTGTCGAAAACACTCTCGACTACATCGGAGACGATGGCTTCAAGTTCATTGGGGTAAATGGAGTGCTGATTGAGAACAACACGCATGCCCGCAACATCTTCCTAGGTCAAGGTGCACACCCTGACTTCATACAGTTCCAGGGGAGTGATTCAAGTAACCTCACTATCCGCGGCAACGTTGCGCTACAGGTGACAGATGGCTTCCAAGGAATCTTCCTTGATGATGCAGCGTACTCCAATATACTAATTGAGAATAATATCATTCACACCGGGTACGGTCGTGGCATCTCTGTCAGCAATGGTACCAATGTGGTAGCTCGGTATAACACAACTTTACATGTACCTGGTGGTGGTTCTAAAGCCACATATATCTCGGGAGCGACTGAATCATACAACAACATCTACACCAACTGGCAAGAGAGTAGCACCAACGAAGTCATCGACCAGAGTGAAATGAACTACTCAGACTACTACCAAGGTGTACCAGACTCAGCTGGGTCAGGACTGACCATTGAAGACTTCCGTCCAGTACCAGGTTCACCAGCAGAAACCAATGGTGCCTTCGCCCGCATCTACGAGTTACTTGATGGTACTACTCCCACCCCAACCCCAACTCCCACTCCAACCCCAACTCCCACTCCAACCCCCATCAGCAATTTCTCCGCAGGAGACAGCGTACAAACCTCAGACACGCTCAATGTCCGTGACCCATACGGAACCACAGGCAGTATCGTAGGTACTCAAAACCAAGGCAGTATTGGTACGGTACTCAGTACACCCCCAGCCACAGCAGATGGCTACACCTGGATTCCTGTTAACTTCAATTCGGGTGCTGATGGATGGGTAGTGGAAAGCTTCCTAACCGCGTATGCCACCCCAACCACCAACGATCCATTCAACAACACAGACGTCATCGTCACCACCGCAAACGTAAACACCCGTACCACCGGACTCATAGCAGCCGCCACCCTACTGGGCGTCAACCCAAGCGGCAGTATCGGTACCGTCGTAGCCGGACCAACCTACACCAATGACAACTACGGTCCAATCACCTGGTACCAAATTGACTTCAACACTGGGATAGACGGCTGGGTCGGAGCAAATAACATGCAGACGTACGTGAACCCCAACCAACCAGCTACCCCAACCGATGATACTGAAACAGAAACCGACGACGAGCCGGAGGCTGGCGGCGGAGGAGGCAGTAGTTCCGACGGAGGCGGCGGCTCAGCAGACTCACCTGATACCGATACACCAGAGACCAACCAATCAAGAGTACGTACCACCGACAACCTCAACGTACGATCCACCCCCGGCGGTTCATTAATCACCATGGTACCCGTGGGAACACAAGGTACTAAAATTGCCGGTACTGAACGCTCGCTCGAGGGATACAACTGGGTACAAGTAGCGTTTGACGACGGTACTGAAGGATACGTTGCAGATGAATTCATCACCCCAGTGTCACCAATCACACCGACAGTGGAAACCGATAGAACGGCGCTGCTGCTGCAGTTAATTGCTCTCCTGCAACAGATCTTTGCCCTGCAAACACAACTTGAAGCGATGCAAAGTCAATAGTTCACCCGAACTGTCCGCACGAAACAAAAACCACCGGGAGGTGGTTTTGTTTTGTTTCCTATACAGGATATGTGTCTCCCTACACCTTACTTGGGAGATAGTTCTCTGGGCGATTCTCTAGGTAGTTCATTAGTTCGGGCATTGGTAGTAGTCCGGCTTTGGAACCAACGTGCTGTACCACGTTCATTGAGTTGATTGAATCCCATGAAAGTACCACTGTGAAATCCTTACCAAGGATGATGGCTACACCTGGGTATACGTCGACTTCTTAACTGACGTTGATGGTTACCCAGCGACTGACTTTTTGACCACTGACAGCAGTGCGGCTAGTACCAACGACGCAGCCATTCTGGCTCAGATTCAGCAGCTCTTAGCTATTATTGTGCAACTGCAGCAGCGATTGCGGAGATGCAGGGGAACTAGAGGTATACCCAAAATGAACAACCAACCCCACCAACAGATGTTGATGGGTTGGTTTTTCATTTATATGCAGCCCACCTCTGTGATACAGGTGAGTCATGGTGTGTATTTTCATCATCATTTTAGTTTAAAAGAATCACCGCTTTAATGCATGCATTAAAGCGGTGATTCTTTGGTTCATATGCTATAGTGAATGTATATGGCACGCAGAAAATTAGAAGACGAAAACGTTCGATCGCTCAATAAGACCTCTGGCGGTAATAGTTACGGTATTACTTTGCCGCTACGAGCCATCCGGCTATTCAAGTGGCAAGCTCGGCAAAAGCTCCAAATAACCGTTGATGAAAAACGAAAACGACTGATTATCGAGGACTGGAAAGGGTAGGGTGTACGTGAACATAATAGAAAACCGCCCACCCAGAATTGGATGTTTGCATTTAGATAGTGACGTGATGATATAAATTGATGCATAAATCTGCAATACAAACGAGCTGGTGGAACGATCGAATTTCTCTTCGATCGGGCTTTGTGTTGTAAATCTAATTTCCACAAATTATTTGTAAATAGAACCCGCTCGAAGAGCGGGCTTTGTTATGTAGCAAAGTTAGTGTTCCTTGCAGGGAGATAGACGATGAAGATTGAGCTAACCAGCGACCTGGAGGTGGTCACAAGGGTCATCAAAGATGCGTTCCAGGTGGAGCCTTGGAATATAGCAGACATGCCGACGTCTGAAATTGTGCTTAGACTCAACATGTTTCTTCCCAGGCAACGTTTTATTCTTGCGGCTATGTGTGACCCAGACATGAGAAATGTTTGGTCACCCTCTTCAAAAAAAGAGATGGTGGGAATGGCTTGGTTTGGAGTCACGAAACGGGGAGAAATCCCCAGTGAGGTGACACAATACCTGGCGAATATTGCCCCCGGTGCACCTCAAGTGTATTACGGTGCAACTGCTGTGCGTAAAAAATGGCAAGGTAGGGGAATAGCGCTTGCACTCAAGGAAGATGCGTTACAAAGAATTCGGCATCTCTATCCTGAATGTGTTCTGGTGACGCGTATGCGTTCTGATAATCCACGCATCATTCGTATCAACGAATCACACGGCTTTGTGCCAACTGGTTTCATCGACACGACTGATGAAGGGGTTCAGGATCAGTGGTGGTTCAAGTCAAACTTCTGATATGAAAGGTTAGCTGGTCAATCGCTGACCAGCTAACCTTTCTTTTTATATTTTAAAATCTGTAACTATGAAACAAACAATTATTACTAAAACTGCAGTCAAACCAGGTAAGACCATCGCTGTATTTGGTGGAATTCACGGGAATGAAAAAATCGGTGTCATGCTGATTGATAAACTGATTCAATCATTTGAACCAAGCAGTGGTACGGTACATTTTGTGTACGGTAATCCTCGCGCCATCGAGCAAAATGTAAGATGTACTGAGACAAATCTAAATAGAAACTTTATTAAGACCCAAAACCCGATTTCCTACGAAGAGCAAAGAGCTCAGGAACTCATGGAGTTGCTCGATGGCTGTGATGCATTACTTGATATTCATGCCTATAATGAGCCAGATATGCAGCTACCTACGTTTGCGATTTGTGAAAAAAAGTCGTACCCAGTGGCACGAAAACTACCCATCCCCACTGTGATATCCGGCTTTAATGATATACAAAAAGGGAGCGCAAATGGCTACATGGAGAACTACAATAAGTATGCTGTAGTACTTGAGCTCGGGTCAGTTGCCAATTCAGAACGATACCTTGATTTGGCTGAAGAGAGTGCGATACATTTCTTACATCATTTTGATGTTACAAAAAGGGAAGTAGTTAGTAGTAGTAAGCAACAAACATTTTTTGCAGTTACGAGTGTATATAGGCGAAACAATACAGTGTTCAATTTCCAGAAAGAATATGTATCATTCGATGCGGTAGAAAAAGGAGAAGTGATTGCAAATGATGGAGCGCTTGCACTGCAAACTGCACGTGATGCGAAAATTCTGTTCCCACGTCACGACGCCTCAGTAGGCTCTGAGTCGTTTTGGGTACTCGAGAAAATACACGCCGAGCGAAAAGTAAGCTAGCTGTAATGGACTACGAATTTGTCACAGGTTTTAAATTCAAATAAATAACAAGAAATTATTTCTTATTATTTATAATATCTAGCACATCACTGGCTGAATCGTATCCCATGATATCTTCGGAAAAGATTAATTTATCGAGTCTGAGTAAGATATACAGTACTGCCAGTACCGCTACCACAAAACCGGCTTTCAATATAGCAGGAAGTACCTGCCCAACCGACGAAAGGGTAGAGACAGCTGAAACCACGATAAAAGCAAAAATGATTATTAGTGCCCACTGCTCCTTTGGGATTCGTTCGTGGTTGAGTGCAACGATAGATTTTCTGATATCTTGCGCGGCTGCTAAGCCTTTGATGATTGCTCCCAGGGCCTGGTTGGATACTTTGGTCACCTTATCGTCATCCACCATTTCGTCCAAAAGTGTATGTAGTGATTTTAAGGTGGTAGATTTATGTGAGAAATGATAATCCCATTTTTTAGTTGAGAATATTTTTCTATAGTGAGACTTTATCACTGTACCGATAGATTTTTGGATATCTACAGAGACATGAATACTGGTGCGGTAAATGTTAGACATCACGCCATCAAAACGGGTTACCAGGTCACGCACTCGATTAAACCGACCAGCTTGTCTGGAGATAAAGAAGCCGGTAAATATTGAGAACAGAAATGTTGAAATAGACAAAAAAGTTCTGTCTACAGCTTCTCCAAAAGAGACAAAATAGTATGTTGCACTCAGAGCCGGGAGAGCAATGAACAACAATAGCCAGATGATGTAGTTTTGCATGACTGAATTATAACAACTGCCTTCATGTAAAATTTCTTGTTGTTCAATATATTTCTATACTTTTTTAGAGAGATCTTGAGTCATTTCAGCATCTCTTTGCCTGAAACTCAGTGTTCTGATATAGAAATCAGACCTCTTATTTATATTCTTCAAGCTCCTCAGTCCACTTTTCGTAATTTGATTGTGCTGCGGTCCTCGCTTTATCCGAGGTAATACGATTAAACATCCAGTCGAGTTTAGACTTCACCTTTTCATACCCTTCAACTGGTGCTTTTTTCAAAACGAACATCTCAGCGTTGGTTTCAAAAAAACTAACTGAATCTGCATCTTTTAAAGCGTTTTGTTCGTCGTCCCCACCTTCTTCATGGCGATATATCAAATGTGTCACAGTTTGTATAAAATTTGCGGTCTGTCCTTCCGAAGTTAAGAATTCTTTCATGATTTCGGCTCCTTTTTCCTGGTGGTGCCGTAAAAAGTCTTTGTCTAAATAGTCATTTGGTTGAGCTATGTTTTTATCACGAAAAGCCCTTTCTATGTCGTGCGAGTAAGCAGCAACAGCGTGGGCGTGAGTAAAGTGAGGTTGAAATCGTTCTAGCCAATACATGGTCCGTTCAAAATGTGCCTGCTGCTTTCCTCCGAATGATTCATCAACATATTTTATTGTCTTTTCAAGAATACTCATGTCGGTTGAGTATAACAAAGTAAAGAAAGTTGCATAGTAAGGAGTAGGCGGCCATATTTAGTGGACAACTTAAAAGCAGAAAAATGTTACACAAAAAAAGAGCCTGGCGAACATGCCGCCAGGCCCAAGATCTTCAAGGTACGTTCAGCAGAACTTACTGTCGCCAGAATTGCTCCACGGCCTGTGCATATCCTCTCGAAACAGCGTTAGAGACAAGCACTGGAACAACCGGATATTGCGGAAGTGGGGAGCCTGCTTTGCGTGCTTACTTGACCGCCTTCTCAAACCCTGCCTCCCTGAGCCACGCTCGAAAGATGTCTTTATCGAGAGACTGTTGCTGAGCATTGACCATCCGAAGTTCGTCCGGAGAGAGACCGTCAGCAACCATGATACCTCTGTTGTCGGTAAGTCCGAGCTCAAGCTTGAAGTCTTTGATGCGTAGCTGGTTTTTGGTCGCCTGCGCAATCAGAAGTTTTGCTACGTTTTGCATGAGCACGAAAGCTTGCTCAAACTCAGCTACGGTCAGGCCGCTGATTGCCAGTGCTTCATCAGTAGACAGATATCGGTCCTTAGGCTCGAGTTTGGTAGTACATTCCACGAAGAGTGGAATGGTATCACCGACGTTGAGCTCAACATCGTTGTCTAACTGAAGTCGCTCCTTGGTAAGCGGGTCGTTCGGGTCCTTCAGGCGGTCAAGAAAACCTTGGGTCGCTATTTCACGTCGGACAATCCACTCCAGTGGAATGAGCCTGCCAACAGAACTGCCGGTTGGGGATGGCTGCTCGGTGTATTCCCCGTTCTTGAGTTTCATCGTGCGCAAGGCGCGCCCAATGAAACTATTGCTAGAACCCTCATGGCGTTTGACGAAGTGGTGCGGGATGCCGTTTTTGGTCAACATCTCGAAGAACTTCACCGTAAAGTCGGTGCGCAAGCGACCGACGTGGTCGAATGCGTGTGGGCAAGCGCCCGCATCAAATGCCGATAGGTGTCCAGTGCGAGCAAACAGAAGTTCACCCGCACCAAATACCGAAACGACCGTAGTTGAGCCTTTACGGACAGTTGTACCGATGGGTGTTGTAGACATGGAAACTTCCTTTCAGTCGTGACACTTGAACGGGACGGAATCCCGCAGTGTGTCGTGGTAGGTCTGTAGCCGTGAACGAAGCCCGATATCGTGCCAGGCGAGAATGTTTGCAGCCATTAGGGCGGCATTGATTGCGCCAGCATTCTTGCCAGGTTCACTCCCTCCACCCATGTAACCGAGTGGCTTGCCGGCCGGCATCGCAATCATTGAACCAACCGCATGCTCGTCAGTCTTTTTTGGCGCTACACCAAATGTTGGTACAGACGTATCAGAAGCCACCATGCCCGGCAGGTGAGCGGAGCCGCCAGCACAGGCAACGATGACTTGGAGTCCGCGGTCGGCAGCGGTGTGTGCATACAGCTGCATACGCCTAGACGTGCGGTGAGCTGACACCACACCGTATTCGAATGATATCTGCAGTTGCTCTAGCGTATCGGTGCAAGGTTGCATGAACGGCCAGTCAGAATCACTGCCCATGATGACACCGACTTGACCGAGAGAATGCCTGTTCTCAAAACCATCATTCAGATGATGTCCGAACTGGTATTTTGGGTTTGTGGCTGTCATAGAACATATCCGTCCAGTTGTGGCCCACTGCGGGGCGGTTGGTGATTTTTACAACTTACCGAACACAGTACAAATTGCAAGATTGTATATAGAAAACCCCACGCGGCTGGCCGCGGGGGGGGGGGAGGTTGAAGGGCTTAGCTTTTTCACATAGCCCTGATTTTCTCATCAAGTGTACTGGCGGCAGCTCGTGGATCATCCGCAAAGATGATGCTGCTTGCAGCATTGATGATGAAGCCAGCACCGTGGGAATCTTTCGCAGCTGTGACCGCTGCTTGAAGGTCGCCACCTTGGGTGCCAATGCCGGGAACGAGTAGTGGCAGTGACGGTGCGGTGTTGCGGATGCTACGCAGTGCATCTGGAAAAGTTGCTCCAGCGACCAAGCCGCAATTTCTGTTCGCGTTCCAGTGATGTTGCACACGTCCAGCGAGTTTCTGGTAAAGCCGTTGATCCTCATCGACTCGAAGTCGCTGGAATTCTTCGGCGCCTGGGTTAGATGTGTGACAAAGAACAAAGAAGCCTTTGTTGGCGTGGTCGAGAAAGGTTTGGTTTGCTTGCCTTCCTAAGTAGCCATGCATCGTGATTGCGTCCGCACCCAGCTGATCAAAGAAACAGCGAGCATAAGCAGCATTGGTGGTGCCAATATCGCCAACTTTGCAGTCTAGAATGATTGCCATGTCTGGATATTCACTTTTCGAGTAACGAATCACTTCCTCCAATATCAGCAGCCCTTCGGTGCCAAATTGGAGAAAAAACGCCCAATTTGGTTTCAGGAATCCTGCAGTACTACCCACTGCTTGAATGATTTCAATACAAAAAGATTCTACTGCACGCATGTCGTCTCGATGATTACGGTTACTCTTAAGGCGGTGTGGTATCTTTTCATACACTGGATCAAGTCCAACACACAGAAATTTCTGACCAGCGAAGGCAGAGTTCATGAGGTCATTCCAGTTACGTGGTTTCATAGTGCACCTCCATGTGCGATTGATAACGCTCAAGATTGAGCATTATGAGTTAAAGTTCATAGTCTCAATTTACTCTACAGAAAATAAGCAAAATGTCCATTTCTGATTTCAAACATCTTAAGAATGCACTGTGGTAAACAGCAAGTAAAATTACCACTGCAGGATTAGAATGTGTACCGAAAATCCTCAGCGTGCATACATGCATTGCTAATGTGTGATGAATAGAAAAAGCCACCACCCCACCTAAACGGAAGCGTGGCTTCCGTTTAGGTGGGGTAGGTGACGTCGGTCTATGCGACCTGGTGTGCTTGATTCATCCCCGCAGGCCGTTACAGCCGGTAGATGACCACTTTTTTAGAATACTGTGTCAAGCGTTGATAACCAGCTTGAATCCTCCAAGTTTTCGGTTTTCCTTCAAATACTGCGTAGCACTCTACGTGCTCTTCGCTCATCTGGGAGCGAAGCAGAAAACGAGTGTTGCGAAAGAGCAGTACTTGCGGCACTGACCGTGTGGACCAAGCCCACTGCGGTTGCAGTAAGCCGTACAGACGCAAGCCCTCAGCAAGGGCGTAGTTCCCATAGTGCCAATCGGTGGGCAGCGGTTCATCTCGGTCAATCAGCCGAACTTTGGCCTTGTGGTATTCCCAGCAAGCGGTTGCAGATTGATTGCTCGATACACCCATTTGTGTCCGAACGCCGTACGCACGAGTTGGCATCTCGGGCAACGTTTCAAGATCAAGTACGGGGTACTGGTGCACCGCGCACCACCATTTGACTCAAGCTCTTGCAGTCCTTGTTGAAAACAAGGTGTTGCAAACAGCTGCATGAATGCAGCATGAGATAGGCCAGACTCTCGGGCAACCTTTTGAATTGCTGCCAGATCATCTGCAGTTAAGGTACAATTTGCCATATCCATCTCCTTGGCGGTCGGGCTGTTGTATATACACCATGCATTACATCCAGCTCTCAACGGTCTCGTGCAAGAGGCAGCTGAGAGCTAGGTGTAAGCTTTTGAAAATCTATCACACAAGAGAAAAAATGAAAGACGGCGGCTCTTTTTGTGATCTTTCAGCTTTCGATGTCAAAATCTCGAATCTTTTCCCAGGACGTGTCGATGGGAAGTCGACGCTTGCTGGCCGCAACCGCACGTTTGTCACTGCCTTTGTCAGCAGCCGCAAAGGTGGGGGTGGCAAAAAGAACAGTGAGAAGAAGAACGATAGCACTCATGGCAATCTCCAATATGACCATTTATTTTAAAAAAATGATACACTAAATATACAAAAAGTCAATAGTAGGTTCAGTGTAATCTACATCTATACAAAAACGAGCTATATTATAGAACTCGTCTTACGAGTGGAATACTTTGTTCCAAGCTGATCTAGAAAATAGTGACCACAGGGAACCTATTTTCGGAAATGTCCTGGTGGTGAGCACCTCTTTGATTGAAATTGCACGTACGCATTTCTTGCAGGAGGTTGATTGTTGGTGAAAAGAAAACACCGCCCCTTTGTAGAGGGGCGGTGATTTTGGTTCAGATTGGGCAGTCACCGAAGATAATCAGCGCTTCACGGGCAACCGCAGCGGGGCTGTCCGAACCATGAACTGTATTGAATGGTCCTCCAGATCCTCTGAAGTCGTATCTGATTGTGCCTGGTAGCGCCAGGTCTGGATTGGTTGCACCGTTGAGGTGACGAACTTGTTCGATTGCGTTTCCCCCAACCCAGATCATTGCAACAACTGGTCCCTGACACATCGCACTGATCAAACCGTCGAAGAACTCCTTACCTATATGCTCACCATAAAAGGCAGCAGCCTCTTCTTCTGACAGCGTCAGTACCTGTATGTTGTCAATGGTCAAACCAGCTTTCAGATAACGTAGATAGATGAGATCGGTCCACCGTTCCAGCACTGCGTGGGGTTTGATCAGGACCAAAGTACGTTCGATTGCCATTTTATGGCCTCCCTTCAAAGTTGTGTGTTTTTCAGATGAGTGTGCTCTCCAGCTTGGTGTCTCCTTTCAAAGGGTCAGACGCATGTTTTGGTGTGAAATGTCAGCTTCTTGATACTGTTCGCCAAAAGGCGCAAAGCCAAGTGTTTGGTAGAAACCAATGACTGCCACTTGTGAACCCAGGACAACTTGAGTAAAGCCGTCGTGCCGGGCGTACGCAATCATTGCTTTCATCAGTTCACGACCAACTCCGCCCTGCCGAAAGTGTGGCAACACAGCCATGCGCTGTATTTGCGCAATATCGTCCGATTTTACAAGACGAGCGGTAGCGATTGGTTCGCCGTCCATCTTCCCAAGAAAATGGACAGAAAATTCATCAAGCGGATCTCGTTCCAAACTGGGATGGATACCTTGTTCATTGATAAAGACATGTCGGCGGATGGAGTAGCAGCTGGCGATATCTGTTGGTGCTGTGACCCGGCTACACGTTAGTCCCATGTTGAATCTCCCTCGTACTGTGATGTGCTCACTGGATATGTCACCCAGACTGTGGTGAACAGTGACATAAATAAAGTTTTTATTCAACAGTGGTACATAAAAACACCCCGCAATCACAGAAAGCGGGATGCTTTGGTGTTGCGGGGTGTGCATCAGGAACGTGAGGCATGTGTCATACGACATTCGCAAGACACTGCTTCTCCGGCTGCAAGGATAAGATAGTGATTGACGGGGTCGATGCGAACTGGCTCCACGCAGATGTAGAGGTCAGGCCGGTCGGTCCAGATGTAGAATCCGGTATATCCACGCAGGATTTCAATCTGTACGATGGAACTCCGGGTAACGATATCAAAGAGCGGCCCGCGTTTTGGAACGTAGAACGGCTCATTGACCTTCAGGTCAGCACTCGACCAACACTCGTCACCTTGTCGCAGTTGGAAACTGCTACCGGCCGTCGCAAAGTACGGATGGAAGCCGATTGAGTAAGGCATATCGACATTGTGAGTCGATTCGGTCTCAAGCCAGATGCGGTGGTACAGCTCTTGGTTCATGAGCTTCGCCTGCACCTGGACTTTATGGTGGCAAGGATGCAAAAAGGTGTAGCTGTTTTGTATCCAACTATCTTCCGTTTTCCGAGGACCATCTTGACGCAGGGCACGATTGCCTGGTACTGGGTGGCCATCTTTCATGCCACAGGTGCGAACGTGACCGTGCTTTGGGAGTGTAATCCCTTCATACGGTCCGTCAGTTGGTGCGTCACCAAAGTTCGGGCAACACACTGGTGCACCACCGCGCGGTTTCTTCTGTTTCCCGAACTTGAATTCCATTTCGGGAAAGAGAATATTGCTCCCGTCAGGAGCCTGCCAACCGCTGATGGTGCTGTTTGCTTGCATGATGAAAGTCATCAGTCCTCCTTGGCGTTTTCGGCATGAATGAAACACCAACCACCATTGTTCCAGCGGAGCCAGACGCCAACGGTTGCTTCTTCAGAAACTTCAGGATGACTCTTTAGGAACCAATAAAGTACGTGAGCGGCTTCCGTGAAGTTCATGTCACCTTCTTGAGCGTCGGCGTCGATACGAAGTTCGACGTCAAGTGGTTTCCTGGACAGAGGGCGCATCTCAGATTTGAAGATTTCAACTTCACCCGGACCTTGCCCAAGCGCGGATGCAATCATCTGTATGATTGTGTCGGGATTCTTGGGGAATCCGGGCTTGCGGCGATGCTGTTGCTCACTCAGAAAAAAGTAGCCATGGGGCATTTTCAGTTCTCCTATATCAAAGGCCAAGAGTTGGAACAGGCGGGCAGAATGCCCGATTCGAATGGAAGTATAGCACAAAACATTGACAAAATCAATTAATATGATTTTATTTCATTCAGATACAGAAAGGACGTGCATATGCCAATGCCAAAAGATGAAGAGTCCTAGGCAGAGCAGCGTGCCAACTTTGAGAAAGTCGAAAAGCGCATGCTCGAAGTACTGCAAAAACCGCGAACCCGGTTGATGCGTTCTAAAAAATGATCTTCTGAAATAAAAGTGGCCGCGGCGTACGATTGTATGCCGCGGTTTTTCTGTAAAAGATTTATTTGCCGGTAATTAAATAGACATAATACATTCAATACACTGTCTAACTAACATAACACTTACAAAAGAATCAGTGATTTCACGTATTAAGTGCTGCGTGCCCGAATAGTAAAAAGCTACACAAGACTTAATTAAGGTGTATAAAGTCACGGCAGTGATGAAGCCAGGAGAAGAGCACAGTAGTATAAAAAAGAAGCCCCACGAGTTGTGAGCCGTAGGGCTCCTCGTGGGGCGTTGTTGTTTATTCCTCCAATTCCTCTTGGGTGAACGAAAGTTCATCCCAAGTCAGATCGCCTTCGCTGATGAGACTAAGGATGAACGAACTCCAGTAGCTTGTATCTGAAGCGTACAAGCTTTCAACCCGGAGCAGATATGCTCTGCGCAAGGCGGCCTTTGCCTGCTGCTCCGTGAACGAAAGCTCAGGCCAGGTGAAGCTTTCGGCGCTGAGAAGCTTCAAGATCTCTTTGCCCCAGAAAGCACCGCTGCCGTCTCTGCTGAGAGAAACGTAATACTGCTCCGCATCGTGAACATATGCTCTACGGATAGCAACTTTTAGTTGTTGCTCCGTAAAGGAAAGCTGCTCCCAGGTGACCTCCTCGTTTTTGATCAGCTTAAGAATGCTTTCGCTCCAGTTTGTCTCGGCTGAATCCTTGACCCAGGAGTAGTAAAGCTCAGCTTGTTCGAGTGGAGTTTTGTTCGAAGCCAAGGCAGGGTTTGAAAAGCTCAAAGTCATAGCAATGACCAGGCCGATGATTTGAAGAACGTTACGCATAGTACACCTCTTTTTTCTAGCGTTTAATTCTTATAAATAATACACTAAATATGCAAAAAGTCAATAGTAAGTTAGATACGTCCGCCACTTATACAAAAACGAGCACTATTTCTAGGACTCGTTAAGCGTGTGGGAGAATTTTTACCCAGCTGACCTAAAATTTAAGGAGTCAGCGACTATGAATAGGGAAACGTCCTGGTGGTGAGAACCTCTCTGATTAAAATGGAGTGTGCTAATTTATTGAAAGTGGTTGGTTTGTGGTGAAATAATTCTTTGCAATAGGCAAAGGCATGAAAGTGGTAAGATGAGAGGAAGCAAGTGTTGCAAATGGTGCCCACATAGGTATTGTAAACACTAATAATTAATTACAATGATAATGAAAAAATATAATTTTATACTAACTGCCAGTTT
>Ga0306912_1000190_pt1 | contig 37659 bp, 40 predicted proteins | sample AntRauFillE10628_FD_190443 | JGI IMG/M metagenome (GOLD analysis project Ga0306912, IMG submission 190443) | Saline lake microbial communities from Rauer Islands, Antarctica - Metagenome Filla E10 #628 (v2) (version 2) | ecosystem: Environmental > Aquatic > Non-marine Saline and Alkaline >...
GTTGGACTGGAGCTGCGGGTGCGGCATCAACAGTTACTGGACCTACTGGGTACACTGGTTGGACTGGAGCTGCGGGTGCGGCATCAACAGTTACTGGACCTACTGGGTACACTGGATATACCGGATACACTGGTCCAACTGGGCCAGCTGGAGGCTCTACTTCATGGCAAAATGGCTGGGTAACGGCAACCGCTTATTCTTTGAATGATGCTGTCGACAATAATGGTAGCTCATATATCTGTACAACTGCTCACACTTCTGGAGCCCTTGATGATGAGCCTGGAGTGGGGGCAGTATGGACATCTTATTGGAGTCTCTTAGCTCAAGTTGGTGCGACTGGACCTACTGGGTACACTGGTTGGACTGGAGCTGCGGGTGCGGCATCAACAGTTACTGGACCTACTGGGTACACTGGTTGGACTGGAGCTGCGGGTGCGGCATCAACAGTTACTGGACCTACTGGGTACACTGGTTGGACTGGAGCTGCGGGTGCAATCGGGCCGACAGGGTACACAGGGTATACTGGATATACCGGTCCAAACAACCGGACAGTCACAGCTCTTACCGATGCGGATACAATCGCTATAGATGCTTCAACTGGGAACATCTTTACAGTCACATTGGCCGGGAACCGGACTCTTGGAAATCCAACCGGATCTCCAGTTGACGGACAGCTAATGGAAGTAAGAGTAAGGCAAGATGCAACTGGTACAAGGACATTAGGTTACGGTACTGAATACCGATTCAGCACCGATCTTCCGTCACCAACCCTTACAACAACCGCAGCGAAGACTGATTACCTTTTGTTCCAGTACCATAGTACTGATACAAAGTGGGATCTAATATCAATTAATAAAGGTTTCTAATTTAAAAAAAATATGTGGTCATTAAAATCAAACGTATTAAAAAGATTAACTCATCAAGAACTTGAGCAAAGCGGTGAGCCTATCGGTCGGATGCTTCAACTAAAACTTTCTTTAGTTTTTACTAACGGTAATGAAGCCGAAGAGATTAGTATATTTACCTTCATCTCAACCAAAGACGAAGTTAAAGCTGCTATAAATCAAAACTTAGATCGACTAAATTCTCAGGAAGAATTAGTTGCCGAAGTTAAGGCTGGGACTTTTACCTACTCACCAGAAGTTGCTGAAGTGATACCACTAACAGCTGAAGAAATTGCAAAAGCTCAAGAAGAAGAATTTAGGGCTAAGCTAATTCAGTTGAAATCTGATGTCGAAATTAAACTTATTACTGAAGTCGAATATGCAGCTGAGGTACTAAAAATTCAAGCAGAAAAAAAACAGCAAGAGGTAAAAATAAAATAGTATGGCACGAAAATTAGCAACAGTTACGTCGGCAAGAGTTCCTGCTACGCAGACTAATTTTCCTATATACATTGATCAAGACAGGTTGGGAATGACAACATTAGCAGAAGCTCAGTCTGGTCGATGGTATACAGCGAGTGATTTAGTAACTGAGATGGCACGCGAAGTTGTCTCAGTTACTGAAGGTCACGGAAAACATCCTTCTCTTACTAGCACGGCTCAGATTTGTATTGACTGGGATGGAGTTAGGGCTGACTACGCGGTGGGGGCAACTTATGGACGTAATGCGGTGTGGGTTGATTACTCAGCAGTTTGGCACATGCAAGCAGCTTCTGGTGCCAGAATTGACTCTACTGCAAATGGTAACGACTTGACTAATAACAACACGGTGGGGAGTACATCAGGTAAAATAGGAACCGCAGCAGATTTAGAGAGAAGTAACAGTGAATACTTTGACATTACAGACGCATCACAAACAGGACTTGACCTACAGCTAAACGGAGGAGACCATTCCTTTATGATGTGGATTAAGCCAGAAACCTTACCTTCTGTAGCTGGTGATGCAATGGCCTTAATTTCAAAAGATAAAGTTAATGGAGGTGCTGACCGTTCATACTTATTTGAGTATCACGAATCAGCAAACAAACTTCGACACCTTTATTTTGATTCAAGCGGTTCACTTACAAGAAATGAATATGCAACAGCTCTTGCAGCGGGAACTAACTATCACGTAGTGTCTACAGTAGATGTTTCAGCGAAAGTATTTGTAGGTTATTTAAATGGAGTAACTAACTCAAGTACTAACTTAAATACATCAGCTACTTCTTTAAGTGACTCAGCAGTAAGTTTTGAACTGGGGAATAACACCGAGGTAACAGGAACTTCCTATTTCGATGGAATAATGGATGAAGTAAGAGTAAAAAACTCTATTATATCTTCTGGTGAAGCTGAAACTACGTACAACAACCAAAACGACGAAGCAGATTTCTGGGGTAGCTGGACCACGATATCAACTGGTCCAGCAAAATATCTAGGAATGTTCTCGTTAGTAGAAAAAGCATAAAAATAAAAAAATAATATCATGCACAAATTAAAATTCTCAGTCGTACTCATAGCTAAAAACGAAGCCAATACTCTCCCGAGATTAATGTCTTCATTGGCGAGCTTTCATGAAAATGGAGGTGAAGTAATTTTAGTCGATACCGGCTCAACTGATAGGACCGCTGAAATCGCTACCAAGCTAGGATGCAAAGTAACTGAGGTTGGGGATCGATTTAAAAGGACCATCACTAAAGATGAGTTCGATGGAATTAATAGCATGATAGATCTTAGTGAAGGCTATATCGTAAAGGAGGGAGATACCTTGTTTGACTACGCATCAGCTCGAAACTTTGCTGCCACACTGGCTTCAAACGATATGATTGCTACTCCAGATTGCGATGAAGTATTCACCAAGTTTGACCTAGAACAAATAAATAAAGAGATTGAAGCTGGAGCCGACCAGTTCGAATACAACTTCGTTTTCAGTCACGATGCTGAGGGTGGTGACTTAATCAAGTTCCGTCATTCAAAATTCTACAACCGGACCAAGATGCGGTGGGTTGGAATTATCCATGAGGTACTTGAGGAGAAAGCTCCAGTCAATCGAAAGTTTTTTGAAGAATCAGTCATTAAACTCGAGCACTGGCAGAACCCGACCACTGATCGAACTCATTACTTGAAAGGCTTAGCTCTTTCAGTTTTTGAGAATCCGGACAATGATCGAAACATGCACTACTTTGGCCGAGAGCTAATGTATAAGGACCGACCAAAATCAGCTATCAACGTTTTGACTAAGCACGTCGAAATGAATCGATGGCCGGTTGAGCGTTCACAATCAATGATTCATATCGGAGAATGTTGGCATCGGCTCGGGAATCATCAAAAAGCTATTCACTCTTTTGTGGATGCTTTTGATACGTGTCCAGCCCGGAGAGAGCCGCTAATGAAAATCGCTGAATGGTATCGAAGTGTCGGGTCAGTCGATCATGTTATCGCCTACGCAGCCGCAGCACTTCAGATCCCTGGTGATGATTTCTACGCGAACTATCAGCCGTACTACGAGTACGTTCCGCATGAGCTAATGTACTGGGCTTTATGGGAGAAAAAAGAATACAACGCTTCGAAGCGTCACTTTGATCAGTGCTTTGCTTACCTACCTTTCAAGTCTGAGTACCTGAGAGATTTCTCTAATTATTATGAGGTCCCCAAAATGACACTGATAATTGACGGAACAAGCACTGAAGCTCAAACAAATCAGACGATTGCTTCGATTGAAGGATTGAACTATCCGGCAGCTAAAAAGGAAATTAGTTTTGAAGGGGACCCGGTTGAAAATAGAACCGGCACTTGGACAATTATTCTTCCAGCCGGGACAATTCTTCATCCGGATTCAGTCATGTGTGCCTTCAAGCAAGCAATGGATAACAATAAAATGTTCATGGCTTTTGAAGACAATGAGACATACATGATTAATGAGAAGCTGATAAAAAAAATGAAAGAAGGGGAGATTTTTCCTCAAGTGAAAGCACTGGCTCAAATGATGACCTGTGCTCGAGCGAAAGTTAAAAAATCTTAAACAAATTATTTATTATGGATATATCAACATTACCAGGGTGGGTGGGAGAAGTCGGAGGATGGTTCGTAGGAGCTATCGCCGTCGGTTTTGCCGTGATCCAAGCATACTCATCAAAGTTTTCAGCGACTGAAAAAATAAAAGACCAAGCCTCAAAAGACTTGGTAAAAATTCTTCAAGTGACTGTTGACACTTTGAGAACTGAAATGAAAGAGCTTCAGTTACACCATCTTCAAAATGTTGAAGCTATTGCAAACCTTAAAGGGGAAAATGCTACTCTGGCAAAAATTCTTCAAGGTCGAGATGAAACTTATTTGAAGTTCCAGCAAGATGGTTTCGTGGCCTTTAGAAAAATTGAAGAAAATAACAACGGTATTAAGGAGCTGGTCCAGCTGTTAGACAAACACTTAACAAAGCGTAATTAAAAATTTATGAGTAACTATTCACTTCCAAATTTTAGAGTCGACAAAAAGGATTGGCTCGGAGGAAACAACTCTTATGACCACTTCCCGGAAGGAGGTGCTTTAGCTGCGACTGTTGGTATTAATTCATTTTCAAAACCAGGACTTCTTTCTCAAGCACCAGCACTCGGAGCTGCTGTAACAGGGAGCCTTCCTACTACCGGAATTATCTCCTGGGGAATCGGTTCCGGGGCATCTGATCCAGCCGTCATCAGTGTCTTTGGAAACGCTAGTAACGATGCTTCGTTCTACAGCGTCAACGAAGCAACCGGAGGGATGACAAAAGTGGGCGCTAATGATGCCGCTCGAAATTATTCACTCGGGGTAACAGATACAGTCTGGTATGACGGAAGTTTTTATACAACTTCAGATAGCGATATTTGTAAAAACTCAGCTGACCTAGCTACTCGAGATACAACTTTCTGGACCGGGACTAAGAGCCAGTCGGCTCTGACTGTCGGTATCCCCCACCCACTTTTGGTGTACGAATCAATCATGTATATCGCTGATGGCCGGTATCTGCATAAGCTAGATGGTACGACCGTATCAACTCAGGTATGGGATGCTCCACCGGATCATATCATTACTGCTATGGCTGAATACAATGGCCTGATGTACATCGTGGCTGAACCATACAAAAACCTTGCCGGCTCAGTTCATGGACTATCACAAATGTTCTCATGGGATGGGCTTCTCGAATCTTGGTACGAACAGTACTTCTTGGATTACCGAGTCAACTCGATGTATGTGTATCGAAATGCCTTGTACCTCTGGACCAATGACTATGTTGGCCTTTGGACCGGTACTCAAGCTGAGCCGGTGTACCCGGTTTCGAACCAGGTATTCAAATGTCATATCACGGCAACCTCTGACTCAATGTTCTTTGTCGATGGAGGAACCTTGGTTCGATACGGAAAACCATTCATCCCCTCTCTCTCTCGAAAGTTCTACAACTACATGAGCTCAGCCGCCCTACCGTTTGCTGGAATCCTTTCTGCCTCCGGGGACAGTTTGATTCTCACTGAGACTCACGCTTCAGCTGCACCAAACTATTTCATCTCAAACATCAATGCCCCAGCCACAACAGGATCACGAACACTCACTTTCAACAGTCGGTACTTCTTCCGGCCAGTCCGGGCCAGGGGAGTGGTGATTAACTGTGAACCCCTTGATGCTGGTCAATCGATCAAGGTTGGATATGTTGACAGTAATGGGGATACAAAGTTTGCTGCTGCGGCCGCTTCCTTCGACGGAGATGTGGCAACTATGGTGGGTCGAACAACTCAGGGTTTTGATGTGCTAAGTACTCCACCAACAAGATCGATGGATCCGGTAATTATTATTGAAGGGAACCCTCACATTCGTAGCGTCGACTTCTTGTACGAAGGTTCCGAATCTAAGCCGGAAGGCAATAGTTAAAATATATGGAAGACAACAAGAAACAAAATGACTTGATGGAGCCTTCAACCGATACGATACCGTATGGGGATCTTGTTGACCTTGTAAATGACTTCCGGGACCAACTGCAATCACTCGACTACCGGGTTACGAATAAAAACTTCGGATCAAAGCTCTACCAAACAAAAGAAACTATCAATTCAAAAGCTCGTTTTGTAGCCGGGGCTGATGAAGATGTTGCTATCTTGGATGCTCAGAATCCAACCTGGAGACTCTGGGTTGGGGCCAAAGCGCCTCTTAATGCTCCTTTCCGGGTAGACAAGAATGGAAATATGACGGCTTCGTCAGTAACCTTGAGCGGGTACCTACAGGTTGGAGATGCTCTGGCTGATGTAGGGGTTGGAAATATTACCTCAACATACCTCGGTCCCAACTCAGTAACTACAGCAAAGATTAATGCTAATGCTGTGACTGCTACAAAAATTAGTGTATCAAGCCTCTCAGCCATCTCAGCAAACATCGGTACTATTACAGCCGGAACCATTACTGGTATCACTATTACCGGCGGTACGATCCAGACATCAAGCTCCGGACTCAGGACAGTCCTCGGAGGTGGAGATGACTCTATTAAGTTTATGAATGGTAGTACTGTTTATGGGTCAATTACTCCGTTCGTTTTTGCTGGAGGAAATGGAATGATTGGAGAAACTCTATCCGGAGACGCTTATTGGTACATCCAGGAAGGAACCACCGACGAGGCTGGTATGAAGATAGGAAATGGTGATGGTATTTCAATCAGGAATAATGACATCGATATCTCTGGGGATGTGGCAATCAACGACGACCTAGATGTCACTGGAACCTTAACCGTCGGCTCGTTCAGTCCAGGAGCTCTATCGATGGGAGGAAGTATCGACATGAACGGTTACGATATCACTGACTGTGATGACATCACCTGCGATGACATCACCTGCGATGATATTTTCTGCGACGACATCGATGCCGGCATCGTAGATCTCAACGGTGGTGGTTACATCGATAATGCTCGAGCTATTTATTTAGAAACCGGTCGAACAAATCGTGCCAGTATTTCAGGAGAAATTCGGTACTACGATGGTGGCTCAAAATTCTTTGAGGTATACGTCAACGGTTTCCGGGGGTCAATCGATTTAACTGCATCATAATATGGAAAAGAAAATAAAAACAATTAAAACGAAGTTTAAGCCAGCTCCTACTTCTTTGGATATAGAGGCAGGAAAAGTTGCAGACAAAACACTATCTCTCGAAGAGAGGAAGGCAGCTCATCTGAAAGTGATGACAAGTCTACTGAATCCAGTTCCGGAAAAAGATTTTAATCCAGAAACTTTCGATCCATTAAATGATGACCCGGACATTGAGGTAAAAAAACGACCCCGGAAAATCCCTTCATCCAGACTCCCCACAATGGGGATGAAACCCAAGGAATTATTAGAGGGGCAAATGGTTGGGATGTACGAATCAAAGCAAGACCTATACCTGACTATGGCATACTTTATAAACGATCTATTGGACCGCATCGAAGCGTTAGAAAATAAAAAATAATCATCACTTTATGGACACATCAAAATTAGAGGAAAAAGAAATTGAAATCGGCAACCAATTTGAAAAAATTCAAGCCGAGATCAGAAACATTGAGCTCCAGGAAAATGCCCTGGGCCAAAGAAAGAAGGAGATGAACGTTGAGCTGTTTCGTCTCCAGGGTGAACACCGGCTCATCAAGGATTTATTAGAACCGCCAGCAGCAGAAGAAGAAGGATTCAAGGAAGCTGTCGAGGCAGATAAAGTATAAATATCATGGCAAACGGATCAATAGTCGACTACCTAAAAGAAAGCGGGCAGGATAGTTCCCTATCTTCACGTGCAAAGCTGGCCACCCAGTATGGTTTTGCTGGTTCTGAACAAGAATATCTAAATTTAGCCGGCCAAGGAAAAAATGCTGACATCAACACCAAGCTGCTAGGGGCTTTGCAATCAAAAACTCCTGCTCCAAATGCACCAGCTGGAGGATCGAGTGAGGCAGTCAATGCGGCTCAGTACAATAACTCAACCATTACCTCTTCTCAGATTGAGCAAGGGTCAAATCTTCCGGAACCAACGACCTACGCGAACACTGAAGCTACTACTCCATTTTCCGATCGAGTATCGAGCGTTGCGAAATCAACACTTACATCCAGTCAGCTGGAAATCGATAAGCTCCGGAAAGAACTTCAGGATATGACGACGGCTGACAAAGCTGCTGCTCAAAAGAGACAGGATGCTGCTCGAGATGGTATCCAAGAACAAGTAGGAAGTACCGATGCTCAAGATGCCCTGGAAGCTAACAATAAAAAATTCAAGGTCGAGCAAAATATTAAATTGTATTCTGACATCCAGACAAAACTGGTAGATGCTCAGCAAGCACTTGAGGTCGGACTCATTTATGAAAAAGATCGACCAGCTCGAATGAAGTTCATCACCGGAGCAGAGTCGACGCTGATGAAACAGGGGCTCGCTACCATCGGAGCTCTTCAAGGTACTGCCGCGGTTATCAAAGGAAACCTGGATCTTGCCCGGGCGTTTGGCGATTCTACTATTGCTGCCATCAAGCAGGATAACGAACAGAGTTTCAAAGCTCTCACTACATTGTTGGATCTTGCGACCAATGACCTCATCAACCTGGATGCTCGAGAAAAAGAAATCATCGACCAACGGCTCAGTGCTATCGAAACTGAAAACTCTCGAGTGCAACAAAATAAAGATGACGTGGTGGATCTGATGACACAGTACCCTCGAGCCTTCTTAGCTGGTGGAGTTACTCTACTTGATTCAAAGGAAGAGGCGCTCAAAAAGATGTTGCCACAAATGGCAGCAGATGAGACAGCTTTGTTTAATGCTAGTACCGCCACCAGTAGTAGTACCAAATCGGACAAAGATGGTCCTGCTGCTGACAAGCAACAAATGCTTCAGCTCAAGGCAAACGGACTAACCTACGAAGAAGCGATCGATGCATTCAGTGACACACTATCAGTTTCTTGGATTCAGGCAGTGTATGGTAAGGGTGGAAGTGACACTTCAAATCAAGACAAGGTAACAGAAAATTATTACGGACAATTCCTTAATCCGGATGGGTCGATGAAAGAAGGTTACAGCGTATCGGTTGACCCCTCAAAAGGAGATCCTTCTGTAACAAAAACCAAAGCTGAAGGAGATTCTAAATGGTGGAATCCTCTCAGCTGGTTCTAAAATAAATTATTATGGCAAACCCTCTTAGAGAAGCACTAGCGACAAAATACAGTGGCTCAAGTCCAGGAGTCACTGAAAGTCCTGGCGGGTCATCAAACTCGCTCCGGGAATCGCTGACAAAAAAGTATGGACCAAAAGCAGAACTCAACCCGGTTACAATCGCTGGCTCTGGGAGGAATGTATATAATTCCGGACCAAGCGTTACTCCGGCTGACAACCGAACCAATCGTGAGAAATATACTACCAAGTATGCTGAGCCGGTAGCTAACTCTCGAGTTGGAAAAGAACGTGCAACGGTAGCTGAGGCTATAAAGAAAAAAAATATTGAAGAAAACGGAAGCATTGCCTCTCCGGAATATTTTGCTACCTCAGTCGATGTACGATCACCGTCAGGAAAATTCTTGAAGACTTTTGAAGCAGAAGGACCAGGTGAGGCAAAACGCCTGGCTACTGAGTATGCGATTGAGAACGACGGCTACATCCAAGTCACCCCCCCTGGTGGTGTTTTCGGAAAAGTCTACACTCGAGTCAAAGAAGCGTTCCAGGGAGCTCTTGATAATTACCAGGAAAAAGCTGGTGGATTTTTAACTGACCTTGGTGGACAGATGCCAAATCCTGATGGTGGTCCAAATCGAGTAGATGATCCGAACGCTGGACCACTGCGTCGAACCACTTCAGGTATTGAGCTCGGAGTCGCGGGAGTAGAAGTTCTTCTCTCGCCACTCTCAGCTGCCTTTATGGGAGCTGAAGAGCTCCCTATTGCTGGTAAGCCAGTACAAGGAATAAACTATATTTTTGGAAAACTAGGGGAAGGAGGTGGATGGGCAGCTGACAAAGCGGTTGACGCTCTTCCAGTTACTGATGCAACCAAGGATGAAATTAGACCGGCGGCCGAGGAACTAACTTCCCTCCTTGCTCAGCTGGCTGGTGGTAAAGCTACTGTGGTAGGATATAAAAAGTCAGCCGCGCTTCGTGAAAAAATAAAAGTCTCAATGACAAAGGATATTATTGAAACTAATCAACTCCCGAGGAATGTATATATCTCTCCGGAGGCCGTTCGATCGATTTTCATCGACAGTAGCAAGCTCACTGAGGCTGAGGCATCAATGATTAAAGATCTCGGACTCGATGGAAAAGGGTACCGCCAGGCAATCAAAGATGGTATCTCAATCGAAATTCCAGCCGAGAGAATCATCACCATCGTGGACAAGCCCTGGTTCGCTCAAGTAAAATCGATTTTCAACATCGAACCCACATCTGAGAGAGTTGTGAACACTCAGGGTAAAACGGTCCAGAGAACCCCTCAAAAAGAGGTACTGCGACTAGACGAAGGAAAGTCACCAAACTCTACTCCTGTGCCAATTCAGCCGGTTAAAAACGCCCCTGAAACTCTTATCACAGAGTCAATTACCCCGAATTTACTTGAAAGAGTTAATTCTTTGACTCCTGAAGAGTCTTCAGCGTTCGGTAAGAGAGTGTTTGAATCTATCAATGAAACCCTGGGCCTCAAGGTCGAGGGTGAAAAAGCTAATCTCCCTGACAACATTAAGGTTGTTGAGTCACCATCCGGAGACGGTCGGCCGGCTCAAATTAAAAACGGTCAGATTGAAATCTTTTTACCAGATCTTTTGAGTGATATTCAAAGCATGGCGAATGGAGGAACTATCAAAGCTCACGAAGGTGAGTACTCAACTGTATACAAAAAACTTGAAGATGAATCGATGGAAGAGTTGGCTACTCGATATGTCCGGGACATCGTGATGCACGAAGCCTCTCACCAAAAGACCATGACCATGGCCGACCAGACCACCATCCGGAATCTCTCCAGTAAAATAAACGAAGCGAAACTGGCTCAAGACAGCAAGGCTGTGACGACGGCCCGGCAGGATCTTGAAAAGTTCATGGCATCGATGGAAGACAAAGCTAATGCTTACATGAAGGAAAACAAAGTTGCCCTTGAGCAAGAGTTTTTCGGCGGCGCGAAAAGAGAAAGCCAAACATCTTTGCAACGTAAAATAAATAAAAAAGTATCAAACTCAGATAGCGGCAAAAGTTTAAAAAGATCTGAGAAACAAGTTCTTAAAAATAAATTAAAAGTTGAAGCAAGAGGATCTCGATTCGGTAAAAAAGCGGGGACCAAAGAAGAAAGATCTCGATCTAAAAAAGAGGCAAAAAATAAAAAGGATATTTTAGAAGAATCAAACAAGAGGTCTACTGAACTTAAAACTCTCAAGCAGAGAATTCTCGATAGAGATCGTTCAAATAAAAAAGTTGATGAGCAGCGTAGCATGAGAGAGACAGCTGTTGAAAAAATCAATAAGAAAAGTGCGACTATTGCTGAGCGTAAAAAGGCAGCTATCGACTACGCTCAAATCCTACCGTTCCGGGAGCGTGGAAAATTTTTGAAAGCTATCAACAACCTTTCTTCACAAAAGCAGTTCCTTGATGTACTCGAAAGGATTTCAAAAGCTTCCCGAGCATCGGAACGAAAGGTGTTGATTCAGAAAATTCAAAAAGAACTCAAGGGCGCGATTGTTAAAAAGAAGAGCGGTTTACCTGATGTAAAATTCGAGATCGAAGCTCAAAGAACTTTGAACGAAATGATTCGGTTGCAAAAAACAATGAGCTATCAGGAGGCTCAGATGGCAATCGTAAATAAAATATCTTCTTGGCAAACCGAAAACCCGGATGGAGCAATACCGGTTGATTTGTTGAGAGATATCGAAGTGTTGAAGACGGTCGGGATAAAGGACCAGACAGTAAGCGAACTGTCCTACACTCTTTCGGCGATTGAAAGCCTTAAAGAAACTGGCCGAACCAAAAAAGAGATTGAAATATTCAATCGGGAAACTGATATTCAGCAGATGAAAGATAAAATTTCTGATGTCATTACAGGAGGACTACCTCTACCAAGCGATAAGTTGTCGGTGAAAAATAGGCAAAAAGAAAACACCACAACAAAAAACATTAAAGAATTTCTCACTACTCAGCAGTATGGGTTTGAAGAAATTCTCGATGTATTTTCATTGCGAGACAAAAATTCCTTACCGTACGAGTCATTCTTATCCCGAAACATTGGAGACAAAGTCAATGATTCTTTCAACAATCAAAATCGTGGCGAAATGAAGGTGATCGAAGGTGTGAGTAATTCTTTAAAAGAAATATACGGACTGGACAAAAACACTGAAGTGATGCTGACTCTTGGAAATCTGAAAGAAGTTTCTAACCTTGGAGACTTCCGTCATGCTGATGGGGTGGTCCGAACACTTGAGCTTAGTCGAGGTGAAGCAATACAGTACCACATGTGGATGCAAGATGAAACATTACTTGAGACATTTACTGACACACTAAACTGGACTCCAGAGATTATGAAGGCAGTGAGCGACAGCCTGACAGCCAACGATAAAAAAATGGCTGACTTCCTGATCGATGAGTTCTACCCAAAATATTATGAATCGATCAATGAAGTTTACTCCAAAGAGTATGGCGTGGATCTACCATTCAACTCTAACTATTCTCCCGTACATCGTGCTGTTGATGCTGTTATTCCCGAGAATGTGTTACTAGCTCAAGAATCAGCCAAGTACGCGACTGCTCGTAATGGGTCACTTAAAGAAAGACAGAATAGTCGTATTGATCTAGTGGCGACAGATGCTTTTGAAAACGTGATGCGGCACGTGGCAAAGATGGAGCACTACAAAGCCTGGAGCAATACAATGTTTGAGCTTCGTCGAGTATTCGGAGATAAACAGATCCGACAAGCCATCACCGATATCCACGGCCCCGGCTACATGAAAGTAATGGACAACTTCTTAAATGACTTCGCTCGAGACGGAGTTGCCCGGGAAAAAATCATCAAGGCTGTCGATACACTTCGAATGAATACAACTAAGGCACTGCTCGGACTCAACTTGAAAGTTGGTATCAAGCAGCTGACTGGTGTACTCAACTACGGAATCGAACTGCCGGCAAAAGATCTCTTTGGAGGGATTGGAGACTTCTGGCTAGATCCTATTGGCAAGTCACGGTTCTTGTATGAAAAATCAGCCACTCTCCAGGAACGATTTGGAGAAGGGTATGAGCGTGACGTTAAATTTGCTATCCAAAAAGGGTATGACAAAAAGCTCGCTAAGGCCAACAACTTGAGTGAGGTGTTGTTTATCCCGATTCGAAACGCAGACAAATTTACTGTGTACCAAGGAGCCTGGGCTGTATACAAGAGCGAGCACACTCGAGCAAAAACTGCCGGTAAAAGTGATGCGGAAGCTGAGCGCTTAGGTATTAGAGCAGCTGAAAACATCACCAACCGTATTCAAGAATCAAGTCGACTCGATACTCTTTCAGCTATTCAGCGAGGTGGTTCATTAGCAAAGCTCTTCACGATGCTCGCTGGTCAACCAAACAAGTACCTACGAGTGATGAACAATGCCGGTCGAAACTATAAAGCCGGTCGACAGTCAGGTTCAGTAGCAGCACGCCGAGTGCTGTGGACATGGATTGTAGTTCCTCTTGTATACAACATTGTAGCTGACCAGCTTATCGATGAAGAATATCGAGACTCTCCAGGAGGATTAGTCACCCGGACATTACTTGGACCGTTGTCATACCCACTCATTATTGGGCAGCTATGGCAGCAGATCTACGGATGGACCCAGGGTGAGCAGTTCACTTACCAGGCTTCACCGGTTGAGTCATTCTCAAATGATATTAAAAAAGGTATCGAGAATTTCTTAGCTGACGACATGGTTGATGCTGTTACCTATGCAATAGATACGATGGGTAAGTTTGTAGGATTACCAACAACAATTATTACTCGACCAGTTCGAAATGCGAATAAAGAAAAAGATTCGGATGTTGAAACGGTTTCATTCTAAAAAAAAATATGTTTGGAAAATTAAAGGAAGTGTCAAAAACAATTATCATTAATGCTGGGCACTGGGATGATCCTCATACTCCCCGGGTAGATGATCCTGGAGCTTCTCACAATCATGTGCTTGAAGCCGTCGAGTGTATGAAGATTCGAGATGAGCTAGTTCCATTACTCGAACATCGTGGCTACGTGGTACACGCGGTACCGGATGAACTAAATCTTCGGAAGTCAATCGACTGGGCGAACGAAAAAGCTGTTAGCTTAAATGCTGGTTTAGCAATCGACATCCACCTCAACTCGCTTTCAGATCCATCCGCTCGAGGTACTGAGGCGTTCTTTGGAACCTCAAAAATCTCTGAAGATATTGCTACTGTATTGGCATCTAGTGTTTCTGAAAAACTAAAACTACCGAACCGTGGGGCTAAGCCTGATACACAAACAGCAGTCGGATCACTTGGATGGATTAGGCAGACTAAAATGTGGGCATCATTGATTGAAGTTTGTTTTGTTTCAAACGCTGAAGATATGGCAGCACTCCAAGGCGATGGTGGATACCGAAAAGCAGCTGTTGGAATTGGTGATGCTGTTGACTATCTCTTTGGGATGCAACAGTCGGCTGAAAATCCTCTTGAGGCATACACCACTATGCAGCTGATAACTGAGCTTCAGCTGAGGATCAAGAATGGTACTCTATAGAAAGCCAACTTTAGAAAAATAATACATATAAATTTATGATAACTTTAGGAGCAATTACTCTCATTATCAACGTAGCAACATCACTACTCAAGCAGTTTGTATATCCTCGCTTCGGTAAGCTGGGAGTCCAGATATTCGCGTTCGCCTGTGCTCTTATTGCAGCACTGTACGTCACCTACAAGGAACAGTTCCCTGGACTTGAAGAGTTCATCATAACTGTCCTGGCCATCTTCAGTATGGCGGTAGCGTTCTACGAAGTAGTGCTACAAAATATCTCCTGGTTTAAAGTAAATACTCCGGAGATCGAAGAGGCTCGAGCCATCGAAAAGAAACTCTCACTGATGTAATAAAAATGCCCCGGCTGATCCGGGGCTTTTTTTTATTTGTCTAGTGAAAAATCACTAGGGAATATTGTTGCTGTTCTCCAATGAAGATTATTGTAGCCTCTCTTAATTGGTTTTTCTGTAAAAATATAGAGACAGCCTTCTGGACAATGCTCGAGGATGGTTGCTCGAATATCTTTAGCTTTAGAATCATCTGAGGCTGGTTTGTGCCAGGTTCCAGTATCTCCAAACTTTAATTTCTTTTCCATACTATTTGCATGGCAGATACACATCAATCCCCTTCGAAGTCATTATCAGTGTGTAACTATATTCCCCTGGTCCGGATTCAGAAATTCCTTGCCCTGGCTGGATTGTTTTCCAGTAGCAAAGGTTGTCGCTCTGTACCGAAGGAATCGGCTCGTTAGCAACCTTCTGTACATCAAACACAATCAATGTCAGTGCTAGAGCAAACATTGCTACAAGAACCGATAGACCTATCTGCAATAAGATTTTTGTTTTTTCGTTCATTTTTATTTTGATTATAGAACTCACGGCATTTATCGCACGTAGCTCCGTTGTCGATCTGTTTTTTCTTTTGACAGATGTAGCAGCTAATAATTCTTTTATTTACCATAACTTCGCTCCCAAAGTTCAGCAGCTTTGCTGAAACCCATTTCATCCGGAGTCATTTTACAACCTTCATCGGTAGTAGTGGCATGTGCCATCAGTCTTATGTAGCAAAAATAAACAAGTCGAGAAGGAATGAGGTATGCCAACTTTTGATATATTTTATCTTTCATAATTATTATTTTAAGCACCCCATTTCATCGCCGGGGATATAGCGACCGCACACTTTGCAGATCTCTGGTGTTGATTCTAACGGCGTGTGTGGTAAGCCGGTTCCTTCATCTGAAGACTTGTGAGTACGCCTACCATACTCAGCGATGCAAGCTGCATCGGTGAGGCCGTCGTTAGCTACTCGAGCCCGGGCGCTGCGTCTGAAATCAGCACCAGGAAAGAGACGCTTTGCGACGATCTCGGATCTCGCTTTTGTATCGTACTTTGGACTGGTCCCGGAGAAGAGATTCGTTTGCCATTTCTTTGCGTGAACTACTTGATGAGGTATCTCGAGGCCAGCCAGGAGGCCGAGCCATATTCCAAAACCTTTGCCGGTTTGCAGGGTACTTGTCAGCCCCTGCCCTGGCATCGAGATCTGATTTTCAATCGTGGCGAATACTGCGCTGGCTGGAAACTCTTTCAGAATTAATTTCATGTCCTGGACATCGTAGTCTTTACCACCGATGAGCGGAGTTTTATGAAGGTCAAGCATCGTAGCTGGTCCTTCGTTCCGAATGTATGCAAGACCGCCATCGAGGCCCGGATCAATTCCAAGGTAGATCATTGTGGCTTTCTTTTATTTTCAATGAACGGCCTCTCATACTGAGTATGACCGCAGCCACATGAGTAAACTTCAACGTCACAATTTCTAAGTATCGACATTTGAGTACCAATAAACCCGGCTGGAGTTTTACAGTGCGGGCAAATTCTTTGAGGTCCACCGGGTCCTCCGATTGGTAGGGCAAATATTACTCGCATAATTTTATTCATCATCCTTTGATTTCACATTAATGAAATTATCCAGGACATATTTACGCATGACTTTTTTGTAGGTTTCTATCGGAGTGATATGCCCACACTGGTTGCAGTGGATTCCTCGATCGTAACAAGTTGCGTCTTTGAAGAAGGTTGACCCGCACGTCATCACTGGGCAACAGTTACTCTCAAGATTTTTCAAATCCAAAGTCATACTATTTGAGCTGATAAATATTAGCCCCTCGAGCATGTTCGACCTCATGCTGGAATATCTGAGCCATGAAGCCGGACATCTCTTCTTCCTTGTGCTTCATTTTTTTACCGTCTTCGATTGGTACATCATACGAAACTTTGATCGTATCGTACCTCACAACCTTCTGGCTGGGCCGGAACGGAAAACTCATACATGATTCCCGGACCATCTTTTTTGTTGAACGATCTTTTTCTAAGATTTTTGGATTCACCACAACAACGATTGAATTTGGGTCGAGCCCCATCACTGAAGGATTGACTACAAAAAAGTTGTAAGGGTCGTTGCTGAACTGAGAGTGGTGGATGGCGTAGTGATTCTCAGAACCTTTTCCTTTTGGATCTTTGTAGTCACGCAGCAATTTATTCATCAGCCGGGCATCACGCGCAATCGTTTCAAATTCCAGCACCTTCCGTGAGGCTTTTTTAGGTGTTTTTATCATTGGGATTATTTGGGATTAGCGCGTCGCGGATATCTACAAGTATTGCAAAGAATTTTACGATAGCTTTGTTTCCGGATTCTGAAGTATCCTCCTTGACTAGATTTTCAAATTCAACTACTTCTGGTTTTTTGTAAGACATAAATTAAATAATTAATTTTTTATAAATTTCGTAGGTCAGCTCAACATCTCCCAAAGCTCGGTGAAGAGCAATCTGTGATCGATCGATCCCGAGCTCATCGCAAGCAATACCGACATTGTACTTCACTCCGTATGCCTTGGTGTTGAGAACGCGGTCGGCAAAATCTTTGAAGTCTTCAATCGGCTGCTGAGTAGTTCCTAGCTTCTTGGCTTTGTACATCGCGGCTGAATCTTGCCCGAAGTCACGCAGCTCTCGCTCGAGTGACAGGTGCATCACTTCCGGGAGGAAGGACCACATACGACGAATCTCTTTGACAAAGAATGGGATATCGAACCGGTAGCCATTGTGAGTTAGGTGATATTCCTCTTTGTTTAGGAACCGTAGAAATTCTCTGATAGCTAGCTCCGGATCAATACCTTCAGCATCGATCATCTCTTTGGTGATGTTTGTAATTTCAGTAATTTTTTCCGGAATCTCGATATGATGATTCAATAACCAACTTTTTCTTTCAACTATTTCACCGTCTTTTACGTGGACTGCTCCGATCTCAATGATGCGGGCCTCCGGGTTATCAACGAAGCCGGTGGTTTCGAGGTCCCATACAATTAAGTTTTTCATAATTAGTAGTCTAATACAGCATCAGCTGTGCTTACTTCATCTGATAATACTTGTGGAGCTGGTACTCCCTTGCTCTCAAATCTTGGGCCCGCAACCATTACCGGATCTCCCGGCTTCATTGAGAATGGACAGAATCTACATTCTGAACAGGTGTAGCACTTTTGGTGCCAGCCATGTTTCTCTTTTGCTGAGACGTATTTACCTGACTGTTGACCGGCCCACCATAAATGGACCCAGGCTTCAACGTCTCCTTTCAATTCATCCAGTGAGGCTTGAGTGTACTCAAACAGTTCACACTTCTTGAAGTCATTGTTTGCTTTGTCAGCTGCCAATATTCGGCAACGTACATTTTCAACCGGGATCAATAATGTGTCGCTCACTAGGTCCTGGTAGAACCCGAGCTGACCTCGGTAGTGTTTATTGTACGGCTCGATCTCAGCAATACTTTTGCACGTCTTCACATCGGTGATGATTGCCCACATATCTTGATGATGTACATCAGTTCGGATTCGAGCCTGTAGTTCCTCGAGCGTCATTTGCTCGGCTGCATACAAGGCATAGAGCCTGGTGAGTGATGGTGACAATTTTAAGTGGTCCAACTTACCTTTGCGCGGGATACCTCCTTTGTTTGTCCGGAAGATCTGCTGACTGGTAGCTTGGTTGAAAGTAATGTTTGAGAAGGATGGGTGAGCCTGTATAGCTAATGCCGTCTCTTCTGAATTTTTCCAGATAGCATTACTAACCTGAATCTTGTCTGAGAGCTCTTTAATAGCATTGAGTTTTTGCTGAACCAACACCACAGCTTCTTCCCGGCTGGCAATTCCTTTTTCAATCGTCTTATCCGGTGCCACTTTCCCTAGATCCTCAGCCAGCTTGTCGAGCTTTTTCTGAGTAGCCGGTGTGATTTTATCCTTGTTGAGTTCAATCAGGTTGTCGATTTTCTTTTGGATCTCTTCACGTTTGGTTTTCATTTTATCTTCCATCTGACCCTTCTTTTCAGAAATTTCTTTTCTGATTTCGTGGATCTCATTCTCATGCTTCAAAGCATCCTCCGGATTTACTTTCCGGTCGACACGCACAAAATTCGCAGGGATGAAATCCTCCGGCTCAGAAACCATTGCATCAACGAGTTTCCCATAGGTGAAGTAGTCGTGGTCCGGCTCTTCGTATGTTTTATCAACGAACAAATCTCTGTACAGAGTCTCGCACCGGCTGAATACCTTTAAGGCAGAAAAAGATATACAGCGAGTGTCTTTATAGTAATCCTCTTTGGATACTAATTCTTCAGTGGCAAGCGATTCTTTCATCATATTAGAGAGGTCGCGGTGCTGCCGGAGTTGTCGCTGCGTTCGGATCCATCGTAGCTGGAACAGTCGACGTTGGTGCTGCCTTTACTTTATTAATGATTGCACTGATCTGGTCAGCCACATCTTTTTGAGCTTGCTCAGCTAGGATTCCTGACACTTGGATTGGGTCATCGGCTGACTCACACACTGCTGTGTAGGTTGCTTCTGCTTTTACCCATGATTCAGTTTGGCTGCCGTAGCTCTTTAGGTTGATCGAACGTGAATACGATCGGGTTACTTTTTCGATTATCATAATGGTATTAATTTTATTTTTTTTCATACCATCTTGAGGTGGGCTAGGGCCCGGGGGTAAAATTGTCTAAAGGGTTCTTAACCGGGTCGAAACCCGAAGATCCGGTCCAACAATCTTCAGTGAACATTGGGTTGAAGCATTGTTTGCTTTAACTCTTCAACCTGCTCAGCTGTTGCAAACCCCACGCCCTAGTCCATCTCGTAAGATGGACAAAGGTGATTAATTTAGAATCCGTCTCCTACTGGAGCGGCTGGAGCTGGTTCAGCAGCTACTGGTGCAGCTACTGGAGCGGCTGGAGCTGGTTCAGCAGCTACTGGTGCAGCTACTGGAGCGGCTGGAGCTGGTTCAGCAGCTACTGGTGCAGCTACTGGAGCTGCAACTGGAGCTGCAACTGGAGCTGCTGCCGGTGCTACTGGAGCACCTGTCGCTGGAGCAACTGTTGCTCCTTGAGCTGGAGCTGCTTCAACTAAGTTTGCTGGCTTTACTGAATCCTTGTCGAACTCAACTTTAAAATTCATGTACGGTCGACCAGCTGGAGTCTTCGGCTGTGTCTCTCCGAGACAAGTTACCCGAACCTCACAGTTTTTAGGGATGTCATTGAATTTGCCATCAAGCAAACCACTTCCCCAAAATGCGTACTTCTCACCATTAGCAAGAAGGATCTCGTACACGGTTGAATCGTTTTTACCGACTCCTTCACGTTTTGCAACGTAGTACCCCTGTACAACAGTTCCAATAAAAACGGTTTTCTCAGCTTGGACAGCATCCTTTGGAGTTTCAGTCCATCGGAGCATTTTTCCAAACTCTTCTGTTGCTTCTGTCATTGACATAATATTTTTGAATTATTGATTTTGTATTTTAAGTAATTGTGTATTTCGTATCTCTTTTAAGTTTAAAAGATTTACCTACGCAGCTGGTGCTTCTTCTGCGGGAGCAGTTTCAGTAGCAGGTGCCTCTTCAGCTGGTACTTCAGCTTCAGGGGTAGTATCCGGAGTAACTTCAGGAGTTGCCTCAACTGGAGTTTCTTCTGGAGTAGTTTCATTTGGAGTTTCATTTTCGTTCATAGTCTAATGTAGTTAGTAGTTTGTATAAATTTTCGACCAATCAGCTCAATGTGGGCTGAGTCCTGGAAGTGGTGAGTGCGTACAACGTAGAGCTTACTTTTCGAACTGTAGCCTCAATTCGTAAGAAAATGTGATTTGTGCACTACCACTTCCAGGACCCAACCGGCATTACTGCAACGGTTTAAGGATCTTTATCGACCTGCGTCGATAGGGTTCCTTCTCCAGATATCCTAGCACGCAAAGATCCTCGATCACCCGGTAGGTGTGTCGAAGGGTCAGCTTGATACCTTTAGAGATTTCCTCCATCTCAGGGGCTATGATATTTTTCGAAGTATATTTTTCAACGAACCGGTAAGCCTTGATGTGAGCCGGCTGTAAATTTATTTTCTCCTTTGCTTTTTTCATATTTGTTATTGTAGACATAAGTCAGGTAAACGTCAAAATTTTAACTGGGGATAATTAGCTCTTCATTATTTTTAAGAACCTGTTCATCTTCCGGGAATCGAATATGTACTGGTCATAAACGAACCAGAGAGTGCCGTGAGTTTTTCCTTTTGCTGTTCTCATCAGCCGGCCCCGGATCTGGTGGATTAATAATTCATTGTTGTAAATCGGCGAAATCAACACGATGTCGTCTAGGTCAGAGATGGAAACTCCGGTCGAAATGCATCCAACGGTAGCGAATATGACCTTAGAGTCACCGTGCTTCATTCCCTGGTAGCTCTCTACGGCTCCTTTTGAGTCCTTACCAGTGATTACACCGGATTCGATACCGAACCGCTCCTGGAGCCGTTCCTGGAGCTCCAGGCAGGGCGCTACATACCTGGATAGAACGATTGTTTTACCCCCTTGGTCGTAGAGCCGTTTCACTTGGTCCAAAACCATATCGTTCCGAACTGGATCGTGAGCAATGGTCTGCTCCTGGAGGTGTCGAGCCTTCATGGTGGGATTCTTGTCTCCCTGGTCAGTCAGTGCCGTGACCACATGGTCCCAGTCGAACCGGGTATCGCTCTCAATTATTTTTGTGTGTACCGGGACCACTCGCCCCATCTTCTCGAGCGTTTCTTTGTCTATAGTGCAGATGACACCACCAAACGTCGCGTACATGAGGAATTGTTTTTCGTCTTTGCGTTTAAGAGTCCCACTAAAACCAAACCGTCTTTTGGTATTGATCTGATTGACAAGGTTGAATATCGTTGCAGCCGGTGCAAGGTGGCACTCATCAAGAATGAGTACCCCGAACTGTCCAGCATATTCACGTAGATTATTCGAGAGGGTCTTGTCAATAGCAATCGTAATATCTCCGATGCGTTTTTTTCCGGAGCCGATAATCCCGGGTTTAATTTTTTTTCCATTTTCATCACGTATATATTTATCAATGTCTTCTAAAAATTGTTCCATCAATACTTTTCGGTGGACCACTATCAGTGCCCGCTGGCCGAGCTCTACGATACCTTTGAGGATGGTCAATGACTTACCAGCTGAAGTCGTCGCGTGCACGATCCCCTGCCGGTATTGTTGCATCGATGCCACCGCACGTTCTTGGTGTTGGTCTAGCTCAAAATCTTCGTTGATATATTGCAGTTTGGTTGGGTGGTCCGGGTGATCGAACTCCGGCTGATATGGAGTGATGAAGTAAGGTTTAATTTTTTGAACCTCGCCTCGGGGAATCTCCAGGACTCGCTCTTTAATTTCGTAGGTTTTTATTTCCTTTGGCACACCGTATACCGAGATACCCATGTTCATTTTTTGAAAGTAGTCGGGATTCCGGTATGTCAATTCAGCCAGAACCGTATCGGCTATCTGTTCCTGGTCCAAGTTGATGTAAATTTTATCGCTTACTTTCATATTTAATCAATTTCGTGGAATGTGGATTCGTCACAAGCCGCACATCCTTCATCCAGTCCAGCTACTCCTTTGCAGATTTGGCACGTTCTTTCTTCTAACTCCTTATTACTAATTTCTTTTTTGTTTTTTATAAATCCAAGTGGATCTTTACGATACTCTATCAATTCAAGTTCCTCCGGAGTCGGAGGCTTTGGTGGCTCGATAGTTGGATTGAATAGTTCATCCATCTTTTTAACGAGGTCCCGGTAGTAACTGGCCCCGGAATCTCTATCGACCATATACTTTCCAGCTGTCGGCCAAACGTTCACCAGCAAATTGCTGTCTTGCTTTCTCACATGTAGGTGCCAGGGAGATTTGACCGTGACTTTATAGCCAGCACGTGAAAGGTTGTTGCGATCGTAATATGTTGGAGCAGGGAGTTTGGGTCCTCTGCTACTACTGTTTCCTACTTCTTTAAAACTCATACGAAAAGTATATCAGATGTCATTTATATGTCAATGTTATAAGCTGCCGGGGGATTCGAACCACCGGCTAGTACCATACAGCTTAACCAGCTGGTGTTGCCGGTGTTTCAGGAGCCTTTGGAGCTTCTGGAGTAGTTGGAGCTGTTGCTGTTGCAACGGCAGCTTCTGGAGTAGTAACTGGTACTACTTCTGGAGCTGGTCCATCTACGGTAGGTTCTGCTGAATCACTTGGAGATGGTGAAGCATCAGCGACTTCTTCGCCAACTTCTTCAGTGTCCAATTCAGCAAGCTGAGCATTAAGCTGAGCTCGACGTTCTTCAATCTTTGGTTCTGGCAAGTCCGGTTCAACCTCGAAAGGTTCTTCGATCTTGTCTTCCAACTTAGCAGCTGCTACTGACCTCTGGGCGATGAGGAAATCATCACCAACGAGCTTAGTGCGCTGACTTTGAAGATCCATAATGTAGTTGAAGGCTCCAACTACAATCTTGACGTGCACAGCCTCTTTGCCATTGAAATGGTTGTTGAGGAATTTGTGCAAGTCTCGGCCGAGCGCCTGGATCTGTACCTTGTCATCTTTGGTGACAGGCCAGTTGTCCTGTGGATTTTCTGGGGGTCTTTGGTTTTGTGGGGGCATGATAAATATGAATTAATTCGTGGTTAATGAAGGTCTTTACTTCTTCTTTTTTGCCACTTTGGTTGCAGCCTTCTTTTTAGCTGCCATTGTTTTTGCTCGCTTCGCGTTCGTCGCAGCCTTCTTATCTTCAGCAGCTTGCTTTTGAGCTTTAGCAACTCGAGCCAGCCCACCTTTGCGAGCCATCTCTGATCGTTGAGCTTTGGTCATTGCTGCAAAGCCAACTTTCTTAGGGGCAGCTTTTTTCTTAGTAGCCATATACTTCGTAGATTTTCTTATCTGTCTATTAAATTTGTTTCGACCTTGGTGGAGCTTAGCTGCCCCTGCCCCGGCTCGATCCAGGCTTGCCAGCTAGAATCGAGACGCGGGGAAGGGGAAGCCAATACTCCCTAGTACTCTTCCCGGGCCAATGCTTCCATTTCCGGGTCGTACTTCATTTCTTTAAACCGACTACCGGTTGCTTCCTGGAACCTGTCTACATCCGGCCGGTGCTCCAGCTGGCCATCTTTTACTTCTCCCAGCATACCTTCTTCGATATCTTCTCTAGTGAGAACTACTTCTTCGAACCGGCGTTCGGTATTGTCGAATCCATCATCGATAAGATCTTCATCTCGAGGTAGTTCCTCATCATCTTCCTCCGGCTCACTCACCGGGTCAGCTTCAACCGTTACTCCTTCGATGCTTTTGTCTTCGTTGATAGCTGCAAACTTTGATCGAGTCTCAGCTGGCACATCTTTTCTCATTACTAGCGGTCCAATGTGCCAGATCTGAGCAACTCCTACGCGCCAGGTGACAAACTCCCAATGGTTTTTGTAGTACCGTAAGTTCCTTACAATGATACTGAAAATGTACCGGGACTCAATCTTGGTAGTGTAATCCTTTTCTTCCCGGAACAGCCGGTAAAGGTCATAGAGATCTCCAAGCGACATGTTTTTATCTTCAGAAATTTTTCGCATCGACTTTTCTCCGAGGGGCATCCCCGGTGTTGGTTCAAAACTTTGAGGTAGAAAGAATTTTGTCGGCATAAACGTTACCGCTAGAAATTCCAACACAATCGATGCGTCGTAGATGTGTGAGCGTTTTGATTCTGGTATTCCAGCCAGTCGCTCTTTTACTTTTTCTTTATCTATTTTCATGGTCGTATGAATTTAATTTTTAAATGCTCTGGCTTAATCTGTACCTCATAATCGTCTCCTTCTAGCTGGACCACCACTCCGTACTCGTTGTGCCGGGTAACTATTCCGGCCCTTGGTTTGATTGTAGTGTCTGGTCCCCAGTCATCAATATCATCCGGAGGTGGAGGAATGTAAAACTCTACATGGTAGCCGACCTTGAAGAATTGAGGATCCATCCGGTTGAGCTCTTTTAGTGGATAGAATACAGCAGATCTCATTTCGGCCAATTCTTTCCTGATCCTGTTTAGCTTAGTTGGGAGTATCTCTTTTTTTGCCTCATGCTTTTGCAGCATCAACTCTGTGCGTTGAATAGCTTTTACCAAAGCATCCGTTGTTAATTGTCCGTAAGGGTTATACATATTGATCTGGATAAATTACTTTAGCTCCCCCTAGTGCTGAAACTTTTCGAAGTCCAAAAATAGTTTTTTTGCCATCAACCGGTCGAATATTTAGATTAAAACCATCGACTCGGTTATGAACTATCTCCCGGCTGAAGTTTGCCATAGCTTTCGGCTTATAGCCATGGTCCAGGCAGTAGCCACGATACTGAGAATAGAGGTCACTCACGGTGAGACTATACTTACTCTCGTCACCAGCTGGGGGTGCTTGGTAGTAAGAATTGATAAACTCGACCACTGGAGAGTTATCGCTCTTGAATGAGCGCATCACTTCAAAGTTTCGTTCCGTCTCGTTGAACCGACCATCGGCGCGCAACATCTTGAGTCCTTCGACTGCCCAGTTAAGAATCCCCGGCAACTCATCTGTGAGCTTCTGCTCCAGCTGGAGGTCCGGCTTCGCTTCGAAGGACCGATCGAACGGTACAATTGTGAACCGTCGATAGAGTCCTGGTGTTGTGTCATTAATTTTTGGTAGCTCGTTGACTGAGAAAATCAATTTCACTGTCGGGGTGAACTCTAGCGGCTCCGGCCGGTACTTCACTTCAGCTGAGATTCTTTCACCGGAGATCAATCCCTTAATCACGTTCGACTCAAAATAATTCCCGGAGATCTCATCAATGAAGTTTACTTTTTTACCGATGAGCCCGGTCAGCCCGAACTGCCTGGTGATGGTTGAGAGGTTGAGTGTTGATACAGAATCTCGGCCAACAATTTTCCCGAGCATCCGAGTGAACATAGATTTACCGTTAGCTCCCATTCCAAAGAAAATAAACGCCTTGGCAAAATTAGTATCAGTTGTCAGTGAGTAGCCGGCTATCTGCTGGAGCAATTTTGCTTGTTCAGGATCATCACTGGTGACTTCTTGGATAAATTGCAGCCAGCGTGGACACCTCGCCTCATGGTTAAACATCACAGGGATCTGCGAGGTTGAGAGATAATTTGGTGTATGAGCCGTCAGCTGGTATGTCGTGATATCGAGTAGCCCATTTTTAAAGTTGATGATGTTTGGGTTCGGGTTCTCATCCTCTTGCTTAAAGGTTCGGCCGTCGAGTGATTTGAAAGTAGCAATTTTATCGTTGGCTTTTGAGGTGGTTCGGTAGTTAGTGAGCCCATCCTTGAGCATCTCCCGAAAGAGCATCGATCGAACCTCTTCAGCCTGGAGTGATCGATACATCCCCTCTTGGTACTCATAAAAATCTCCCCGGTCCTTGTACTTGAGTGTCGGGTACCGGTCAGCAATCACGTACTCATACGTGGCATATTTTTCCTTCTGCTGGTTGTTGCTGCTGGCTCGCTCTTCTTTGGTCGACTTCGACAAAACTTTACTGGTGACTTCAGAGAGTTTTACTCGCTCGTCTTGAGTCACTACGGCTTGCATCACTTCATTGTTGTATCCAAAATCATAGTTATGATCGAATGCACTACGAACCGTCTTCCGGACCTCCCGGAGAGAGAGTCCTTGATAGTCAGTGAAATGTGAGCATGTTTGCTCGAGTCCCCAGCCGGCTTCTTTTGCAGCGTGAGCCGCAACCAGTAGAGCTTTGTTTCTCATTCCTTCCGGGACCGGGGCATTATTAAAAAGAGCTTTGTAAGAATCGCGCTCTAATTTTGGGTACTCCTTTTCAATACCCTGCTTCACTTCATCATTAATTGCGTTCTCACTAGCGGCCAGTGCCCAGCCTTGAGCTGCTGGTTGTTTTAGAAAAGCCTCACGCACTTCTTCAAACGTGTAAATACACTCATCTGGTGAGGCGTGAGTAATTTTTACTGTAAAAGGGTCAGCCGGGTCCTTCTGGTGAAGGCTTCCGGGGATACGCAATACTCGAGCCGCGTCTTTTGCTCCCGGGTCCCCATCGAACCGAGCCAAAATAGCTTCCTCAACTTGACGGTACTGTAGCTTCAATTCCTCGCGCTGGTTTTCATTAAGCTCATTGAGCATTACTGGTGCCTCGAGTATCCAGTACACGTGGAATCCATTTTTAGTTTCAATAACGTAGGTAGGAATCGGCAACTCATCTTCCATCATTTCCATTAAAAGCTCCTGCTTGTACTGCTTCACTGCTTCGGGAGTCCGGTTGATCTTGTCCGGGTAATCAATGTCAGCAAAAAAAGCATTGATGTTTGTCAGCGTGTCATTAGTTCGACGGCCTCCAGTGAAACCGTTGACTGTAAAAAAAATTCCGTATCCCTGCTGTTGGCGATCCAACTGGAGTACCTCACTATGAATAATTGGTGAAGCATCGTTTGAGTCGTGGATGTAGCAGTAAAGTGTATTCTTAAAAAACGATAGGAATTTATTTTGTTTTGAATCTAATTTTAATTTTATGGTGGCAAGCATATTAGTTTTGGCAAGACTTAAATAATTTATTGACGGGGAAGGCCCCTACCATCGGTGAAGAGGATTCGAACCTCATCCGACCCCTGGGAGCGCTCTACCAACTGAGCTACAGAATCCCGCTTAACGCAGCCACTGGTGGGACTCGAACCCACGCCATCTCTCCCCCGTCAATAAACTATGATGAACTCATCTCAGCATTGTACACACGTGTCAGTCTTACGACAAATTTTATATGGTGGATAACTTTCCTACCCGGCTACGGACCCTGAAATACTTGTCGCTTTCAAGCTCTCCCTTTTTTAAAATTTCGTAGTGGACCTGGCAAACCATTACCCTGGCTCGGAGATCATTCTCTTCAATCGCTGGCTTTTGACACACCGTGCACTTTGACATTGCAATATTCTAGCACATAAAAAAAAGACGCAACCAGAGCTGGGGTAGTTGCGTCAGTTAGATATAGATCACCTCCTTTCAGCGTGGGTCACAATAAGGGCAACCCGAAACGAAGATCCTGTGGTGTGGACATCCGCCATCGATCATGTAATCCGGCGAGCCCGGTTGTGGTTTCGGTACCGGCGTAAAATCGAACGCATATTGCTCGGCCTGGCGAAACCTTTCATCGAGTGGCAGATTCGGTTGGTCATGGTCCATCATCTCCTCCTGTGCTGGTCTACATTTATTCTACCACTGTCACCTCAACTGTGCGCCGGCCCCAGTGGAAAGCCTCGGCCTTTGTTTCAATCCAGATATCGAAGTAATCACCACCAGCGTAACGAGGATTCATGCGGTCGTCGCACGAAAACTCATCTGTGCCAATAATAACCTTAGTCCCGAAAGCGTAGCGCGTCGGGCACGCGATCGATCCGGGTCCCGGCTTGGTCCCCATAGCATTGATGTTTGGGGTCGAGTCAGTCTCATCTATGCTCGAAGTGTAGGCAGACACTTCTGCAAAAAACGATAACTCATGTGGAATCTCAGTGGTCACTTTTACTGTCTCGAGTCCTGCATAATCCGGCTCTATAAATTCGGCCGGAGTCTCGGGCGGTAGCTCGGCTGGTCTTGGTTCTGTCTCTGTTACTGCTTCAGCTCGAGGCGCATGGTACGCCACACTCACACTTATATTGCTAACGACGACAACAACTACGGCAACAGAAAGTGATACGACTAGGGTTTTAAAATGGTGGTTCATCTTGAAATTTTAATGGTCCAATAAAGTATGCGCGGCCACTGCCTCGCATCGTTTTGTTTGGGATCTTGATCCCGCATCCGTAACAGGTCCAGCGGCTCGCGTGTTTAAATTCCTCGAGCAGCTGGCGGCATCGTGGGCATTGTTTAGATTGTAACAGCTGCCACTCATGCGGCAATCCAAAAGGCCCGATTAATTCCGGGCCTCCTGGATCTACTGGTGTTGATTCTTTAAATGCCATAACTTAAGGTACTAGCAGCCGGGCCAACGCCTCAATTACTGAGCCGGCCACAACGAGCGCTGCAATACAGAAAACTAATTGGTACATTTCTTTTTTGATTTGTCGCCACTGTCGATAGTTTAACGGCTTTGAACTATAGATTCTTTTACTCATAGGCTAGCACATACTTTTAAATTCTGTTCGAGGTTGTGACCGTACCGGCTCGCCTGGTATGCGCTGGCCTCGCATCCTCTTTTTGCGTTTGATTCTGGCGTACCGTTCGCGGCTGCTAGCAGCACGATCGATCCGGACACTATAGCCGCAGTAACGGCTGCAATTATAATTTTTCTCATAATTCTCGCACGATTATATTTTCTGCTTTTAAGTAGTCGTGTGCTTTCATTCTAGCATTGTTGTGGGTCCAGGCTCGCACTTTTACGCGCAAGCCGGGGCCGTCGTCGTACTCATACGGCGTGCACTCATACCAGCGCGGCCAGAATAATTTTAGTAGCTGGATCATATAGCTGTTACATTGTAGCCGATAGACTCGAGCTCATTTTTAAGATCCTGGTATTCTGCTGGCGTGGCACGCTTGCGGCGCTGTATACCGTCGTAGCACTCGCCATGCTGCCCTACGTGTTGATAGCAGCCGCGTACCCATTGCCGGCCGTCGTAGCGGCGGCTGGCACTCGATCCCATAAAGACTGCTAGTAACTCGCCTTTAAACCAAACAAAGCGGCACTGTAAATTTTCTGTATGTTCCGGCACGCCGGCTGCCTCGAGTAGTTGAACATCACCAGGATCTATATGCTTGGCCAGTCCCGCGAGCTCGGCCAGCTCGCCATAACTTATACACTCTTTTTCAAGTTCGCCGCGCAAGTATTCGAGTCGGTTTTTTATTTTTTGAGTAGTCATATTTATTTTGTTAATGCTAGTAACTCCTGGCGTTTTGCTTCTTTTTGTGCCTCGGCTCGGTTCTTTTTATACTCGTATGTCTTTTCATTCTCGGCCCGCCTTGCCTCCTGTTCGCGCTTTTTTGTACTGTACTTAGTGCGTGCCATTCCATCGATACAATTCTCGAGCCACTCGCGCGCAGCCTTTTTACTTTTTCGCTCGATCTCGCCGTCGTTTTTTAATTCCTGTATAAATTCCGGCGTAATATCCGCGAGCACGTCGCCTTTTTCTTCTTCAAATTCTATACCCCACTCTTTTTTTGCTTGCGGCAATAGGCCGGCAAAATTTCCGCGATAGTCACCATTAAGCCAGTCATTCCACAATTGCGTTTGAGCATCTGAAAGATCTTTTTCCATTGCATCCGCACACGCTTTTTGAGCATCACAATCTTCCGGCCAGTCACCGGCTCGCACTTCCTCAAAATTAGTGTCTTTGTACTCTGTTAGGGCTGCCTCATACGCTACTAGATCATCCGCGTATTGTTTCGCTTGCTTTTTAGTAAGTGACTTCTGAAAAAAAGCCTCGGCCTCACTATCGATCCAGTATTTTTTTGCACTGTCTTCTGCCTCCCACATCCATTCATAGTTGTATTCCTCGAGTTCGTTATAGTCCCGGCCGCCAATCGCTATTGCTAGTGTATCGATCGCGGTCCCGGTACTGTTACCGTTTAGATCGTAGCTGGTTTCTAAGTTTAATTTTTCCATAAAAATATTTTTTTTAATTTTTCAAGTACTCATGCGGCGGGGATTATACCCACGCCGGCACAATTTTAGTTTCTGCTAATGCTTCAAATGTGTGTAGTACGTTTTTAGATAGCGGCATTAATTGCCACGCGCTGCCGTATGCGTAGCCGCACACGTCGCACTTTTTACCTAGTAGGCCGCGGGGATCCTCGGCATGAGTGATCCAGCCGCGCGCCTTTTCTTTTACTGGCGCGAAATAATCGCCGCCGCTGGTGTTTTTAGTCGGTACATAAAACCGGGCCAGCTCGCCTATATCCTCGGCTGGTGTTGTTATAAATTGATCAAGTTTTAAGATCTTGCGCTCGAGCGGGTTAAAACCTACAGAACGGCCAGCCGGTACACTCGCGGCCCGCTCGATCGCCTCGGACTCGAGCTCTTTTTTCTTGCTGCCAATATCCGGCTTTAATTGCCACATATAAGATTTAATTTTTTGCCGGGCCTGTTGTGGCCAGCCGCTCGCACGTTGGTGTTCGCACTCGGGGTGCATATCGTTTAAGTGGTATTGATCCCAAAGATACAGGAACGCGAGCACGTCGGGCACTGTCCAGCCTTGCGCGTCGTTCGCTTTAAATTCCCCGGCGTTGATAGCCTCGCGTATTGTGTCGCTAATTTGCCCGCAGGATCCCCACGCATCACCGTTGGATCGTGGACCTACTACGCCGCTAATTGATAGCCGGCCAGTGCCTAGATGCTTTTTTACATACGGCGCGAATCCTTGCCGCTCTTTTTGCTCGGCCTCGCTTTCTTTATACTCGATCCGGCAAAATACTTGCCGGTATTGCCCGGCCTCGAGCATTGCGCCGGGGTTGATAGTCTTATAAATCATATCTTTATTTTGCTACATTAATGAGCTCATAAAGTTGTTGTATACGTTCCTCGGCCGCATCGATTGCGCGTTGGTATACATGTTCGTACCGGGGCCGCTTGATCTGTCGCTCTAATGCCTCGGCAATAGTTGCATCCTGGCGCTTGATTTCCGCACGTGCAGAATCAATAACAGCTGCCGCGCTAGTGTCGCTGCCTTGTAGCTCGACGTTAAAATCTGAGTATGGCCGCGCCTGGCCTATATGCTTGCTAGTGGTAACGCTATGCCCTCGATCGTTGCATACCCATTGCCCGGCCACTTTGAAAAGCAGCGGGTAATGTGGACCGTAACTATAGAGCGTCTCACCATCCCACATAACACTGGCCACTGTTTTGGTGCCGCGTTGCGGGGTTCCCTCGTAACCGTTCGCGCATCGTTCTATAAATGTTGATGTTTTCATATTGTATAAGTGGCATTTTACCGGTGGGCCACTGTCCCCGGGATCTTAGTATATTTTTAATTAAATCAATCCAGCCTGTACCGCGGCAAAATCCGCATTTCCCGCGCCAATAAAGGCGGCGAGCACTAGCAGCGACAATATAAACATTGTGCGCCGTGATAGCTCAAGCGGTGCGGCCGGTGTTCGTTTGATCCGGTCCGCTGCTGTTTTGTGATCGTTGTACATGGTTGTATTAATTTAAAGGATCGCGCCGGGTCTAAATGCCTGGCTTGATCTGTACCTATTGTATACGCATGTCATGTATATGTCAACATTATAAGAGCATAAAATGGGGACAGATATAGCCTTCAAAGTAGGCGTTTTTTAAATGTCACTATATAGAGTGGGGATAACTTTTATTAAATGTCATGTATATAGCATCTGGACCGGGATTAATACGCGCATATATATTGAGGTCCAGGAATGGCCGCGGGCCGTCGATCCTGGCGGCGTGGTGGTGTTGATCCTGTTGTTACTGTGGGCCGGTAGGCTGTTGGCTTGTGGCCTTGGTGGCTTGTAATAGATTGCTTGAGACGTGCAAAGGAATAAGAGACAAGTATTTATATAGGTATTATGCTGTTTTGTAATAGATTGCTTGAGAGACAAAAAAGAATAAGAGACAAGTATTTATATAGGTTTTTTAGTGTTTTGTATTAATTAAAGTATATATTTTCTATATAAAGTGGTCTATATAAAAAAGAGTACAAAAAGGTATATATTATACAATTATTTATATATACGTCAATAGGTTATATTTAGAGCCGTTTTTGTATGTTTATTATAAGAAAAGTTTTTTATTTTTAAAATGTGCTTTTATTCTTACAAATTGAGTATATATAGTATATAAAGCCTTGTTTATTATTCTTTTTTGAGTAAAAAGGAATCTATTACAAAACAGCATAATAACTATATAAACACTTGTTTGCTATTGATTGTTTAAAAACTTGTATTTTATTGATTAAATAGGAATCTTTTACAAGTTGCACGCAAGCGCGATAAAGGGCTGGAGTTGTCAAGGCCCCAGGAAACACTAAAAAAGCGCCTTGCTTACCTTTTCAACGCTTTGAACAGTTCCGAATGTATTACAAGGTGGCACTCTAGTACCTTTTAACTATTACAAGGTGCTTAGAATCGATTGTGTGGCCTCGATATCGAGGGCAATGGCTCATATTGTGCCGATTGTGAGCCAATAGAATGGGGACCGGCTCAGCTGGTCCAGGTGGTGCGCGTGTATTGTGGCCATGTCAAAAGGAATCACGCGCGTGAGTGTGTGCTTATAGCCTTGCGCGTGGGGTATAATACTGGTATGACTGGCATCAATTCTCAGAAGCAAATGATAGCCCCCCGGCAGACCCCCGGCACCCTTTTCTCGGATCGTGGCCGTCCCCCTTTGGGAGGCCATATTAAAAATGCTACCAAAAACCACCCGACAATTGCCCAATCTATTACAAGCTCAGCTGAAACAGCTAACGAGTTCAACGTAGAACAGGCACCGGCTGCTCAAATTCAGCCGGCACCCAAAAACCATTCCGACGTTTTGACAGTTGAAACAGTCCAGCCGGGCCAGTATCACCCCGGCTACTGTGAGCAAATGATTGAGTACTTCGATCGACCGAAGATGAAGGAGATCATCGACTCATATACCTGGAAGTCCGGAGCCGTTAGTGAAAAAAGTCGCTTTGTTCCAAACACCCCGCCTCACTTTTCAGAGTTTGCGCGGTCCATTGGTGTTACCACCCGGACCTTAAATAAATGGGCTCGAGAGAATCCGGAGTTCCGCAACGCGCATCAGATATGCCAGGAGATCTTGGAGGAATTTCTTATCGACAATGGTTTGGTTGGGGCTTACGGTGCAATTGCGATGAAGTTCGTCGCGGTCAACCGATCGAAGATGAAGGATAAGCAGGTCCACGAAAATCAGGCTATCGATTTGAATCAGGTGCTTGATGCTATTGCTGACGGTAAGGTTCGGCCTGGTGGACAGATGGAGCTTCCTGGCGAAGAGGAATATTAATAATATGGAATCACTAAAACGACAAAATCATGCAAACTTTTTTACTTCAGCTCCGGCTGTCAGTGGCTTCCCTGGTGTTGATTCTGCACAACCGGTACAGCACCAGCCGGCGCAAGATGACAGTGAAATTTCTCGAGAAGAATCCCGGGGAGCAGAACGAGTTACTGAAAGCGTACCTTCCGCAGCTATTGCTAGCGGGCCTAGTGCTACTACTCGTACTGCTGATGCCCCTGACCATGTTGTAGCGGGTGATTTCAGTACCTACGTTGTACCGATCGCTTCGACGGACTATGAGGGACTGGAAAAATTAGATGCGAGATTGGCTGATCGGATTTGGCGGCTGAATAATTTATATTGGGTAGTGGATGAGGATGGTAATTTGATGAAGTTTAAATTGCGACCGGCTCAGATTTATCTGATGGAGAACATGCACTACAAAAATATTGTGCTGAAAGCGCGTCAGTTGGGATTCACCACCTTCATTTGTATCTTCATGCTCGACTACGCGCTGTTCAACCGGAACAAATCTCTAGGTATCATCGCCCACACGAAGGATGATGCTTCGGTCATTTTCCGGAAAGTAAAAATTGCCTGGGAAAATTTCCCAAAGCACTTGAAGGATTGGTTCAAACTACAATCAGTCGGTGACTCGGCTGTCGAATACCAATTTACAAACGGTTCAGTAATGCGTGTCTCTACTTCCCTTCGATCAGGTACCTATCAGATGGTACTCATTACTGAGTTTGGAAAGATTTGCGCTCGGTTCCCGGAGAAGGCGACTGAGATCATCACTGGTACACTGCCGGCTGTCCCGAGTAGAGGTGTAGTCTTTATGGAGTCAACAGCTGAAGGTGAGGAAGGTCACTTCTACGATTACTGTCAGGATGCGATGGAGACGAAGAGATTGCAGCGGCCACTCACCACGAAGGATTACAAATTCTTCTTCTTCCCCTGGTACCAGAACCCGGTCAACCTCATCGAAGGTGATATTCAAATCACTCCGGAGATTAATGAGAAGCTCGACAAGGACCAACGATTAGTAAAGGTTGTTTTCACCCAGGAACAGCGCAACTGGTACTACCTCACCAGCAAGGATCTCAAATTCAAAATGCCTCAAGAGCACCCTTCCACTCCGGAAGAGGCGTTTCTTACATCCGGTAACAAACTATTCAACGGTGAAGTCATCGATGCTCAGCGTGAGAAGTACATAGCTGACCCGATAATGATCGATGGCGACTTCCATATATATAAGCGGTACGTTCCGACTCATGTATATGGGCTCGGAGCTGACGTATCGGTTGGAGTTAAGCGAGACTCATCCACGATCGTCGTTATCGACTTCACTACCGGAGAGGTGGTAATGACATACCGCAGCAATACGATTGACCCGGTACTCTTCGCTCACGACATTAAGAAAGCGGCGCTGATGTACGGCGGATGTATAGCTGCTCCGGAAGCCAACAGCGTCGGTATGACCACATGTGTAACGCTTAATGCTATCTATCCATACATTTATACTCAGGTGCGCGAAGGGCTTCTGGAGGAAGTGGCTTCAAACAAACTTGGCTGGCTGACCACCTCGGCAACGAAACCTCGGATGATGTACGAAATGTCTGAAGCCGTCGAGAATGATGAATTGAAACTGGTAGACGAAGGAATTTTATTAGAAGCCAAAAAGTTCAACAAAGAAGATACGTTGTCGGTCCGGACAGATGAAAATACTACCCGGCACTTCGACCTTCTTACCGCAGCTGGAATAGCTTGGGCCATGAGGACCTACAGCACGAAAGGAAAAGCTGATCCGGAAGATGTTTCCAGGGTTGAAGAGAGGCGCGAGCGAGTGAGGACAGGGGGCCGTAAAGCATATCGATAATTATTATGTCAACATCAACAGTAAAACAACAATACGAATGGACAGCCGATTCAAAAACCGGCAAGGGTCCACAATCTGTAGCCGGCATGGTGGGGAATTTCAAAGAAAACTTTCTTAAAAAAGAGATTGAGATTGTTCCTGGCTTGATGCACAACCAGTACGAAGTAGTGAAGCGAACTTATTTCTACCAGCACAACCAGTTTGAGTCTGGACCAACCGATGAGAATGGCGACCCTAAATATTTCTACGACCTGGTGACTGATCGAAATGATGACGCGAGCAAAAACATCGACCTCGATACCAAAGACGTTTACATCAAGGGTGAATCTGAAGGGGCATATCTGAAGAGCTGGATGCTTCGTCGAGAGTTCATGGGGTATGCAAAGGAATCAGGGTTTGGCAAGAAGCTCAACGAGCTGTCGGATGACTTACCAGCCTTCGGTACGGTTGTCTGGAAGAGAGTGAAGAACGCCCAGGGCCGAACTGATGTCGAAACGGTTGAGCTCATCAATCTGATGAATGACCCAGCCGTTAAAAAGCTGAGCGACGGTATGGTCATTGAACGTCACGTGTTGACTCAAAATGATCTCCATCGGTACAAGTCTTGGGACCAGGATGCTGTGAGAGACTTGATCTCCGCTAACCAGACTATTGCACGTGTTGGTTTCATCGACACGAATCAGCAAAACATCAGCACCTCTTCCGGAACCAACATCGATGAGTACACACCGTTCTATGAAGTGTACGAAATGTGGGGAGAGATGCCTCGCTGGATGTACGAAAAGTATAAGAAGGGAGGCAAGCCTCGCGTATACAAACGAGGATTACCACCGATGCAGAAGCAACCGGGAGCAATCGAATCTCCTTACCAGGGGAACATGAATGAGACGGTGTATGTGATGGCAGTGGTATCGGGAATCAATTCCGGCCAGACTGAGACAGTACTATTCTGTAAAGAGGTCAGCCGGGACTTATTCCCATACAAAGAGGTTCACTTCCGTCGTCGAAAAGGTCGATGGCTGGGAGTTGGAAACTACGAGGCTTGTTTCGACCTAACTGAGAAGGCAAATGAGATTACCAACCGGTATTTCTCATCATTGCGTATTGCATTGCTACACCTCTACCAGACTCGAGATAAAACTCACGTGAAGAACGTTCTCTCCGACCTGCTCGATGGCGATCTCGTCGTCAGCAAGTCAGAGATTGGAGCTATTCCAACTGAGATCCGTGGAGCTCAGGACTATCAGATTGAGATGGGAATGATCGAAAAGAAGGCTGACCGTATCTGTAAGTCACTCGAGGTAGTGACCGGAGCGAACCTTCCTTCGAACACACCATTCAAGCTCGGTAGCCAACAACTGGTATCAGCAACAAAGTTCTTTGAAAAGGTCCAGGAGAATGAAGGACTCTTCCTGGAGGAAGTATTCAACGAATGGTTGCTTAAAGACTTCGGAAAAGCTCTCACTGAAGAGCACATTCTCGACATCCTTGATGATACTGAAGATATCGACATCTACTATGCAGCGAAGAGAAAGATCTTCCAGTATGATGTAATGAAGAGGTACATCCTCGAGAACAATGAAGTGCCGACAGCTGAGCAGCTGACTCTCGTTGGTCAGCTGGTCCAGGACCAAATTAAAAAGTCTCCAAAGCAAATCCGAGTGGAGCGAGAATATTACACCAGCTTCAAATACTCGGTGAAGATGGTAATAACCGGTGAAAATGATCGGAAGAAGGAGAACCTTGAAACACTTTCAGACATCTATCAGGTCACAGCTGCGAATCCAGCTGCCATACAAGAACCTAGACTTCTGAAAATTCTAAATCTTATTTTGGAAGAATCAGGATACTCTCCATT
>Ga0306912_1000191_pt1 | contig 37416 bp, 31 predicted proteins | sample AntRauFillE10628_FD_190443 | JGI IMG/M metagenome (GOLD analysis project Ga0306912, IMG submission 190443) | Saline lake microbial communities from Rauer Islands, Antarctica - Metagenome Filla E10 #628 (v2) (version 2) | ecosystem: Environmental > Aquatic > Non-marine Saline and Alkaline >...
TAACCCATTTACCTAACGCACTTTTGGACACCCCAAGCCGATCGGCAGCTTCTTCTATCTTATACCCTTGATTTATAACCAATTTAACTGCGTCATCCTTAAATTCAGCATTGTAAATGGTTCTTGTCTGCATTAAATATATAGAAGTCTCCGGAATTATTAAACCACTTCAACTCCAGATTAAGCCGCTTTCGCGGCTTACGCCTTATATCCCCCCCTCATCGGGCGAGAGTTTACGGCGAAATTGCTAACAATGTTATGATTGACATTTCGCTTAACAATCGAGATAATGCGACCCACTTAAGCGCCCGTAGCTCAGTTGGATAGAGTACCTGGCTACGAACCAGGGGGTCGGGAGTTCGAATCTCTCCGGGCGCACCAAACTTTGCAGCATCTTACCTGATTTTTAAGATATTCCCCCAAAATTATGTTTATTTGCTTATTGTGTTCTTTGAATTAAATTACTAAATTGCTTATGCTATTTTAAACCAAGATGGTAGGTGGTAAGTAAGCATTGGTATGAACAGGTTATCTAAATTACTTTTATCAATAAAAATTTAACTTAAAGAAAAAATACAATAAGTATGATAAAGACTGGCTTACTATGCTGGGTTTAGATCAATTAGCAAAAACAACATAGCGATCTCTTCATCTTGTTATCGACTTTACCCCTTAATGAACAAGTAGTTAATGAAATTGAGCCATATTACCTCACTATTTGCGTTCGATATTTCTAGTGGCTTCTAAAAAGTTACTTAACATCATAAATATATTGATAATCTTTATTTGGAGCAAGTTGTAATTAAAACTAAATCTCATCAACTTGCGCAAAAATAAAGCATATATTGATATTGCTTACCAAGCTTAAGCTTAGGATTAATGATGATACCTATAGATTTTTCTATATAAATCAATGGTGATAACTTTATTAAGTGATCCAATCTAAAAATAGGTAAACCCAGTTAATTTTGCTAAGCTTAAACTATGATGGAGTATTTAAGTTAAACGGAAATGAGTGCGTGAAAAAAATATTACTATGGTTGTTATGCATCACTGCTGGCATCGGTGGGCTAACTTATTTTTATTTCCTGTCCCCTATGACGATGCCTTTAACCGAGCCAGCAAATAACAAACTAACTGTTCAGGCGATTCAACTTAAACCAAGAGAAATCAGTGATAGTATTGAGGCTTTGGGCAATACCCTAGCCAATGAGTCGGTTAATATTACCCCTAATGTCTCAGAAATTATCGCAGAAATTTTTTTTAAAGATGGCGAATATGTACCTAAAGGTAAAGTATTGGCCCGTTTAAACCAGCAACAACAATTGGCGCGCCAGCAAGTTGAAATCACTAAATTACATGAGCACCAGCGTGAACTTAAACGACTTGGTGATTTACTTAAATTTAATGCTACCGCGCAAAATCTTTATGATGAACGCAAAACGCTGCTGGCTCTGGCTCAACATGAAATTGCCATCAATCAGGCTCATCTTAACGATCGCACCATCACCGCGCCTTTTGAGGGCAGAGTTGGCTTAAGAAATATTAGTGCCGGCGCTTTAATTACTCCTGGAGAAACCCTCACCACCATTGATGACATTAGCCAAATTAAATTAGATTTTACCATACCCGCGTCTTTTTTAAGTGCAGTAACTGAAAATCAGCCGATTCGCGCTAATACCAGTGCTTTTCCGGAACAATCGTTTCATGGCACCATTAGCAGTATTGATTCTCGAGTCAATGCGCAAACTCGCTCCATTACTGTCCGCGCTATATTACCCAATCCTGAGCAAAAAATTCGCCCTGGTATGTTGATGACGGTCAATTTAGTGAAAAATACTCGGCAAGCGCTAACGGTGCCAGAAGAGGCCATTGTGGCCTTACAAGATAAACACTATTTATATTTAGTGGATATAGCGCATGACCATCAAGTGATTAAACGCCCCATTATCATTGGCACCCGTTTCCCAGGCTATGTTGAAGTGTTATCGGGGGTTGAACTGGGACAATGGGTTATTGTGCATGGGATCTCAAGGGTACGTCCAGGCCAATTGGTCAATCTAGAAGAAATCGCGTCTTAACAATATACCGCCTATATAAATTTAGGAAACCAACATGATATTGTCCCAAGTCTCAATTAAACGGCCAGTATTGGCCATTATTATGAGTTTATTATTGGTGACTTTTGGGGTGGTGTCTTTTGTGAAGCTGCCATTAAGAGAATACCCCAATATTGATGCCCCCATCATTTCCATTAATACCAACTATCCAGGGGCTTCGGCCAATATTGTAGAAACTCGGATCACGCAGTTATTAGAAGATCGCATTTCTGGGGTAGAAGGTTTGCGCACCATTGAAAGTAAAAGCACCGATGGGCGTTCTAAAATCACTATTGAATTTGATATTCAACGAGATATTGATGATGCGGCTAATGATATTCGAGATAGGATTTCCAGGGTATTAGCCAATTTACCCACTGAAGCTGATTTGCCTGAAGTGGAAAAAGCCAACTCTGATGATGATGTAATTATTTGGTTTAACTTTGTCGGCACCCATATGTCGGTTATGGAGTTAACTGATTATGCCAAACGGTATTTGCAAAACAGTTTTTCGGCCGTCGATGGGGTAGCCCGGGTGCGCTTAGGAGGCGCCAAAGAACAAGCGATGCGCATTTGGTTAAATCGCCAACAATTGGCAGCAAGAAACTTAACCATTGAAGACGTAGAAAATGCGCTACGCACTGAAAATGTAGAGTTGCCTGCCGGGCAACTACAATCACTACAGCGAGATTTTACGCTTCGCGTAAGCCGAGCTTACAATTCTGCAGAGGATTTTGGCAATTTGGTATTAAGCCGGGGCCAAGATAATTATTTAGTCCGCTTAAAAGATGTGGCACAAATTGAAATTGCGGCCATTGAAGAGCGTGGCTTTTTTCGGGGTAATGGTCAGAGCATGATTGGGATTGGTATTATTAAGCAATCCACGGCCAATACCTTAGCGGTGGCAAGACAGGCAAAACAAAAAATGTATGAGCTTAATGCCAATTTGCCTGAAGAACTTTCGCTAACCGAAAGTTTTGATAGCAGTGTCTTTATTGAACGGGCGATTAATGAAGTTTATAAAACTTTATTGATTGCCATTGGTTTAGTGGTGCTGGTTATTTATCTGTTTTTAGGCTCAATTCGATTAACCTTAATTCCAGCAATTACCGTACCAGTAGCGTTAACTGCAACCTTTATTTTGGTTGCTTATCTAGGGTTTACCATTAATTTATTAACCTTATTGGCGTTAGTGTTGGCTATTGGTTTGGTGGTAGATGATACCATTGTGGTATTAGAAAATATTTATCGTAGAGTGGAGCTGGGTGAGCCAAGTTTAGTGGCAGCCTATAGAGGGACCAATCAAGTGAGTTTTGCGGTGATTGCCACCACCTTGGTTTTAGTGTCAGTTTTTTTACCGATTACTTTTTTAGAAGGCGATGTCGGCCGGTTATTTTCTGAGTTTGCTATTACCATGGCCGCAGCAGTAGGGTTTTCCAGTTTTATAGCACTAACCCTTACTGCAATGTTAGCTTCAAAATTATTGAAAAAACAGCATAATAAAACTTGGTTAACCCAAGGCATTGATTATTTTTTTAAACAAGTCACCACATATTATATCAGCAGTTTACAAATTATCTTTAAATATCCTATGGCACTGGGGCTAGGCTTTATCTGCATTTTAGTGGCCACAGTGTGGTTATTTATACAAGTACCCAAAGCATTTACCCCACAAGAAGATAGAGGGGTGATTTTTTTAATTATTGATGGGCCGCAAGGCAGCTCATATGAGTATATGGTGCCCTATCTGGATAAAATTGAACAGCGCTTAGCCAAGTTTGTTGATAGCAAAGAATTTGAAAGATTATTAATTCGCTCTCCACGTGGCTTGGCTAATACCCAAGCATATAATAATGGCATTGCCATTATTGTGCTAAACGATTGGCAAAGTCGTAAACCAATTTGGCATTATATTCAAGAAATTAGAAATTTAACGGCTGATTTATCGGGAGTCACGGTATTTCCAATTGCCCGTCAAGCCTTAACTCGCAGTAATAAAAAGCCAGTGCAATTTGTATTAGGCGCAAATAGCTATACCGATTTGGTAAACTGGCGAGATATTTTATTAGAAAAAGCCGCGGCTAATAAAAATCTAGTAGGGTTAGACAGCGACTATAAAGAAACCAAACCGCAATTGATGATTAATATTTTACCTAATCGTGCGGCAGATTTAGGGGTATCTATTCGCAATATTAATAGAACTTTGGAAACCATGCTGGGCTCTAAACGGGTCACTACCTTTATTGAGCGTGGTGAAGAATATGAAGTGATTCTTGAAGGAGATCAAAGTTTACAACAAAGTTTATTAGATATTAAAAATATTTATGTACGCTCCGAGCGTACACAAGCGTTAATTCCCTTATCTAATTTGGTGACCATCAGTGAGTTGGCAGATGTGGCCAGTTTAAATCGCTATAATCGGTTGCGCAGTATTACTTTAGATGCCAATCTTGCCCCCGGGTATTCCTTGGGAGAAGCGCTGACTTATTTAGAAGATTTAGCCAATAAAGTATTGCCCGATTCAGTACGTATTGATTATAAAGGTGAATCTTTGTCACTAAAAACCTCACAAAATACCATTTATTTTATTTTTGGCTTAGCGTTAGTGGTGGTCTATCTAGTGATGGCGGGTCAATTTGAAAGTTTTATTCATCCTTTTACCATTATGTTAACTGTGCCCTTAGCCATTTTTGGGGCCTTACTAGGATTGTGGCTTACCGAGCAGAGCATTAATATTTATAGCCAAATTGGCATGATTATGTTAATTGGTTTGGCCACCAAAAATGGGATCTTAATTGTTGAGTTTATTAATCAACTCCGTGATGAAGGCCAAGCCTTTGAAAGTGCCATTTTAAATGCCGCCGCTACACGGTTACGCCCCATTATTATGACCAGTTTGACTACGATTATGGGTTCAGTGCCTTTAATTTTGTCTTCGGGTGCGGGTGCGGAAACCCGGTTTGTGATAGGGATTGTGATTTTCAGTGGGGTATTAATTACCACTTTTTTAACCCTTTATTTGGTTCCGAGCATATATCGATATGTGGCCAAAAATACCGGCTCCCCTAAACAAATTTCACAACAATTAGAGCAGCAGTTACAGCAATATGATTCAAAAAATTAATGATGATTAGACATATTGACCTGCAGCCCAACCGGATGACCAAGCCCATTGAAAGTTATAACCGCCTAACCAACCGCTTACATCTAAGACTTCACCAATAAAATATAAGCCCGCAACCTTATTGGCTTGTAGGGTTTTAGAGGAGATGGCATTACAATCTACGCCGCCTAAGGTAACTTCTGCTGTTCTATAGCCCTCAGTACCATTGGGTCTAATCCGCCAAGCTTGAAATTGTTGTACTATAGCAATTAAGCGTTGATGTGATAGCGTGGCAATGGGTTGGGTGGCATCTACCGGATCTAACCGTTGACTGACTAAACGGTTGGCCAAATAAGTGGATAAAATATCTTTTAAAGTGCGCTGGGGCTGTTGTATTTGCTGGCGTTTTAATTGCTCAAATAATTCATGGTCCGGGATAAGATTTATGGTGATATCGCTCCCTGGGGACCAATAAGACGAAAGCTGTAAAATAGCAGGACCACTTAAGCCGCGGTGGGTAAATAAAATCGGCTCTTGAAAAGATTGCTGGCCGGTGGTAACCCATGCCTTACAAGCAATCCCAGCTAAGGGGGCTAATTGGACTTTATCTTGTGGCTGTAAAGTTAATGGCACTAGTCCAGCACGAGTTGGCCACACTTTAAGTCCAAATTGTTGCGCAATTTGATAACCAAAAGGCGAGGCGCCTAAGGTGGGGATGGATAACCCTCCGGTGGCAATCACCAAAGATTGGGCGCGATAGCTATGTTCAGTGGTATTAATTAAAAAACTATGATCAGTATCTTGGCGAATGCTTATGGTCTTGGTATTGAGCTGTAATGTCACCTTTGCCGCCTGACATTCACTGAGCAACATATTTAAAATCGCACTAGATTTATGATCACAAAATAGCTGGCCTTGGGTTTTTTCATGGTAGGCAATGCCATGTTTTTCGACTAAGGCCAGAAAATCCCATTGGGTATAGCGGCTTAGTGCAGATTTAGCAAAATGGGGATTATGCGACAGATAATGATCGGGGTGAATATGATAATTGGTAAAATTACAGCGCCCACCCCCTGACATCAAGATCTTTTTACCCGCCTTTTTGGTATGTTCTAAGACTAATACCTGGCGTTGGCGTTTGGCCGCCTCGATGGCGCACATCAGGCCTGCAGCGCCGGCGCCAATAATTATTACATCATAAGTGGGCATTATTGATAACTACTGTGATTAGATTCACCAATAATCGCATACGCAAACCAAGCAATCAATCTTTGGGATTAATTTAAGCTTATTTACTAAATAATGTGGCGCTATTGCTGATTTTGGGGATAGATTAGGGCATAAGCGGCGAAATTTGATTGAAAATAAGGTTAGGGCTTGACATAAAAGCCAAATAAATGGATAGTCTGGGGCCTATGGCGCCCGTAGCTCAGTTGGATAGAGTATCTGGCTTCGAACCAGGTGGTCGGGAGTTCGAGTCTCTCCGGGCGCACCACTTTTTAAATTAGGCCTACCGGCCTTGTCTGCCCTAGCTCAAGGGCATAACCCTCCTTACTTTATATCGTTTATTTGCTTGGCTTAGCTATAGATTATGTCAATTCATGCCGTTTTTTATTAGGCGGCATTGGGGTTTTATTTTGGCTAAATGCTACTGTTAATGATTTGCTAGTTAATAAACTTTGGAACTTTATTGAGGATCCCATGGTCTACAGACTAATATGGCCAACTTATTAGTTTTGGTTTGGCGTATTCAGCATCAAAGTAAATTTCAATCAGGAGCCAAGGTATGTCACAGCAAGGGGAAATTGCAAGCCAAAAAAGAAAAATTGGCGACTATGAGCTGATTGATTCAGCCAATAAAATGTTAGACGATACTGAAATCTCTACACAACTTAATAATATTTTTGGTCAAAAGGCATTAGAAAAGTTATATGTAGGCTGTACTGAGCCTACAAAACAGGCACGAGAAAAATTTTTAGATTCTTTAGAAAGTTTAAGAACATCACCCTCAAACCAGGAAAATAAATCTTTTGATACAACCATTACTTTGGAACAATTATTGGGTAAAGCGGGCGTTGAACAATATAAACAAGCCATTAAAGAAGAAAGAAACTCTAAAAGCTTTAGAGCAGCAATATTATATAAAGCTACCCAAGAACGACCAGGTCCCCCTTGGCAACAAAGAATGATGTTATGGATAGGTGGCCCCTCTGGTTGTGGGAAAAGTTTTTCTGCCAATAGCTTATTAAATCGCATTGCCAAAGATATGCCAGTAGATGACAATAAAGCTAAAGACAGCAAAAATTATTTAGTTGCAGTTGATGGAGGGATTGAACGAGATCTTTCACAAATGCGTAAGATGGTATTACAATTAGCCTTATCTCAAGGTTATAAAGGCATTCAGGATTTACATAAAAATACTGAATTTAAGCTTAAAGGACATTTAAAAAAAACTGCACTGGAACGTAACGATATTAGTTTAATTATACCCGATACTTTTGTTTCTGGATTTGTTAATAAGCTTAAGAACATATTAGATTTTTCTCAACAAAAAGGAACTAAAGCTATATTTGCTCGGATTAAGGGGCCTGCTAAAAAGGGGGAACAATTTCAGCAAACAGTTAAGGCATTAGGAGACAAACGAGCTTGGGCAAAAGAGTTTAATTCTGAAATTGAAATCAATCATTCTAAGCTTGGTTGTGAATCAAAAGAATATAATCCAAAATATTTTGATTTAGGGAAAAATTTTTCTCATGCGGCTCAAAAAGTATTTGAATTTTTACAACCTCAAGGCGCTGCATATGTTATAGAAAATGATTTGTTAGTTAAAGAAGGACAAATGATTACCGCGCGTGCCTATGCACAATATGAACAAAGTTGTGAGGAGCAACCAAATCTTACTTTAAAAGATTGGATAGATAACAATAAAGCTTTAGTGAAAAGCTCATCTACCCCTATCATTAAACCCAGTACTCAGCAAAAAACCTTAACTGTAACCCAAATCATTGAAGAGATACACCATACATGCCCTGAAATCACTGAAGCTGGTTTATCTGAAATAAAAAGTGTGCTTAACCAAAAAACAATGAATAGCAATATTTCAAAGGATAATTCCCAGCACAGCCCAGCTCAGGCAACCTCGTCTACCCAGCAAGGCTTGTTGTTTAATCAAACACGGCCAAATACCCCATCTGCCTCGGTAGGGGCTGCTCCAAAAGCACAAGTGCCAAAAGAGCAGCCTATTGCTCAACCGCGAGGCTTGTTGTTTAATCAAAAAAAAACACAAAATACCCTATCTGCCTCGGTAGAGGGTGCCCCAACGCAGCAGCCTATTGCTCAGGTTAGCGGGGGATTATTAAAAAATATTAAAGGCTATGTAGAAAGTGATGAAGGTAAAGAACGTCATTTAACCATTTCCCGAGAAACTGAACAGACATTGACTGTAACGGCACAAGATGGCGATAAATCTGTCAATACCTTTGTCGCACAAGACAGCGCGGACAGTTTAAGTTTTTCTATTGCAGAGAATTTATCGGGAGATGAATTAGAAAAGGCTATTGAACAAACTTGCAATATTGCAGTGATGAGCAGTGTACCCCATGCGGAATTTGATCTTTCACATACGCCAGCTGCACAAAAAGACCAGGTAAAAGCCGCCTTAACTAAGGCAATAGCTGATGCAAAAAATAACAATCATTTTAGCGATGATAATGCGCCGCAAGTGGTGGATAGGCCGCAACCAACTCCAATACTTTAAGTGTTTTTACTTGCTTTATTGAGTATATGTAGATAAATCTTTCCGGGAAGGGGCCATTTTAATTAAAAAACGCCTATTTCGCCCTGGGTGAGACAGGACAATGTTTTATTATCCGCTAAACTTAGCGGTAAGGGATGTTATAGAAATATTGTCTGGCCTTTTAGTGTTTAAGCTTGAGGACTTGTTAAATAATCAGTAAATGATAATGGTAATCATTAACATTTATGCTATTATTAAGTTATGAAAATAAAAACGAGTCTAAGTTAATGTTAAAAACCTGCACTTTTACCTTTATGCATCTGTGTATTGCCTTTATCGTCGCTTATCTGATTTCTGGAGATATGTTTATTGGCGGTGCCATTGCCATTGTGGAGCCACTTTGTAATGCGGTGGGTTATTTTTTTCATGAAAAACTATGGGCTAAACGCAAGGCTAGAGCATATGCTAAGGCATTAAATGAAGCAGAAACTTGGTTAGAGGATAATCAGATCACTATCAATGGTTTGCCTCGTGGTTAATGGTGTTTAGCTAAAAAGCGGTCTAAGGCATTGCCAAAGACTTGTTGGTCAAGTTTTGACAAGGGGGCAGGACCGCCTGACATTTGACCACTGCCGCGCAAGGTTTCCATGAAATTACGCATGGTTAAGCGTTGTTGCACATTTTCTTGGGTATAAAGTTCGCCCCGAGGATTAAGCGCATATCCACGTTGAGCCACCACTTCAGCGGCTAAAGGCACATCGGCGGTGATCACTAAATCACCTGCTATCAAATTTTGTAAAATAACTTTGTCTGCTACATCAAAACCACTTTCCACTTGGATCAGTTGCACTCCATTGCGCTTAGGTTTACGCAAGGGTCGATTGGCCACTAAAATCATGGCGATATTTAACCGCTCGGCCGCACGAAATAAAATTTCTTTAATGACATTGGGACAGGCATCGGCATCGACTAAAATTTTCATATGCGCTCCTTGATTATGGATGGGGTGTGATTAAAATAGTTAGGGTAAAATAAAATTCTACTTAGGGTTTACCAATAATGGTTAGGCTACGCAAGAAGTTGCTTGGCTAATTAGAGTTTGATTTTCTACTATAGGAGGTGGGAAGTAAGAGAATAAAATTAAAGCCAGATAACTTTAGCTAATGAACTTGCCCAATTAAAGCAAAAACTCAGTAATAGAGGGAATGCAGCGCTTGGTGCAAAAAAAAAGAGATCTAGGGTTTAGAAAATATTTACTTATGACTAAAAGTGCGATACTCTTAATTAGTTAGCAGACAAATGTTGATTTGGATTAGATAAAATTCTTTTCTTGCTTCCTTCGTCTGATATTAATTTTTTCATCAAGGTAAAATGATATGCAAAATAAAATTTATGTGGGCAACCTAAGTTACACCGCAAGAGAACAAGAATTACGTGATTACTTCAGCACATACGGTGAAGTGACCGAAGTTTTTGTTCCTAAAGATCGCGAAACTGGCAAAGGCCGTGGTTTTGCTTTTGTAACTTTTGCGAGCTCAGCTCAAGCTGAAGATGCGCTTAAAGCTGACGGTAAAGAGCTTTTAGACCGTACGCTTAAAGTTAATATAGCAAAAGAGCGTGAGAGCAATGACGGTCGCAGCAGAGGCGCTCGTTAAGCACTTATCTTAAATGCGATGCTAAGTAATATTAGCTTCGCTTTAAGTTCTTTAAGGGCTGCGTTAGCGCAGCCCTTTTTTTTGTATGCGCTTAACGTTTTAAAAATTCTAACGGTGAGGTATACGGTAATTTTCTAGCGCCCCATAAGCCAAAACTGACCAACAACACTGCGCCCCCTAATATCCCTTTTAATATCAAGGTGCCATCCCAAATATAAGGCACATCAAAAATTTGGGTTGCCAATTGCTGGGCTAAACCCATTGCCGCTATTGTGCCCAATAGTCCTGCTAAGCCCCCAAGAAGTCCATATTCGCATAACAGGGCTTGCCACATGAGCCGACGCGAAGCGCCAAAGGTTCTTAATAAGGCACTTTCAAATTTTCTACTTTCTAGCGTAGCTTGAGTACTGGCATAGAGGATCATTAACCCTAAACTCAGAGTTAATAAAATAAAAGTACGTATGGCCTGCCCAATTTTTTCAAATAACTCATTCATTAATTTTAGGGAAGCATCAATATCAATAAAAGTTATATTGGGGAAATTGCGGATCATTGAGCTTAACAACTCACGTTTGGTATCGGGTAAATAAAAACTCGTAATAAAGGTTGCTGGCACTTCTTGGATCAAATTTACAGGAAAAATAACAAAGAAGTTCGGTTGAAAGGTTTCCCAGTGAACGCGACGGATATTAATAATTTTGGCAGTGACAACTTGTTCCGCAATTTCAAAACTCAGTGAATCACCTAATTTGGCCCCGATCCGTTTAGCAAAGCCAGATTCTATAGAAATCACTGGTTTTGCATTTAGCTCTGGCCCCCAAGTTTTACCTTGTAGAATTTGATTGTGTTCGGGCAACTGTGCCATATAGGTGAGATTGAGCAAGCGATGCTGGGCATTGGCCGATTCGGGGTGAAAACGCTGCTGATTTTTTTTAATTAAGCGGCCCCGAATAATGGGATACATCGGTACCGTGGTTAATTGATGTGTATTAAAAAATTCATTTAATTTTGAGGTATCTGCTGGGCTAATATTAACTGCAAAATAGTTGGGGGTGGTGGCAGAGACATTGTCTTGCCAACGAGGAATTAATGCGTGTTGTGTAAGATAAAGTAACATTAATACTGCAAAACATAGGCTAAACGCAACCAATTGCAATAGGTTATCCGCAATTCTTTTATGTAAATTAAAAATACCTAAGCGCAGTGGTAACCAACACCAGGACGCAATTTTTGCTAAACCATAAAAGATCATCGAAGCCAGGGCATAAGCCACTGCAATTAATAATATAAAAGCACTGAGTACCATGAGCGTTAGCGCTCGATTATTAACGTAACTTAGCAAGATAAACAATAATCCACTGCCAGTTAGGAATAAATATAGATAATTTTTAGGTTGGGGGAGCGTGCTGACTTGATTTAAAAATTGTAAGGGTGGGGTTTTGCTTAATCCCACCAGGGATTGTAAAGTAAAACTCAGCAAAAATAATAAGCAAATAGCCATGCTTATTATGCCTGGTGCCAATAGTCCTAGTTCATATTCTAAATTAAGTAACTGCGGAAAGAGGGCATTAGTCCCTATAATCAGTCCGTAGCTGATAACGAGGCTAATGGCTGCGGTGCTTAGGCCCAATAAGAGCAGTCCACCAAAATAGGTGATCAATAAATTGAGGGTCGTCATGCCCATGGTGCGAAAGATGGCCACTTGCGAATAATGCTTTTGGCTAAAATGCTCGGCGCTAATGGCAATGGCACTGCCGCCCATGACCAGCACCAAAATAATCAATAATCCCAAATAGTCTTGGCTTTTTTTCAGTAGCCGTTCCGTTAAGGGTTGCCCTTGGTTAGGGGAGATCCGTTCAATGGCTTGAGATGGGGGCAGAGCGTTTTCAAAGGCCTCTATCACACTGCGTGGACCGGCAAGGTGCAGTTGATAGCTAAGGCGCGAACCTGGTTGAATGATTTGGGTTTTTTCTAGATCTTGCAAATTCATAATGGCGCTAGGGGCAAATGCGATAAGACTTTCAGCGCGTCCTGGCTCAAATTCAATGTTGCCATCAATTTGCAATTGTGCTTGCCCCAAGTTTACCGTCGCGCCAATGGAAGTTGATAGTAAAGGCAGTAAATTATTGGCCACCCATAGGGTACCTGGCTTGGGTGTATGTGCCGCATTAATGCTATGGTTAGAAGCAATTTTTAATGTGCCGCGCAACGGAAATTGCTCGTCCACCGCTCTGATTTCAACCAGTTGCGCCTTATCTTTGGTACTGAGCATCGTATAAAAAGAAACAGTTTGGCTTTGTGCTAAATCAAAGTCTTTAACTAACGCTAAGGTTGCCTCATTGATAGGACGACTGGATTCTAAAATTAAATCGGCGCCCAATAAATGAGAAGCGGAGTAACTAAATTTTCTTTCTAAGGCATAATTGAGAATATTTAAACTGCTAATAATTACCATAGACAGTAACAGCGAGCCAAATAATAGTTTTAATTCAGTGGCCTGGCGTTGTTGCCAGAGATACTTTAGTTGATACACTTTCATTGCGCTAAAGTTCCTTGCTGATTATTAGGGGCTTTAATGCGTTGTCCGGCGTTAAGATGAAGCTGAGCGTGACAACTGGCAGCAATGGCTGGATCGTGGGTAGCAAAAATCAAAGTGGTATTAAATTCACGATTGAGTTCAAAGAGTAAGTCTTTGACTTGGCTTCCTGTAGCGCTGTCTAAATTACCGGTAGGTTCATCGGCAAATAATAATTCAGGTTGAATAACATAAGCCCTGGCAATGGCGACGCGTTGTTGTTCACCACCGGAGAGTTGTTTAGGGATATGGGTCATACGTTGCGCTAACCCCACTCGGGTTAAAATAGAGTGTGCTTTATCTTTAGGATGAGTACAACCAGCAATTTCTGCTGCAAGGATCACATTTTCTAAAGCTGAAAGATAAGGAATTAAATAAAAACCTTGAAAAATAAAGCCAATTTTACCTCGGCGTAAATGGGCGCGTTGATTTTCAGATAACTTAGAAAGGTTTTTTCCTTGATAGGTGACATAACCGGTGTTGGGAATATCTAGCCCTGCTAATAAACTCAGCAAGGTTGATTTTCCAGAGCCACTGGCGCCTAAAATGGCTAAGGTTTTTCCAGTGGCAACCTCTAAGCTGATATCTTGTAAAATAGTAAGGGTGCTCGTCCCACTCTGCACGATTTTAGTTATGTGATAAGCTTTTAACAATGACATAAATTCTCTTTTAATGGTAAATAAATAAAAGGTTAGCAGAAATGATGAAATACCCACTGTTATGGATAATGTTGATTAATATATTGTGGTTGCCCAACTTAAATGCTGAGCCACAGGCACCTCCCATTAAACCCACTATGCTGGTAATAGGAGATAGTTTAAGTTCTGCCTATAATATGCCATCCAGTAAGGGGTGGGTAGCGTTGCTTGAACAACAGTTAACTGAAAAAAATTATCCTTATACCGTGATTAATCGCAGTTATAGTGGGGATACTACAGCGATAGGGAGGGCGCGGTTACCAAAGTTGTTGGCAGAGTATCAACCAGAACTGGTTATTTTAGCGTTAGGGGGCAATGATGGTTTGCGGGGACTTCCTATTTCGCAAATAGAGGCCAACTTAACTGAGATGATTGAGCAAGTGCAAGATTATGCGGCCAAACTATTATTAGTTGGCATTTATTTACCCCCTAATTATGGCCCCAGTTATGTCCAACAATTTCAAGCGCTATACCCTAAGCTCAGTGAAGCATATGACGTGCCGTTAATTCCTTTTTTATTAGAAGGGGTCGCATTAGATACCACGTTAATGATGAAAGATGGTATTCATCCTAAAGAAATAGCACAACCCATTATTTTACAAACTGTATGGCCATACTTGTGCCCATTATTAGAAAAATAAATAAATTTAGCCGATAAATATCAGTATATTTTATGCTGATATTTATCGACTACCTATCTTTTGCTCTTGGCGTTTACCCTTAAAATTTATTTCTATGCTAATTTTTTATTGCTTCAATAAGTAAAATAAAATTTTTAATAATTAATTAAGATTAAGCTGAGCTTGTTTCAAATGAAAATTCAACATTGGGGTAGAGTTTGCCAAAAATAATGGTAAATTAATCTACAGTTTTTGGTAATGATTGCAGTAATTTAATTTTGCAACTTATTGGCGATGTTTCTTAAACTAAAATATGTCTCTTGGGTTATTTAATGCGCCATACCAGAATTTTTAAATCTTGGGCAGCAATAGCCCCATAAAATTGTCAGCGATCCATTACTTTTCACCTTAAAATGTGGTTAAATTCTTGCTCTTAAGTTGCTAGGTCGACACATTGGCCTAAGGTTGTACATTTTTGGCGTACTGAGTGAGCCAAGATGAAATAAGGAACAATAATTATGTTAATATCATTGGCTGTCAATAAAAGAGCGTCCATAAAATTAAAACAAGGCTATCCTTGGGTTTTTCTTTCAGATTGTCACAATATCTTTGAAGCTAAACATCTTGCACCTGGCACTATGGTACATTTTACGGATTTACAGCAAAATTTTTTAGGTGTGGGTTATGTTAACCCTAATTCAACCATCTTTGGACGAATTTTAAGCTGGGAGGCAGTAAATATCGATACCGATTTTTTTTCCAAAAAAATTGAACGTGCCTTAACCCTCAGATCGCGTTTTTTCACTACTGATTATTATCGCTTAGTGCATTCTGAAGCTGATGGGTTACCTGGCTTGACGGTAGATAGACTAGGAAAGATATTAGTGGTGCAAATCACCACGGCAGGCATGGAGCAATGGCAAGAAAAAATTATTCATATATTAAAAAAATTATTTCCTGTGCAACAATTATTATTAAAAAATGATGCGCCAATACGTTTGAAAGAACAACTGCCTTTGCAAGTTGAAACGCTAGTCGGTAATGCTGAATTTGCTTGGGTTTATGAAAATAACTGCCAATATCAAGTCAATTTATATGCGGGCCAAAAAACCGGTTGGTTTTATGACCAAAGAGAAAATCGAGCTTGGGTGGCTATGATTGCTCAAGGCAAAACGGTATTGGATGCATTTTGTTATGTGGGGGGCTTTGGAGTGGCGGCATTAAAACATGGCGCAACCGCGGTCACCTTTATTGATAGCGCTAGTGCTACAATGGAATTGGTGGCCAGTAATGTAAAATACAATCAATGCCAGGGCCACGCCACTTATATTACTCAAAAAGCCTTTCCTGCTTTAGAGCAGTTAGTGGCCCAAAAAGCCACTTTTGATTTGGTATGTTTAGATCCGCCAGCTTATATTAAGTCGAAAAAAGATCAAGCCAGTGGCTTAAAAGGATATCAAAAATTAGCCAAATTAGGGGCATTGCTGGCCGCACCTAATGGTATTATGGTATTTAGTTCTTGTTCGCATCATGCGCAATTAGCCGATCTTATAGAACATGTGGCCTTAGGCATTGGTAAAGCCAAGCGGAAAGCCTCGATTTTAAAAATTAGTGGTGCGGCACTCGATCATCCCATTCACCCGGTGCTGCCTGAATCGCAATATTTAAAAACATTAATGATCCAATTGGATTAAATGGTTTTCGGAAATATCTTTAAGTGATATTACTCCTATAATTTATCAGGAATTTATGTATAAAATTATGTGCTAATACAATGATTTAATTTTTATTAAAGAATTTGACTTGCTATAAATTTGCTGATAGGTTTTGATTTTTTGTTATTGCGAGGTTAGTTAAAATGCCATCAATGATTACGACTCCAGTGGGGCAAACGCCTTTACATTTTCATTATTACTATAATCCAAATCATTCCTTAAATTATACAAATTCAGCAGAATTTGTTAATAATTTAACCTCATATTTAGAAAAAGGTTATGATTTAGCACATAGTAATTTAAGGATCAGTTATTCTTTCGTTGCTGGCCCCGGAATTTCTACTAGTATGCCAGGTTATGAAAATATTGTTACTTTTGATGCAAAAGCAACGTTAGGTCATTTAGTGGCAGAGCAATTGACCTTATATGAGCTTAGCGGTTCTTTTTTATCTGAGTATAATGTGGATTTTAATTCTTATTTTGAATTTCATGGTTCCTATAATCAATTTGTGCCTTTAGATGGTACCCCCTTACATTTAGCCACCCTTTATTCAAGCAACGATCCGATGGTAGTACAATCTTTAATTGAGCTGGGTGCGCATCCTAATATAAAAAACAGCTTAGGCGTCACGCCAAAGGATATCGCCCAAGAAACAGAACAAGCGTTGGTAGCAGATTATTTAGAGGAGTATATTGAAGCACATCCTGAATTTGCAAACCCTATTACCTTTGATCAATATTTAGTGTTAGCTCAAGAACCTAAGCCCTTAGATCATGAAACCATGGATTTAGCGCCCAGTTTCAATGAGCAAGCCAGTGAAGCAGCGGCCAGTGAGCCACTGATGCCCCAAGATATTATGCAAGACACTATAGATGAGCTGCCATTGCCTGAGTCATCAGCGCCAGAGCAAATAACGCCACCTCATGAGGCCTCGTTGTATGAATCAGTAATGAACTATTTATTCCCTGCCACTAATGTGGAATTAGAGCCTCATGCACCCGCTGCAGATATTTTATAAAAGCCAGCGATTTATTAACCCAGGCAAAGAGATTCTACTTTGCCTGGGCTGCTAAACCAGGTATGAAGTATTTAATGCAAAATTGTTGTGTCAGAGCATGGATAAGTACTTAACCTGATGCATATTTTAAACGTTTTCTATTGGGAAGTTCTCTATCTTGAGAGCTCAATATTTCTTTACTTGCCTCAATAGCGGTTCTTTTTTGCGCCTTGGACTTCATCATTGGGGTTAAGTTGTCAGCCAACTCAGGTTGAGTTAATAGACTTTGGATCTGCGAGTGAGTGGTTAATGCAACGGGAGATTGGCCCGCATGGTTTTTGGCGTTGCGCCATGCTTTAGCATTGACTAAGGTTTTGACGATTTCTACTTGGTTTTTTTGCGCCGCTTGATGTAATGGCGTCGAGCCATATTGGTCCCGGGTATTTAATTTTGAGCCAGCTGCTAGCAAAGTACTGGCTATTTGAGCATTACCTTCAATGGCGCTATAAAAAAGAGCACTGCAATGCTGATTGTTGCGGGCATTAACTTCTGCGCCAGCAGCAATTAATCGCGTAACCATGGCTAAGTGCCCCCCCAGCGCAGCGTGATGCAGTGGGGTATCACCATGGTTATCCGCTTGATTAATATCAGCGCCGTTTTCCAGTAAAAGTTTGGCGATTTCAAGGTTGCCTGTCAGCGCAGCTACTTGTAGGGGAGTGGACCCATGTTCATTAGCTTGGTTAACCTTGCCTTGGGCGGCAATAAGTTGCGCAACGATTGGTAATTGATTTTTGCCGGCAGCAGTGAACAATGGGGTATGGCCATGGGAATCGCTGTCATTGGCCTTAATTCCAGCCTCCAGCAGGGGTTTAACCACCGTTGGTAAGCCATGATAAATGGCTTCATGTAACGGATAACGACCATAGTGCTGAATATCTTGCTGGGCACAGGTCAATAAAAACTGGATCATATCTAGAGGGCGCTGATGATGCGCGGCAAGTTGCAATGGCGTTACCCCTTGAGCATTGCGGGCATCAATATCAGCCCCAGCACCAATTAAAATTTTAACCGCATCTAACTGGCCTTCAATGGCTGCGATATGTAGTGGAGTTTGCCCATGTGTGACTTGATGAATATTGGCGTGCCTAATCAAATCTTGCATTAGCTCAATATTATTATGCTTAATGGCATCAACTAAAGTTGGGTTTTGCTTGCTAAAAATTTGGGTAAAAGTGACAAGTGCTTGGGTTAAAGTAGCAAATAGCTTGGGCATATTGTGACTCCAGCAATAAATAAAATAAATTTTGCTTATTGAAACATAATTGTTTCTAAATTTAAGTTATTTTAAGTTCAATGGGGCCAAACGCCAGATAAGCGCAATATTTAATAGTAATATACAATAAAGTCAAAGAGTCATATAGCAAAACGCAGCGCAAAAGATAAGTTAAGCTAAGCAAAAATAAGTGATTAACTACTTAATAGATATTCATAGTCACTTTCAATTTTTTGAATATTTAATGAGCTTAAAAAATTAGCAAAGCACATCCAAGCAGCAATAGCATTTAAATCTTTAATTTGTGGTGGTAGATATTTAGGCATAATTACAATTTTTTCATCCACTAATTGTGCTAAATCGCGCACATCTTCTAGATTAGTTTTTCCACAAAATAACATTAAAATCCGAGATAACTTACCTTTGCGTACCGCAAATTGAATAAAATTATAAACACTAACAAAGCCTTTGGTGTAAGATAAATCTTTAGTAAACGGCCCGGCATCAGGTAAACTGCCTCTAAAAACTCGAGCGCTAGAGGTATAACACACCTCTTCATCGTAGCCCTCGGTTCTAAAAAATTCGAAAATTTCTAAAAAATTTGCGCCATTTTCTGCCTGTTCAATGGCTCGGATGCGATTCACTAATTTACGTAAGCGCGCTGGGTAAGACACCAAACTTAATATTTCCATTAAAATAGCTAAACCTTCTTGGGTGATGGTAGAAGAGGGCGGTCCTTTACTTAAAAAGGTACAATAAGGTTGTAATTTGCCATTAAGCGTGGTGCCAATATGCACTAAGCCTTCATGTATTTCCAAAATATTTAAATCGCGCATATTAAATAAGGCATCTTGACGAATTTTAATATAATCAGCGCCGGCTGCGGCATCTGAGATAATTCCATCGCTTAATTTGACTTTTAATTTTTTGGGTGAGTCATGGAAATGTTTGGTAATTTTACTTTGCAAGATTTCTACTGCTTGGCTAGCTGTAATGTCTCTAGGCTCTTCTTGAATAACTTGGCTTTGTTCAATTTGTGATAGCGCATCGGTCATTAATTTTCCCAACTGCGCAATCGTGGGATCTCCCACATGAAATACATCTAAAGCAGAACCGTATAATAATTTAGAGAGATCAGAAAATTCAGTGGTGCCCGCTGCTTCTAACATTCTAAGTACCAATAAATATTCACTACAATTTTTTTTTAACATCTGGCCTACGGTATTAAATTGGCCTAATTTTTGATTAATTTTTCGAGATAATTCATAAAATATTTCTCGTTGCTTGGTAAAATCAAGTTGATTATTTTTTTGATAAAATTCACGATTAACTTTAGGTAGTTCTTTAAATTTACTATTAAAAAATTGAGTTTTGATGTGATCATCCCATTTAATCGCATCTAAAATTCGAATTGGCTCTTGGGCTTTAACCATGGCATCGGATAATGCTTTAATATTCAGTAAGTAAGGAGTATCAATATTGGTTTTACGCATACATGGCCTTTACTGGGTAAATAATTAATCCTGCCTAGCTAACTAGGCAGTAGTAGTTTTAGTTAATTATAGTTATTTAATTAAGCAAAGTTTATATTTACTATAGCAAAGTTGTGGAACCGCAAATAAAATAAGTTGATTATTGAGCTGCTGAAAGTACTAAGGCCGCTTTTGCTGCTTTATATAAAATTGGGGCATCTTCACTCATCGAGCGTTGGATATGACCATAGATCCGAAATGAAGCCGATTGCAAAACAATGCCGTATAAAATGGCAGCTCCCAGCATAGGATCATTAATTTTGCATGCTTTAGTATCAATGGCTTGCTGGAGCAATGCTTTAATCACCGTCAATGGGGTTTGGTCTTGTGCGCTAAGTAATTGCGCATAATGATGTTGTGTGATCAGTAAATATTGAAACAGTACAGGATGGTTATCATATTTTTCACAAAAATAATGAATAATAACCTTGATTTGTACTTCAAATTCAGTGATAGGTGCAAGGCGTTGCCTAAGCTCAACCGATAAAGCTTTATATGAGGTAAGAAAGAGATCTTTGGCTAATGCCTCCTTACTGGGATAATGCCGATATAATGCCCCTTCTGAAATATGTGCCGCATGTGCGATATCACGAATGGTCGCACTTTTGATCCCTTGCTCAACAAATAAATGCAGTGCACAGTCTTGAATTTTTTGCTTGGTAAGTTGCCCACGTGCCATGGTTTAAAGCCCTTATGTCTTTGGATAGACTATTGTAAGTTAGTCTTTACTGCTTGCAAAGTACTCGGCGCTATTTTCAGTGTTGCAAGCCTATGTACATCAAAGATAGTGCATTAATTACCTGTTAAAGAAAGTGATTTGCTTTTAATTGAGTTTTTCAGTTACAATTCATCAAACTAAGTAACTTTTAGCGGGAGCAGCATGAGCCAAACTACACTTATTTTATTAGGCATTGGGGTAGGCGCTATCAGCTTGGCGCTAGTGTATGCCATTGTTATTTATAATCATCTTATTACTTTAAAAAATCGTTTTAATAATGCTTTTGCGCAAATTGATGTGCAATTACAACGGCGCTATGACTTAATTCCCAATTTAGTGAACACCGCAAAAAGTTATCTTCAATATGAACAGCAAACGCTAGAAAAAGTAGTGCAAGCTCGAAATAGTGCGCACAATGCAGAACAAGCCGCGGCAGCGCAACCGGCTGATCCACAAGCTATGCGCCAATTAATTGCCAGTGAGCAGGTATTAAAAGGGGCCATGGGTCAATTTTTTGCGTTGGTAGAAAATTATCCTGATTTAAAGGCCAATCAAAGCATGCAACAATTGATGGAAGCCCTAACTAATACTGAAAATAAAGTCAGCTTTGCCCGCCAAGCATTTAATGACGCGGTTATGCTTTATAATACCTATCGCTGTCAATTTCCTTATTCACTGATTGCGGCAAGATATCAATTTAATCAAGTAATGCATTTTGAAGTGGCACAAGAAAAAATTCGTGAACCCATTCAAGTTAATTTCAACCAGTAGGAGAAGCGCTTGAATTTTTTTGCGCATCAAGATAAGGCTCGGCGTCAGACCCAATACTTAGTGCTTTATTTGTTATTGGCGCTGCTCAGCATTTTATTAATATTTAATTTATTATTTTATCAAGTGCTATATTATAATGGCTTTACTGGGCCACAAATATGGGAATTATACCCCAAGGTGATGGGGGTCATTAATTTGATAATCATTGCCACTATTGTGCTGGGGGCATTATTTAAAATGGTTGCTTTGCGTCGCGGTGGTACGGCGGTGGCGGCTATGGTAGATGCGCGGGCCGTGCCAGCTGAGCCTAAATTATTTAAAGAACAGCAATTTCGGCATGTTGTCGAGGAGATGGCGATTGCCGCGGGATTGCCTATGCCCAAATTATATGTTTTAGACCAAGAGCTTGCCATTAATGCCTTCGTTGCAGGAAATCAAGTTCACGATACAGTGTTGGTCATCACTCAAGGTGCATTGCAAAATTTCACCCGAGAGGAGTTACAAGGTGTTGTAGCTCATGAATTTAGCCATATTTTAAATGCAGATCTCCTAATTAATTTACGGTTAATTGGCTTATTAGCTGGGCTATTGCTGATTGGGAAATTGGGCGAGATATTAATGCATATGCGCTTTTTAAGGGAGTGGAGCTGGACCTATCAATCTGGAGGCAGGGTTGAAAGCCAAACTCAATCTAAAGGAAGTAATCAGACATTATTTTGGTTAGGGGCTGGCTTGACGGGAGTGGGCTATATTGGTTTATTCTTTGGTCGATGGATAAAGGCGGCCATTTCGCGCCAACGTGAATTTTTGGCAGATGCCAGTGCAGTTCAATATACGCGAGATCCAAGTGGCTTGGTCTCTGCGTTAAAACGGATCCAACATACCCAGTTAGGTTCGAACTTAACTCATAAAAATGCTGAAGATATCAGTCATTTATGTTTTGGCGCGCCCTTATCTATATATTTTAGCAATCTGTTATCAACCCATCCACCATTAACCGAGCGCATAGCGCGGTTAGATCCAAAGCAACAATATCCATTAATGGATAGTGGCAGCTCAGAGCCAGAGCCAGAGCCAGAGCCAGAATCCAGCGCCTAAGCCAATTTATAATAGCACGCTACTGACTCATCTAGCGGGGGCTCATTGGGCTTGCTAAGACTCAAGCCAAATTCCCCAAAAATTGGTAAAAAGTGTACATGACTCACAACAATTGATTGATGTATTATATGCCTTGGCCTTGCCTGATACTCTGCCTGAGGATAACACAGTCGCGGCATTATGTGATTTAACTCAAGTACAGCAACAGCAGATCTGGCAATTCAATGCATTGATTCGGCTACTGGATCAGCAGTTACTGTTGCCATTATTAGATTTGGCTTTACCGTTATTTTCGGATCTAAAGCGGGTGACTCAGCAAAAAGTTATTGCGCAATTAGCAAAAATCCTTACGCCACAGCCTTTTACTTCATTTAAATTTTGCTTATGGGTTTTGCTTAAAAAGCGGGTGCCGAGACTAGGTTTAAACTTGTCAATTACTGATAGTACTGTAGCCATTAGCAGTTTAATTGGGATGTTGTGTCAACAAACCCGTCTCAGTGAAGCAGAACAAGCCAATTGCTATCTTAAAGTATTAAAAGATTTGCCCCTCAAAACACCTCCTGAGTTTTCTAGAGTAGCAAAGCTGAACATTATTCAGCTTAATCTAGAGTTGAGCAAGTTAAACAAATTAAATGCTAAATATAAAGCAAGGTTATTACAACATGCAACTGAGTTGCTGCGAAAAGACATGCCATTGGCTCAGGTTCAGCAATTATTAAGGGGGATTGCCGAAGCCTTAGAAAGCCCCGTACCGCCATTGGCTTAATATTTTCTATGCAGCGCTAGACACTGAAATTTGCGGATCGTTTTTAGAGGTCCGCTGTAATAATTCATGGGGACTGGCTTGCAGTTGAATGTTTTGCAAGTGGTCCCCACAAAACAGCGCATAATAAATGCGATGCTGGGAATGGTCTAATATTTGGGTGGTGACTGCAAAGCCATGTTGAAAATCGTTAAGTTCAGTTTGCGTATACAGCATACAGGTGGATTGAATTTGTTTGGCCTGTAGGCGAGCAAGCCTAATAAGAAAAAACTGCTGGATAAAAAATCGAAACCGACTCCATTGAGCGTACATCATAAAACCTTTGGGGAGTGCCCTATTACTTACTATAACTCTAAAAAGTATAGCATAATAAAATTAATAAAAAATTGCTTTTATATTAAAAATAGCCTTATTTTAGCGGGATAAAGTGCTTAGGGGAACACTATAACGATTGATTGTGTGGCATATCATGTTGATTGGGTAGCATAAAATATGTCATCTAATAGCTTAGTACCAAAACTTAGTTGTTGGCGCGTTCTTGGATTGCTGAGCGTAGTTGGCGTGCAATTAGGTGAATACTTCACTCCATTTTAAAATTCGCATGGGTGAGTGATGTTGCGGTAAAAATGCATTGTCGATCTGTTGATTTTGTTCAAACTGATATTGGCCATTGCGGGTAATATTACCGCCACTGATAATATTACCTATTACCCTACCTGAGCCATTATGCCTATAGTTACCATTATTCCAAAATACGGCATGGACGTCGGCGCCATTAAAGGTAATATCACCTTGAGCAATAATCGCGACGGTGATGGCATCACTGGCTTTATTGGCGCCACCAAGCGTAGTGGCGCCATTTTGAGTGATATCTCCAGTGCTAACAATGGTGGCATTGGAAAAGTTGCCTTGGATCTTGGTGTTACCATTGCAATAATAAACTTGGCCATTTTGATCGCCGCTTAAGTTTAAATCACAGTGATGGGTAGTGGCAACGTCGGCCATTTTGGTTAAAAATTCATGGTTAACGCGGGGGATGGTTACTTTATCGGCTTGGGGGTTGATAAAGGCCTCATTAATATTGTTGAGTTGCATTTGACCGTGTGCACTAAGTTGGCCATTGGTGACGGTGCTATTGCCGCCGGAAATTCGAAAATCGCCATTAGTATGGGCATTGCCAATTAATTGGGCATTGCCATTGATGCGCAAATTGCCTTGCGCGACAATTCCTGAACTAAAAATGGGATCAGGCCCCCAATTTGGTTTGGATAATGTCAAGCGCAATTGCGCGCTGGCTATTACGGTAGTGTGGACTTTGGTGTGTCCTTGTATTTTAACCCTGACTTGGCTATCTGACCAGTGAACCTCATTGCTTGAAATCCAAAAATACCCCAATTGTCCGACATTAGGGGCTTGAGTTGCCTGATGAGGGAGTTTACTTTGCCAAGTTGAAGTGCCCCAATGGGCTTTGGGATCTTCTTCTAGCCAGTGTATAAAGCTGGTGGCACCGGTTTCTGCGGCTAAAAAAGCAATGGTATTAAAATTTTGATTGGCGGCCATGCGCTCTTGCAAAAGACCACTGCGCATCGAGGCTAGGGTGACAATAGAGGCCACTAAAATTAAAATCAGGCCAATCACGAGCACCGTACCGCGTTGCTGAGAGTAAGCTAATAAGGGCTGATGCATAATTTATGGCCTTTTTATTAAGGAATGGGACAATAAGCGGAAGTATTTATACTAAAAACACAGTTAGGGCCTTGTTGGCATAGCGTGTCATCTTGTGCATAGGCTTGTTTACAACAAGTTGAATTACAACCTGGCCCACCTGAGGCCTTGAAATTATTACTGTTGCCTCGTTGGTCACAACGGCATAAATTATTTATTGGCTCTGGTACTTCATCATCGTCATCATCGTCATCATCGTCATCATCGTCATCATCGTCATCATCGTCATCATCGTCATCATCGTCATCATCGTCATCATCGTCATCGTCATCGTCATCATCATCGTCATCATCATCGTCATCATCATCGTCATCATCATCGTCATCATCGTCGTCTGCTGCGTTATCTGCATCAGGTTCGAGGTGATGTTGCTGAATCATTTTAGGCCGCAGGGTAATTACCCAGCTATGGCGAAAGCCATGGTCTAAAGTCAGGGTAATTAATACACTGTGTACTGCTGACCAATTACTGGGATGGGTTTGGTATTGGTGATGGGCGAGCCAACCTTGGCTTTGATTGGTGCCATAATGAAACTGCATACTTTCTAGGGCATTGGCTAACAGCTGGCCATTGCAGCGCAATTGATGTTGCACAACGCTAAAGGTATCAGTTTGGGGTCCGCTGACGGTTTCACCCAAACAATTTTTAATGCCTTCGCCGCCTGGGTAGTTCACCACCAATTTCTCAGAGCTACTGTTAGGGGAAATATCGGTGGCTTGGCGTACTATACGAGTTAGGGTATGGGTACTAAAGCGAAGGACTTCTTGGGCAGTATCTAACTCATAAGTTAATTTATTGGTTTGCTGATTAGCTATAAAAGCACTTATGAGTCCACCCATTAAAAATAAGCCAATGGTCATAGCCACCAGAAATTCCACCATAGATATGCCATCGTGAGAGGCAGAAAAGCCAGGGGTTGCCATATAAAGTGGTTTAGGCATGGAGCGCTCCTTTAAGTGCAATTTAGCGCGGGAATACTGGTAGTATAGGTAAAGCTCTGCTGAGTTTTTAGTTGTGAAGCACGATATGGAACCCGGGAATTGCTCCATTGGATCTGGATAATATAGCGTGGTGCCAGTTGGGTTTCATCATAGCTGACTTGTTGTGACCAATCAGGTAAGGTATCAACATGGTGCTGGGCCCAATCTTGTACTATTTGCGGGTAGGCTTGGGGTAGGGCGCAGCTTCCTGCCCATAAGCGCTCAACTAAATCGATGGCTTGCAATGTGACTAATGAGCGTTGGTAGCTGGCATAAGAGTATTGTAAAGATTTAGTTTGTAATGCGCCGATACTTAATAGGGCAATCGATACCACCACTAAAGTAATTAATATTTCCAGCATTGAAAAGCCACTTATTGCTGCCAAAGGTACTACCCTGCGTGGCTTTGGAGAGGGTATTGGGGATAACTCGTTTTTTAATAAATGATGATTTAACATGCTTGTTGTTTTACTGTAGCTTTGCCAATTGCAGTTAAACAGATCCAGCGTTGAATATTTTGCTGACCGACTGTGAGTTTCACTGATAGGTGATTGCTAGGAGATAAATAGCCGGCAGTGGTATAACGAAAGTGAGTGGGGCCAATTAATGAGATATCTGACGCTTGTGCTCCTTGGCTACGTAATATCAAGCTAGGATCGGTAAGTTGACCATTGCCTGTAGGGTCTAGAAAAATAATCCAGCCTTTGGCCCAATCGTTGTGGTCACTGCAATGGCGTTGATTTTCGCTGCTACACATTTGTACATTAAGATTGTGTTTAATGGCTTCACTGCGTGCATAGTGTATAGACACCAAAAAGTGATTGGCTAGGCTAGTGGCTTCGTTTCGCGCCAGCAGTCGTTGGAAATTGGGTAAGCCTAAAGTCAGTAATGCAGCGGTGATGGCCAAAGTCAATAATAGTTCAATGAGCGTAAAGCCAAGTGGGGGAGGGTTTAGGTAATTAGGCTTTATTTCCAGCATTGCTCAGCCTCAGCAATTTTGGCGCCAGTTTGGGTTAAACTTAGGGTGCCACAGCCATCCACTTCTTGTTGTGGGGTAGGGATGGCATTGAGCGTATAAGATTGAGCTGCAAGGGGGTCAAGCGAAAAATGATAGTGAGCAGGACCGGTTTGCGGCAGGCGGGTAATAGGTAATTGAGCATCGAGATAGCTACCTTGGCGGGTATAGTGGCGTTCCATAAATTGGCTTAATTCTAGCAATGTGGTTTGTGCTTCAATGCGCCGACTTTTTAAAAAATGACGGGTATAAGCTGGGTAAACCAGTGCGGCAAGAATGGCCATAATTCCAATCACCATAATGGTTTCAATCAGCGTAAAGCCAGGCTGGGATGGCTTAATCGTGCATTGTGGCGTTGGTTGCATAGTTGCCCCTTAAAATGTGCACAATATTAAGTTTAACGCTAAATAAAAGCGTTACTTTTAGCTTACTTATATATTAGTCGTTAATTTAGCACTTATAACGGATCTTGCACTGACCCTGTATACAGTCTAGGAGAAATTAAGCGAGCCACAGTTAAGTAACGCAAAATTTAGGCCGTTAAACGGATAGGGTATGTAAAAAAAACCCAACATGATTTAATTGAATGGCTATATTATCAATGACTGAATTTAATTAAGCTGATAATAGTGAGAGTTATTTTAGGTAGACGCATGTGTAATAAAAGCTATAATTTCCATAAGCGCTCAGTTATTTCATTTATTCACTGTTTAACAATATGGTATTTATTTTATGCAGCAAGACGCATTAGACAAGTTAACCCAGGTTGAAACTTATTTACTTAATCAGCAATATAACCAAGCAGAAAAAATATTACATCCTTTGTTTAAGCAATATCCTAATGCGCCACAGGTATTATTTTTAATTAGCAAACTCTATACATGGCGTGGCAATTTAGAAAAATCAGCAAAATTTATTAAAAAAGCATTGCGTAGCGAGCCACAAAACATGGAGTTTCAGTTGCAAGCCGCGCAAAATGATTATCAATTAAAAAATCTTGGAGCAGCCAGAAAAACTTATGAGCAGCTGCTAAAACAAGACCAAACCTGTATTGCAGGTTGGCATGGTTTGGTTCAGTGTTTAATTGGGCAACAATTATATAATGAAGTACGAGATGTCTATCAACATATTATCAGCTTAGATCCGAAAAATTTTAAAGCTTATATTGGCTTAGCTGAGTTGCATATGGCGCAAAATGCTTATGATTTAGGGTTAAAATATTATCAGCAAGCTGAAAAAATAGCGCCATTAGCCAGCAAAGATCATCAAAATAAAGGGGTGATTTATTTAATTTTACAAAAACCAGTTCAGGCAGTGTTTTCGCTACAACAAGTTCTTAAAGCACAGCCCAATTCCCTAGCGGCATTAAATGGGATCAGTGAGGGATTGATCCAAAGTGAGCGTAAAGCTGAAGCGGCAAAATATATCAGCAAGTCTTTAGCCATTGAGCCCAATCAACCTGAGCTTTATACGCGGTTGGTATTATGTAAAGATTTTACGATAAATTGTCCAGAAAAAGCGGCGATTGAGCAATTACTTAAGCAGCCACAATTGACCCCTCAACAACAATTATCATTGCACTATGCCTTAGCTAAAATTGAAGCCGATCTCCAAAATTATGATCAGGCTTTTGCTAGCGTAACGCACGCCAATCAACAATATTTAACCTTGCAACCGTTAGCTAAAGAAGAATTTATGCAACAACAGCAACAGTTGGTGCAAAGTTTAATTAAAGGTACTGGGCCTAATCCTTTTCAATTGTCTGATAAGTTGCATAACTTGTCTAGTCAGCCATTGATTTTAGTTGGCTTACCAGGGAGTGGCAAATCATGGTTGGAGTCGTTGCTGGCAACCTCTAAATCTATCAGTGCCGCCCATGAAATTAATATCGGTAAAATTGTAAGACAATTTGGGCATGAATTACAGCAAGTAGAAAATGTCGCAGCGCAACCAAAATTGCTATTAGAAAAGCTTCCTGATTTGGCAAATTTTTACCTTAAAGCGCTCAATGCGAGAGCCATTGATTTATCCAGTGCTACGCAATATATTACAGATACCAGTGCGGATAACCTTTATTATTTACCTATTATTTTGCAATTATTTCCGCGAGCAAAAATTATTTTATGTCAACGTCATCCAATAGATAATTGTGTGGCGATGTATTTTAAGCATTTTCATCAGGGCCATTCCTATACCAAAGATATGCAAAGTTTGGCCATGTATCATCAAAGTTATCAAAAGTTGGCGCAGCATTGGTTGTCCCTGTTTAAAGATAAGATCTGGGTGCACCATTATGAGGCATTGTTAAGTACTCCTGAGCAAACCTTGCAGCAATTAGCTGAATTTTTAGCTCTACCTCCCAACACATTGCGCCCATTTGCCCCAGCGTTACAACCCCAACCTTACCCTTATTGGCAAAATTATGCAGCACATATTCAACCGTTGCGTGAGGCCTTAGCCGCTGAGGCGGTAAACTATCAGGAGTTAATACAAAGTCAAACTCGGCATTTTGCCACGCGATAAATAATGTAGTCTTTTCACTTAATCTGCCTGAGCGCAGTGATGGGGCTGTTGTAAATAGTGTGCCCAATTTTTTACCCAGCCTTGATGGTGCCCAGTATCGGGCGCTACTTGAATCTTAACACAATCACTGGGTTGACTTTCCCGATAATAATTTTTACTCACTTGAGCTGGAACTTGGCTATCTTGGGCGCCAATCCAATGCTGTTGTGGAATATGGCGTAATGCTGGAGCCACCTGCAGTGGATTTTGTGAACCAGTTAACGGTAAGCTATGGTGGTATTGGCGCATAAAATCAATATCAAGATCGCCAGCGATAGTAGTTAAGCTTAAAACATCTGCTCGTTGTGCGGCCACTAAGACTGCAAGGCCACCCCCTCCTGAAAATCCCACTAAATGAATTTTTTGTGCTTGAGCTTTAGATTTTAGCTGCTCGATAGCCGAGTGAGTAGCGCTAATGACTTCGGCTGAAAAACGATGAGTTGACCAATAACGCGGGTGGCATTTTGGATCTAGAGCGCGTAGATATTGACAAGGGCGGGCCAAATACGCCAAATTTGGTCGGTGATCTTGTAGGGCTAAGGCCAATCCTATGGGCTGGCGCGGAGTGGGATCGTCAGATAATTGATATTTGTTAAGACAGCTATGCCCATCTCCTTCTAAATAAATAATCAGTGGTGCAGATAATTGAGTAATTTTAGTTTGGGTCAATAAAGAAAAAGTTGGGGTAGTTAGCGTAGATGGCTGCCAACCTTGTTGCGCTGCCTTGGCTTGTAGTGCTTGTGGGGTGGGAAATTGTTGGCAAGCGGTGCTGCATAGCAAAATTAAAGCGGGCCAATAAATGCTAGAAAAGCATGCGACAATCTTATAAAGATTCATTAGAATAAATAGCTCCTTGATTTGGTAGGATGATTTGCATTTTATCTGTGGCCGTGGTGAGCTATTTCTTAGCATTGTATTAAAGCTAAGGCAAGTCACTAAAAAAGGACTGTTATTGGGCATTGTGGATGTCCAAATATGGACGTTAAATACCGTTAAAATTTAGGTTGTTAACTATGAATAAACCGTTGCGTTCTCTTTCCCAAGCTGTATTGGCTTCTACACTTTTTGTAAGTGGCTTAAGTTATGCAGAGTTAATTATTGATTCGGTGGAAACTCGAGCGGCCACTGTAGAATCTAGCGACCACGCGGGTAAAATCACCATTACCCCAACCGGGGCATTAACGGTTAATCCTGGCGATGCCATTAATTTAAATAAAGATGCCAGTATCCTCAATATAGCGCCCAATAATTTAACTGGCCAAGCCGCAATTACTGGCAGTGATAATGCGGTGCGAATAGAAAACCCAAATAGTGAGGTAACCATTGGGAGCGGTACTCAATTAAAGGCAAATAATGCAGCTGGAATATTAGTACAAGGCACGGGATCTGTGGCTAACATTAATAATGCCGGGAAAATTGAAGGGGCAACCCAAGGGCTGTATATAAAGGGCGCCGACACCACATTCACCAATGCTACGACAGGGACCGTGTTGTCCACGGGGGGGCCCAGTTTACAGATACAAGAGACAGGAGCGACCATTACCAACCAAGGGGTGATTGGTGGGGCGACTAACGATAAGACTGCGGTGCAACTTGAACGGGCCTTTAACAGTTTTTTAAATGCTCAAGGTGCTCAAATCCTTGCCGGTGATCTCAATCGTGCCATTGATGTTACAGGAACGGATATTGCTGGGACTTTAACCAATGCAGGCAGCATTGAAGGCACGAGCGGGGAAACCATTAAATTTAACCCTGGTGGCGACTCGTCTAATTTTCGCTTAGTGAATCAAGGGACTATTACCACCACTACCGGTAAAGCCTTATTGATTGAGCAAACGATGCAAGAAATCAATAATCAAGGCGGTACCATCTCTGCCACCGGGGGGGGCGGGAACGCCATTAAAATTCAGACCAATGATGTGGCGTTAAATTTACTTAATAGTGGGGTAATTGCCGGTAGCAATGGGGCCAATGCCATTGCTATCCAAAAAGTTTTGACCGGTAATATCAGTAATAGCGGCACCATTAGTACAGATACTGGGCAACCGTTTATTGTGGGCGCCAAAATTGATGGGAGCATTACCAATACTGGCAGCATTAAAATTACTGATGCTAATTCAAAATTAGCTGGTATTGAAATTAATGCTGAAATTACCCAAAAATTAGTCAATCGCGGCGATATTACAGTCACTGATGGGCCAGGCATTGAAGCCAATGCTAGTGCTAAGGTAACCCAAGGCATTGAAAATTTTGGACATATCAGCAGTAATGACAGTGCTCTAGAGTTATCTCAGGCTACCAATTCCATTAAATTTACCCAACAAGCCGGTACCATTAAAGGAGATCTAGAGTTAAGTCAAGGTGGCGGCAATGTCTTGGTTATCAATGGGGGAACCATTACTGGAGATATTTTAACCCAAAATACCCATGCCGATACGTTAACCGTTAATGGTGGGGTGCATAATGGAACGTTATTTTTACATGGAGACGATACCATTAATTTAAGTAGTGGCCAATTAGGAAAAATTATTGGACAAAATGGAACCAATGAAAGTTTTAATATTTTAGGCAGTACGCGCAGTAATGGTGAAATTACCAATATTGTCAATATGAACTTAAAAAATCATGGCACTATTTATACATTAGATCATGATTTAAATTTTACAGATCAATTAAATCTGGCGGCGGGCACGACCTTAAACGCCAATGCCAATATTGATAGTAATGGCACCCTTAATAACGAAGGCAGCTTAAATATTGCATCCAATGCGAAAGTGACCCCCACTATTTTAACCCCTAATAGCGCAACCTTAGGTTTTTCACTGCAAGACAGTAAGCAATATGCCAAAATGGAGTTGGATAGTGTTACAGGTAATGATTTAAATAATAGCACGGTCAATCTTCATTTAGATGGCACAGGTTATGTTGCCCATGATCAAGTATTTGATTTAATTACTAGCGCTAATAATTTTACTAAAGCTGGGATCACTTTGGTTACTCCTAATTCTGCAAGTTTAGCTTTTGCACAGCACGGGGTTGATCAAAGCAAATTACAAATTAAAGCCTCGCGTACCCCTTATCAAGTATTAGCGACGGCTCCTACTGTGTTGGAGGCCGCGCAAGCGCTAGATAAAATGGGTCAAGAGCCATCAATTACTGCCAATGCTGATTTTGCTAAGTTATTTGGGCAATTAGACAGTTTATCTAGTGCCGCAGATGTGGCACAGGCCATTGATAGTTTAACCCCACAGGTGGATGGGGGCGTATTACAATTAACCCAAGATATCACCCAAATGGTGTCTCAGCAGCAAGCACAGCGTTTGCAACAAGCGCGCGATATCCCACAATGGATGGCCAGTTATTATGCTGCAGGGGATGCCTCATTAGACTATGGCTTTAGTGGTTGGGCCAAAACTTTTGCGCAGCACGCTCGGCAGGAGCAACGTCAAGGCATTAGTGGTTATCAAAGTGATATCTCCGGGTTAATTTTAGGTTTAGACCGAAGTTTTAATAGCGGTATCACTTTGGGCGGAACATTAAATTATGTAGAAGGTAAAGTCGATAGCAATGCCAATGTGGTCAATCAACAAGCGCTAGAAAGTTATCAATTAGCGCTTTATGGGGGGAGCAACTGGAGTGAGGGCTTATATATAGAAGGTTACCTTTCTGGTGCTTTAAACCAATATCAAAGTGAGCGTCAAATCAATGTTGGAACGTTGCAAAGCAGAGCCAAGGCGGATTATAAGGCTTGGCAAGTGGCTGGACAATTGCAAAGTGGCTATCGCTTAAAGTATAAAAAATATCGGATCACCCCAAACAGCTCATTAAAATACAGTTATTTAGGATTAGATAATTATACGGAATCGGGCGCATTAGGTTTAACGGTTATCAATCAGGCAGCTCATGCCGTGGTGGGCAGTTTAGGGATTAATTTTTCTTCTATTAACCCTTATCAACAAGCAACCTATGTGCCTGAGCTGCAACTTAATGTGTTATATGATTTCGTGGGCGCAAAACCCAGGACCACCAATCATTTTATTAATAGTCCTATTTTATTTAAAACGCCTGGTGCCAAACCTGCGCAAACCTTATATCAAATGGGCTTAGGTTTAACTGCCTATAATCAAGAAAACTTAAGTCTTGCTATGCGCTATGAACTGACTTATAAAAAACAATATTGGGCGCATCAACTTAATATGAAATTGAGTTATCAGTGGTAGGAGGGTCAATTTGCTCGGGGTTAATCCATTGAGCTAGGTGAGAAGGCAAAGGGGGCTGATTTATCGTATAGGGCAATAATGCCAATACTTGTTGTGGGGTAATTTTTCCTTGTTTGCTGATAAATAAGCCTTTTAATAGGGCAGTTGCATACAATTGCTCTTGATAGATAAATTGGTGTTCGACATAGATCCATTTTTTATCCCAATACAAAATTTGGGTGGTAATATAAAATTTTTGAAATAATTTTAAAGGCTGCATATAAGTGATTTTAGCTTCGCCTAATACTGGATGCCAGCCTCGTCTAAACAGTTTCCCAAGTATTCCTGTTTTTACCATTAAATCAAATCGTGCCAAATCCATTAGGGTTAAATAACGACCATTGTTCATATGTAAATTTAAATCTAAGTCATTGGGCCAGGTATGTAGGGGTAATACCACTTTAGTTAAGGGATCGGCAATGGTTTTTGACCAAGGCTGGCGCAGTAAAAGTAGCAATAATCTTAAATATAAATTCATAGTTCAATGCTTATTTAATGGTATTGTTCCCTTTATCCTAGGTGAACATAAGGTATGATTTTAAGCGATTGATCACTTAACACTTAAGCGTGTAGTGACGCCAATAAAAAGTCAAATTTTACTGGGTTGAGGAAGGCACCACCAATCTGGTGGAATCAACCAGTAAGTGACATACTTAACTTTATTAAAGAAAGTATGGTATAATTAATTTAATGAGCACTTAAGGTTAGGGCCCTGCTTAGCCCACCAGGCGTAATTAGGATCAATAACATGTTACATTCATCCAGTACTGAAGCGTTAGCGCTGTTACATCATTTGCAACAATGGCTTAATACTAGACCTTGGGTCACCGCTCAAGAAAGTGAGCCACAACAACAAATTTCACTTAATACTCAGCTATTTTCCAATATTTTATTTGGTAATGAAAGCGAAATTGCCATGTTGTTACAATATGGCGCTAATCCCAACGCGCAAAATCAGCAAGGGATCACCGCATTACAATTTGCCTTATTGCATGCCCCCCAAAGCCCTATTCCTTTATTGCTGCAAGATTTTGGGGCCAAACCAAGTGGCTCTGGTGCGGCGCCTAGACCTAAATTCTAAGTTTAGGCGTTCTTAGCGTTAGGTGCCATTGGCGCTTCACTTAAATGATAAAATTCAATCATATGGATACTTAATAGCCAGGGCAACATTAGCATTAAACCTAAATTGGCGAGCCCTTGAAGGCTGGCGTGCAACCAAAGTGGGAAGGATGCAAAGGTGGCATTTAACCACATTGGTGAGAGCAATAAGCTAGCGCTAAATAAGCCAATGATGCCTAATCTGCTGGTGGTTCGCCAAAAATTAAGTTTAAATAATTGCTGACTACGCATCAAGGCTACGCTTGTATCAGCTTGTTTAAGCAGTACCCAATGTGGGGCATACAGTTTGGGCACGATTAGCCCTAACATTACCATCGCGGTAATAGTGATAATCAGTATAGCAATAGCTTGGGGCCAGGCGTTAACTTGGGCCAGGGCAAATAATCCAAAACCCACGGCAAGCGTAATAAGTGGCCCAAGGGCAATAGCAAGCAATACTCCAAGTAATGGAAGATACACATTTAAGATATTGAGGCTGCTTTGAGGTAGGCTTTGTGGCTGGTTTTGATAACGCTGCCCAATCCAAGTTAGCATAGTGAGCCATAACCAGCTAAAGCCTAGCCAGCCCATCATGATAAGGGTACCTATGGTTGCACTGGGATCAAAGGACGATATTTTTGATGCCATCACTAAAACATAATGTAATAAACTAACTAAAAATGCTTGATAAAGTAATGCCCAATAATTTTGTTGCCAAAAATAAGTGCTTTTTTGCAATAATTGGCCCCAAGTTAAAGATTTTGGCTGAAAAGTCATAGTTAACCGTATTGTTTAATTACCCCATATCCTTCATTCTAGCGTATTCTGGCCTAAGCAGAAAAATTGGCGTAATAAGCTAAGATTGCTTATTGATAATAAGGGGTTTAGTTAGGGAATTTTATGTACTCATCACCTTCAACCACCGCGCGTTTACTGATCACCTGTTTAGATCAGCCAGGGATTGTCTATCATGTAACGGAATTTTTATTTCAATATGGTGCCAATATTACCATGCTTGATCAGTATACGACCGATCCCATTCATGGCACTTTTTTTATGCGTTTAGAATTTGAAACTGTGCATTTAACTTTATCGAGTGCGCAATTAAGTTCCTGCTTTGCCACACAAGTGGCAAAGCCATTTAATTTGCAATGGCAAATTAATTTTGCCTCAACCCATAAAAAAATGGCAATTTTTGTGTCGCGCCATGATCATGCGTTAATGGAGTTGCTATGGCGCTGGAGCCGTAAAGAATTGGCAATGGACATCCCTTGTATTGTGAGCAATCATCCAGATCTGGCACATTTTGCCAAAAGTTTTTCTGTGCCTTTTTATCATATTGAAAATTACCCTGCCATTAAAACCACCGCCGAGCAACAAATGCTTGCGTTATTGACCGAGCAAGAAGTTGATGGCATTATTTTAGCCCGCTATATGCAAATTTTAAGTCCTGAATTTATTCAATATTTTGAGCATAATATTATTAATATTCATCATTCTTTTTTACCTGCCTTTGTTGGAGCTGATCCCTATCGACAAGCGCATCACAAGGGGGTGAAATTAATAGGGGCAACTGCGCATTATGTGACCAGTGAATTAGATATGGGCCCAATTATTGAACAAGATGTGATCCGAGTGTCTCATCGCTTAGGCCCAAAGCAGTTACAAGTATTAGGGATGGATATTGAACGTCAAGTTTTAGCGCGGGCCGTTAAATGGTATTTACAAGACCGGATCATTGTCTATGAAAATAAAACCATTGTATTTGATGCCCATTAATTCAATGGCTGGTGGTTTATCTTAACGCGCCGTAAGACTCCTACATTAATGCAGGAGATGCAAGACATGAGCGAAGCGTCATAAAGGTTTTTCTTGGTTTTGAAGGTATTAATGATAGAAATAGCTGCTCCACCACAACTGCCTGCAAAGTAACTAGGCGATTAAAGCCCCCCTTTTTAATAATACTGATGTAAGCAGTCAAAATTTTTCCGTAATAATCGACTAAAAACGCTTTTTAGATCATTGACTAATTTTTCAAGACTCACTTTGGGTGGATAATATAGTCATTTCACTTCAAGATGCGAAGTTAGGTACATCTAATTTTTGAAAGTTATCATTAATTCTTGCCCGCAGTAATTTTTTCTTTTTGCCAATATGACGAAAAAATAAAAGCACTGCATTGGTAAAATCTGCAAACGTCTGATAATAGCGATTGCGGGTGACTTGTTGGTGTAACAGTTTCCATAAACGCTCAACTGGGTTTAAATTCGGTGAGTACGGCGGTAAAAAATGAATGTCTATCCCTAGCTCTTTGGCAAAGGCTGTTACCGCTTTGCTACAATGATACCCCGCATTATCCCAAATAATATGAACTTTGTATCGGCCAGGATGTTGCTTACGGAGATGATAAAGAAAATCTTGTA
>Ga0306912_1000192_pt1 | contig 37342 bp, 36 predicted proteins | sample AntRauFillE10628_FD_190443 | JGI IMG/M metagenome (GOLD analysis project Ga0306912, IMG submission 190443) | Saline lake microbial communities from Rauer Islands, Antarctica - Metagenome Filla E10 #628 (v2) (version 2) | ecosystem: Environmental > Aquatic > Non-marine Saline and Alkaline >...
TTCAACAGAGAAATGGCTTTCAACCTTCAGAAAACTTTAGACGATTGCATCAGAAATGATGAGGTGAGAGCCTTAATGCTAACTGGAGAAGGCAAAGCGTTTTGTGCTGGTCAAGATATACAAGAAATCACAGATCCCGATCAAAACCCTGGATTTAAAAAAATCCTAGACGACCATTATAACCCGATTATTACTAGAATCAGAAATATAGAAAAGCCAGTGATCGCGGCTGTAAATGGAGTCGCCGCTGGAGCAGGAGCCAATATTGCTTTAGCCTGCGATGTAGTAGTAGCCTCAAAAGAAGCAAGCTTTATACAAGCTTTTTCTAAAATTGGTTTAATTCCAGATTCAGCAGGAACATTCTTCCTCCCTCGGTTAATCGGATTTCAAAGGGCATCCGCTCTTGCAATGCTTGGAGATAAAGTAGGCGCTGTGGAAGCTGAGCGTATGGGGATGATTTATAAATATTTTCCTACAGAAACCTTTCAAGAGGAAGTGGAAAGCTTGGCTAAAAAGCTATCGAAAATGCCTACAAAAGCTTTGGCATACACCAAAAAAGCACTTAACAAATCTTTCAATAACTCCTTAGAAGAACAATTAGCACTAGAATCAGAATATCAAATTGCAGCTGCGTCTACAGAGGATTATGAAGAGGGAGTTGCCGCCTTTATCGAGAAGCGCAAGCCTGAATTTAAAGGGAAGTAGGAATACTGAATACTGAATATAAAAATTTCAGATTTGATATTTTTTATTCCAAATTTCAAATTTAACTTGAAAAATATATTATTGTAAGTAGCTATGACTTCCGCTGAATTAGAATATAGATTGATTGATTTTGCTGTTGGTTGTATTAAATTAACGAAAACAGTTGTAAAATCTTTTGCTGCAGAACACATGAGTGGACAATTGATACGCTCGTCAACAAGTTCTGCATTAAATTATTCAGAGTCAATCGGAGCATCTTCATATAGAGACTACATTAATAAAATGCAAATATGTTTAAAGGAATTAAGAGAATCGAAAACCAATCTAATTATCCAAAGTAAATCAGATTTTTATGAAGATAATAAGGCAACTGAATATTTAATAGAAGAAGCTAATGAGTTAGTGAAAATATTCTCAAAAAGTATAGCAACTTCTAAACAAAATAATAAAAAGATATAGACTTCAAAAGTAAGTATCTGACTTAAAATTTGAAATGTCATTTTTGAAATGAAAAATTTAAAACAATCATGAACATAGCCATCATAGGAAGCGGAACCATGGGAAGTGGTATTGCTCAAGTCGCTGCAACAGCTGAGTGTCGCGTAAAGATTTACGATACAAAAAAGGAAGCTTTAGAAAAGGCGAAGTACTCTTTAGAGAAAATCCTCAATCGTTTGATTGAAAAAGGACGTATAGATGAAACAGAAAAATCGAGGATACAGTCCAATATCACTTATGTGGAAAGCCTGAAAGACTTATCGGATGCCGATTTAACCATCGAGGCTATCGTCGAGGATCTAGACATCAAGCAAAAGGTTTTTAAAGAACTGGAGAGCTATCAATCCGACCAAGCGATAATAGCCAGTAACACTTCTTCACTTTCCATTGCGTCCATAGCCTCCGCCTTACAAAAACCAGAGCGATGCCTAGGAATTCACTTTTTTAATCCAGCTCCCTTGATGCCTTTGGTAGAAGTGGTGCCAGCTGTACAAACCTCAAGTAAGGTATTTGATGATGTATTTTCAATTATTGAGAGTTGGAAAAAAATAGCTGTTAAAGCAAAAGACACTCCTGGATTTATAGTGAATCGAGTGGCCAGGCCTTTTTATGGAGAAGCGCTGCGGATTTATGAAGAAGGTTTTGCGGGAGTACCAGAAGGGGAAGCCGGTTTTGCAACTATAGATTGGGCTATGAAAGAGTTTGGAGGGTTTAGGATGGGACCTTTTCAACTGATGGATTTTATAGGGAATGATGTCAACTACACCGTAACAGAAACTGTTTTTACTGCTTTTTATTACGATCCGCGTTATAAGCCATCTTTGACACAAAAACGGTATGCTGAAGCAGGATATTTAGGTAGGAAATCTGAAAAAGGATTTTATAATTATTCAGAAAATGCTAAGAAAACTGTTCCTGTAAAGGATAAAGTTCAGGGTGAAAAAATATGCAATAGAATCCTCGTTATGCTTATGAATGAAGCCGCCGACGCCTTATTTTTGAATATTGCTACAGCCAAAGACATCGATTTGGCAATGACCAAAGGTGTTAATTATCCGAAAGGCTTACTGAGGTGGGCCAATGAAAAAGGAATCGATTGGTGCGTAGAACAGATGGACCTTCTTTACGATACGTATAGAGAAGATCGCTACAGATGTAGTCCAATGTTACGCCAAATGATGGAAGAAAATAAAGTGTTTGAGGTTTAGGAATTTAAATATGTTAATCAACCTATGAAACCAACTGCCATACCCGAAAAAATGCTTTCCCAAGATGCCTTTAGTTCTTGGCTAGGTATTGAAATTTTGGAAGTTAGCCTTGGAAAATGCAAGGTAGGCTTGAAAATAAGAAGGGAAATGCTGAATTCTATGCAGAAAGCCCATGGCGGCATTACCTATGCCTTGGCAGATACTGCCTTCGGTTTTGCAGCGAATACCCACGGAAACTATGCAGTTTCTATAGAAACATCAATTAACCATATAGAAACCTTGCATGAAAATGATTATATCACAGCAGAATCAACAGTAGAAGTCACCAAAAACAAGCTAGGATTTCACTTTGTTGAACTTAAAAAGGGAGACAAAATAGTAGCCTTATTCAAGGGAGTGGTTTATAGAACTTCTAAAGAATGGGAGTAAGTCATTAATAATAGAATTTACTTTTAGAAACAATAAAATATGGATGCGTATATTATAGATGGCATAAGAACGCCAATAGGAAATTATAAGGGAACCCTGTCTTCAGTAAGGGCAGACGATTTAGGGGCTTTGGTTATTAAAGAAGTAGTAAAGCGAAATCCTGAAATTCCCAAAGAAGTTTATGATGATGTGATTTTAGGATGTGCCAATCAAGCTGGTGAAGACAATCGAAATGTAGCTCGTATGTGTTCGCTGTTAGCGGGTTTACCTTTTACGGTGCCAGGGGAAACCGTGAACCGATTGTGTAGTAGTGGACTTTCTGCTATTATACACGCAAATAGGGCAATAAAAGCTGGAGATGGCGATGTCTTTATAGCGGGAGGGGTTGAGCACATGACTCGAGGGCCTTATGCTATAGCAAAACCCTCTTCGGCTTATGGAAATGATGCTAAAATGTACGACACAAGCTTTGGGTGGAGATTTATTAATCCAAAAATGGAAGAGCTTTATGGAACAGACGGTATGGGCGTTACCGCTGAAAATCTCGTGGACATTCATAAAATTTCACGAGAGGACCAAGATGCTTTTGCATATCGCTCCCAAATGAAGGCTACAAAAGCTCAAGAAAACGGCAGACTTTCTAAAGAAATTATTGGCGTAGAAATCCCACAACGAAAAAAAGATCCGATCTTATTTGATCAAGATGAATTTATAAAGCCACAAACCCAATTGGAGATTTTGGGTAAATTAAGACCGGCATTCCGTAAAGACGGGAGTGTAACAGCAGGTAATTCTTCGGGTCTTAATGATGGAGCAGCAGCTACTCTTATAGCTTCAGAAAACGCTGTAAAAAAATACGGACTTAAACCAATGGCTAAAATCCTGAGTTCCGCCGTCGTTGGCGTTGAACCAAGAATCATGGGTATTGGACCTGTGGAAGCTTCCAACAAAGCCTTGGTGAAAGCTGGTTTAAAAATGGAGGACATGGACATTATTGAGCTTAATGAAGCTTTTGCTGCCCAATCTCTAGCCTGTATAAGAGCTTGGGGCTTAAAAGATGATGACGTTAGAATTAATCCTAACGGAGGAGCAATTGCCATTGGCCACCCTCTTGGGGTAACCGGAGCCCGATTAGCCTATTCAGCAGCTTTAGAATTAAAACTAACTGGAAAGAAATACGCCCTAGTGACGATGTGTGTTGGTGTAGGACAAGGTTACGCAGCAGTAATTGAAAATGTGAGCTAAGTTTTTGCTTTAGAATAATAAATTAGGTAATTTAAATAGTGATGAACTGTCTAAAATTATTGAAAGCCTCAACAAAATTATTAAATATTAGTTTTAAACTCTTTAAAATAAACTATGCAAACCACACAAAGTTATATTCAAGGTCAATGGACACAGGGAAAAGGAGAAGGTAGACCTATCTTCGATTCCATAACTGGGGAACATTTTACAAACATCAACGTGGATGGTTTCGATATTCCTGAAGTCCTCGCCTATGGAAGAGAAAAAGGAGATACTTTAAGAAAGATGACCTTTCAGGAGCGCGGAAATATGCTGAAGGCTTTAGCATTTCATCTTCAAAAAAAGAAAAGAGCCTTTTATGATTTAAGTTACAGAACAGGAGCTACCAAAATGGATTCTTGGTTCGATATCGATGGAGGTTTCGGTAATCTTTTTGCTAATGCTTCTCTGCGTAAACTGTTTCCTAATCAACCTTTTGATGTGGAAGGGGATCCTATTGATTTATCACACGGTGGTCGTTTTATGGCCCATCATATCTTAGTTCCTAAAGAAGGAGTTGCTATTCATATCAACGCTTTTAACTTCCCAGTCTGGGGTATGTTGGAAAAATGTGCGGTCAATTGGATGGCTGGTGTACCTGCAGTAGTCCTTCCAGCGCCACAGTCGGCTTATCTAACTGAAGCTGTCGTCAAAGAAATTATTGCCTCTGGAATTTTACCAGAAGGCGCTTTACAGCTCATCAGTGGGACGGCAAAGAGTATTTTGGACTCTACAGAATCTCAAGATATTGTCACCTTTACAGGGTCGGCCAAAACAGGTCGGTTACTTAAAAATCATCCTAGACTTTTAGAAGAATCTGTGCCTTTTACGATGGAGGCTGATTCTTTAAACGCTTCCGTTTTAGGGAAAGATGCCGTACCTGGGACTCCAGAATTTGATTTGTTTATTCGGGAGGTTCGAAATGAAATGACCGTAAAATGTGGTCAGAAGTGTACAGCGATACGACGTATTCTAGTTCCAGAACACCTCATGGAAGATGTGCAAATTGCTTTAGGAAAAGCCTTAGATAAAGTTACGCTAGGCGACCCCCGACTCAAAGAAGTTCGCATGGGCAGTTTAATTGATAAGAACCAAGTAGAGGCCGTTAAAAAGTCAATTTTAGAACTCTCAAAAACAGCTGAGCTCGTTTATGGTGATTTTGATGAAGCTAAAACCATTGGAGCTGATTATGCAAAAGGAGCTTTCATGAAGCCTATTTTACTAAGAGAAAATCATCCTTTTGAAAACGAAGCCGCCCATATTACAGAAGCTTTTGGTCCTGTAAGTACACTTATGCCTTATAAAACCTTGGAAGATGCCATAAAATTATCTAAAAAAGGAAAGGGCTCATTAGTCAGTTCTATCTTTACCAATAGTGACATTATTGCAAGAGACTATACCATTCAAGCAGCTTCTCATCACGGTAGAATACTGTCGATCAATAGAGAATCTGCTAAGCAAAGTACAGGCCATGGTGCGCCATTACCAAGTCTAGTTCACGGTGGCCCAGGTAGGGCTGGCGGTGGCGAAGAAATGGGAGGAAAGCGTGGTATTAAGCATTTTATGCAGCGTTGTGCTATCCAAGGAAGTCCAACAACATTAACCGAAATTACTGGAATTTATCAACCCAAAGCAGACTATAAAGATGCAGAAAAGCATCCTTTTGCTTATCATTGGGAGGATATCCAAGCTGGAATGTCCCTCAAAACGCATAACCGTACTTTGACGGATACCGATATTATTAATTTCGGAAACCTCACTTGGGACCACTTCTATGCGCATACCGATATTACTTCTTTAGAAGGCAGTATTTTTGAACAGCGGACTGCACATGGTTATCTTATTATTTCTGCTGCGGCTGGATTATTTGTGTATCCTAACAAAGGACCTGTAGCGGCCAATTACGGCTTAGAGGAAATTCGATTTCTACGCCCCTTATATCATAATGACACTATTCATGTGCGCTTAACCTGTAAAGAAAAGGTGGACCGCGATCAAAAAGGAAAAGAGTTACCCAGCGGTATTGTAAAATGGTTCGTTGAAGTTTTCGATACAGAGGCTGTGGAAGAAGACGATAAGTTAGTCGCTATAGCTACGATCTTGACTATGGTACAAAAAAAACAAACCACTTTTCATGAAGTAGATCGATCTTTTATTGAAGAAAAGTTGAGCGAGTTAGATGAATCGGCAACTGCTCAATGGGGAATGATGACGCCACAGCATATGGTAGAACATCTCGAAATGAGTTTGCGAATCGCTACAGGTGAAATTTCTAATTTTGAAATTAAAACTCCAGAAGAACACATTGATAAAGTTCAAGAAACTTTATACAATTACGAAAAAATGCCTAGAGGCTATAAAATGCCTTTGATGAAGAAAGATGAGTTGGAACCTTTAAAGCATGAGGGTTTATCTGAAGCTAAAACGTCTTTGCTAAAGGCTTATGATAATTTTGTGGTATTCTTTAGAGAGCATCCTAAGGCGACTACTAAAAACGCAGTCTTCGGTGAACTTAATAGTTTTGATTGGAAACTATTAAACCGCAAACACTTTAATCATCATTTTCAGCAATTTGGGTTGATGTAATCGTCAGGTTAAACTCTAATTTTTCATATAGAAAATGTAAAGGGTCATTTCACCTCCGTAAGATTGACCATCTTTATGAGGACTTCTAAATTCAGATTTACTTAAAACACTTGCGATATTTTTTTCGAAAATGGCATTAAGTCTCGGATTTTCTGAAAGGGAGGTGATTTTAGTAATTTTATCGTTTTTGTTGTATTGAATTTTAGTTTCAAAAAAATTCATGCCTTTATTTAACATTGAACTTACTTTATCAGAATCGACTGAATTGTAAAAGAAGCTTATTATATATTTATTAAAACATTCGAATTTTTTTCCCCCTTCTTTATGCATACAATAAGCATCAATATTAGGGTAAATTGTTTCTCCTTCTTTAAAATGATTATTATCTGTTACCGTACTGAGCTTATAGTTGGCGGATATTCCTTTATTTTTAGAGTTAATTTTTAAAGGCAAATTAAAAATTACAGTAACAGCTTGTCCGTTTACAAAACCAGGTTGAAGAATTTTGACCTTATCTAGGGTTTCTTCGAATTCTTTTATAATAATTGGATTAGTTGAATTTAGAAGAACTAAGTGGATGCTTTTGTCAGGTCTTATTTCTAGTCCAAGATAGAATTTGCTAATTCCTGAATTCAACTCATTTATTAACTTTTTGCTTATACTCCGATTAAATACATTAGATAATTTTCTAGAAAGGCATTTTTTTAGTTCTAAATTATCTTGGATTCTTTCACAACCTTTCGCCACTACATTTTTTTCATCAGGTTCTTGGGAATAAAGGGCGCTAGAAAAAAGAAAAAATAGACAAAATAGGATTGAGGTAGTTTTCATTCTTAAAAGCTTTAGTTAGGCTCTTGTTTAATGTAAAACTACTAAATTTGAAGCAATGTAATTGTTTATCAGACTAACAATCATTAGTTTTGAAAAGCATTCGAAAACGATTGAGAAATACAGAAAAATATGACTAAACCATACGTAAAAAAAGATATTAAGGACAAAATTGCAACTATTGAATTTTTTCATCCTGCTCACAATTCTTTGCCTAGTGATATCTTGGCCGAATTGGCAATTACCATCACAGCCGCAGGCAAAGACGATGAGGTTTTAGTAATCATTTTAAAATCTGGGGGTAATCGTACTTTTTGTGCTGGAGCAAGCTTTAAAGAGCTAATTTCCATAAATGATGAAGTGACAGGCGAAACCTTTTTTAGTGGATTTGCCAATGTGATCAACGCGATGCGAAAGTGTCCAAAATTTATCATTGGTCGCGTGCAAGGTAAAACTGTTGGCGGTGGAGTTGGATTAGCCTCTGCTATGGATTACTGCATGGCTACGCAACATTCGGCAATTAAACTCAGCGAATTAAATTTAGGCATTGGGCCTTTTGTCGTTGGACCTGCTGTAGAACGCAAACTGGGCGTAAGTGGAATGTCACAAATAGCTATCGATGCCAATACCTTTTATTCAGCAGAATGGGCAATGCAAAAAGGCTTATTTACAAAGGTTTTTGATACTACTGAAGAGTTGGATCTCGCCGTAGAAGAGTTTGCTAAAAACGTGTGTGAATATAACCCAGAGGCGGTAAAACATATGAAGCAAATGTTTTGGAGAGGGACTGAAGATTGGGATGAACTACTTCAGGAACGTGCCAAAATAAGTGGTAAGCTAGTATTGAGTTCGTTTACTAAGGAGAAATTGAAGAGGTTTGAATAGTAATCATCCGCGAAGGCGGTTGTCCTCATCCACCTAAGACTAAGCTATAAGACTCTAAATTGATTGACAGGATGAATCATTACGTTTACATCATGACAAATAAAAACAACAGAGTTATTTATATTGGTGTGACCAATAATTTAGATGAACGAGTAAAGGAGCACAAATCTAGAACCTATCCAAATTCTTTTACAGCACGTTACAATTGTGATAAGTTAGTTTATTTTGAAGAATTCGAAAAAAGTGATGAGGTATGTAAAAGAGAACGAGGATTCAAAAAATGGAATAGAGCTTGGAAAATAGATTTAATTGAAGAAATGAATCCTAATTGGTTTGACTTATCTGATAATTGGAACTTAGACTTTTCTAAATCTAGGTTGAGAAAATGAATTTAATTATGCGGAATGAGATTTCCGCTTAAGCGGAAATAAGTGGTAAGCTAGTATTGAGTTCGTTTACTAAGGAGAAATTGAAGAGGTTTGAATAGAGAGGAGTTATGAGAGGTGAGTAATATGGAAAGTAACTATCATTTTAAGTTTGAAGATTTAAAAGTTTATCAAAAAGCTATTGATTTTGGTGAGCAAGTAAATCATCAGATAGAAAATTTCCCAAGTCATGAAACATATAAATTAGCATCTCAATTTATCCGAGCAGCAGATTCTATAGCCTTGAATATTGCTGAAGGCTTGGCCAGTTCTGACGCTAATTTTGGAAGATACATGAAAATGGCTTGGAATAGCGGTCATGAATGTGTTGCAGCTTCAACTAAAGCAAGACTTCGAAATTATATAAGCTTCGAGGTTGATGAAGAAAATAGGGAAAAAATTACTGAAATATCTAAAATGATTTCAGCTTTAATAAAACATCTTAGAAATAAATAATGAATCTATATTGACTCACCTCTCACCTTTAATTAACTAATTATGATCTACAAATTTAAAAATCACACCCCTATTGTTCACAATTCAAGTTTCGTACATCCCCTGTCTGCTGTCACGGGTAATGTGATCATAGGTAAAGACTGTTATATTGGTCCGGGAGCTGCTATTCGTGGAGATTGGGGTGAGATTATTCTAGAGGACGGAGTTAATGTTCAAGAGAATTGTACGGTCCACATGTTTCCAGGTAAACGTATGACCTTAAAAAAAGGAGCACATGTAGGTCATGGTGCGATCATCCATGGAGCAAATTTAGGAGAAAACTGTATGATAGGTATGAATGCTGTGATTATGGATGATTCTGAAATTGGTGATGAGTGCATCGTCGGAGCTTTGGCATTTGTAAAAGCAGAATCCAAGATTCCTAAACGCAGTTTGTTGGTTGGAAATCCTGCAAAAATCATAAATGAAGTCTCAGAAGACATGATTGCATGGAAAACCGCTGGAACCAGATTATACCAACGTTTGCCTGCAGACTGTCATGAAAGTTTAGAAGAAGTGGAACCCCTTAGAGAGATTCCCGAACACCGTCCAAAACAAGAGAATTTCTACAAGACGCTTGAGGAATTCCGGAAGAAAGATTAACATGAATTAATAGACCTTGAATTGGTAAAATTCAGTTCTACACAAAAAGGATTATGAGTAGCAAAGGAAAAACAGAATTCAAACTTCCTAAAATGGGAGAAAGCATTACTGAAGGGACAATTTTAAATTGGATAGTTAGTGAAGGGGAAAGCTTTCAAGAAGGAGATATTTTAGTAGAAGTGGGGACAGATAAGGTAGATAATGAAGTTCCAGCTCCATTTTCTGGAACCCTAGTGGAAACCAAATACGGAGCTAATGATATTGTCAAAATTGGTGAGGTGATCGCTGTTTTAGAAGAAACCAGCGTTTCAGAAACAAGTGGTAAATCTACTGAAGAAAAGACAAAAAGTCAAGATAATTCTACTGCCAAAAAGCCAACTAAACCTTCACCACCAAAGCCTGCTTCAAAAACACCTAAAACTCAACCTCCTACTGAAAGCCAACCTTGGATGCCCAGTTCTAGAGGGAATCACTTTTATTCTCCTTTGGTTGAAAAAATTGCAAAAGAGCATCATATCAGCTATGAGGAGTTAGCCCGCATTCCAGCATCAGGGAAGAAGGATCGACTTCAGAAGTCCGATGTTTTTAAATATATCGAGGAAGGCCGTCCGGCCCAATTCGCTCAAAGCCAAGTTGAAAAGTCCTCTGGATTTCAAGTTCCCGACTTAAAATTTGATAAAGGAGAAGGCAAGCTCGTGAAGATGGATCGCATGCGTCAAATGATAGCAGACCACATGGTCTATTCAAAGCATACTTCTCCTCATGTTACCGCTTATGTGGAAGCAGATATGACTAATTTGGTTCACTGGAGGAATGCCAATAAAAAAGAATTCCAAAAGAAAACTGGAGAAAAATTAACCTTTACGCCGTTATTTATTCAGGCCGTCACTAAAGCTATTCAGGACTTTCCCATGATTAATTCTTCACTAGACGGTAAAAACATCATAGTGAAAGATGATATTCATATCGGGATGGCCACGGCTTTACCAAGTGGTAATCTAATAGTACCGGTAGTTAGACATTCAGATCAAAAAGATTTAGAAGCCTTGGCGAAAAACGTGAATGCACTAGCTAGGAAAGCAAGAGATAATAAGTTGACCAGTGAAGAAACTAAAGGCAGTACGTTCACTATTTCTAATGTAGGGACCTTTGGAAGCTTGATGGGAACTCCAATTATCAATCAGCCTGAAGCAGCGATTTTAGCGACAGGTATTATCAAAAAGAGAGCCGAAGTGATAGAGTATGAGGATGGTGATAAAATTGAAATCAGGCAGATGATGTATTTGTCCTTATCGTTTGATCATAGAATAGTAGATGGATTTTTAGCTGGTAGCTTCTTAAGACGAATTGCAGATTATCTTGAAGAAAAAAGAGAAACTCAATATTAATTGAGAATTTTGAATTAAAAATTTTGAAGAATGCTTTTCGAATACTATTTCACGCAAAGTAGCTAAGCTTAAAACGTAAAGTTCGCCAAGAAAAAATAAGATTGAGTTTATAAAAGTTAATTAAAAATGAGAGAAAACGAACTTTCCTATAAAGTAATTGGAATAGCCTTGGAGTTGCATAAAAATCTTGGGCCAGGATTATTAGAGTCTACTTATGAATGTGCATTAAAATATGATTTAGAAGGTACTGGGCTTAATGTTATCCAACAAGTTCCAATGCCTTTCATTTATAAGGAGATAAAAATGGATGTTGGATATAGACTAGATTTAGTTATCGAAGATAAATTGATTTTAGAAATTAAATCTATAGAAAATTTAGCTCCAGTTCATTTTGCTCAGTTATTAACCTATTTAAAACTCTCGGATAAAAAACTTGGGTTATTAATTAATTTTAATACAAAGTTACTTAAAGATGGTATTCACCGAATAGTAAATGATTTGTGAATAAAAATTTGCGCTCTTTGCTTTAATTTTGCGCTCTTTGTGTGAAAGAAAGCTCTGTATGAAACCATCAAAAAACTATCACTAGAAAAATTCTAAAGATGAAATTAAAAAGAGATATATTCAAAAAAGCCTTCACCAATTTAGTCACGGCAAAAGCCTTGACAGAATTATACGAAGAGAACTTTAAAGTGGTTTCCAAATATGTACATGCTACTTCTCGTGGTCATGAAGTGATTCAAACTGCTGTAGGGATGCAATTGCAGCCTCAAGATTATGTATACCCATACTATCGCGACGATTCCATTTTATTGGCCATTGGTATGCAGCCAAAAGATTTGATGTTACAGCTTTTAGCCAAAAAAGATGATCCCTTTTCGGCGGGACGGACCTATTATTCTCATCCCAGTTTAAACGATGCGGATAAGCCTAAAATTCCACATCAAAGTTCGGCAACAGGGATGCAAGCGATTCCCGCGACTGGTGCCGCTATGGGGTTTTGGTATAAAGAACACAAAGATTCAAAGTTCGATACTCAAAATTCAAAATCGCCAGTGGTTGTCTGTTCTTTGGGAGATGCTTCGGTCACCGAAGGCGAAATAGCAGAGGCTTTTCAAATGGCTGCTCTTAAGCAGCTGCCTATCATTTATTTAGTGCAAGATAATGGATGGGATATTTCAGCGAATGCTGAAGAAACTAGAGCTCAAGATGCTTTTGAATACGCTAAAGGATTTCATGGACTCGAAGCTATTAGTATTGATGGCACGGATTTTATAGAGTCTTATACCGAATTTGAAAAAGTGCTCAACACCGTAAGGGAAGAGCGAAGACCGTTCTTAGTCCATGCGAAATGTCCTTTACTTAATCACCATACTTCAGGGGTGAGAATGGAATTTTATAGAGACGACTTGGAAGAATCTAAAAAGAGAGATCCCTATCCAAAACTAAAAAAGCAACTCCTAGAAAATGGGTTTACTGAAGGTGAGCTAGACGCTATTGAACAAGCAGCTAAAGCTATTGTTGCTAAAGAATATCAAGAGGCTCTGCAAGCGGAAGATCCCAAGCCAGAGGATTTATTTACCCACGATTTTGCGCCGACACCCATTACTGAAGAAAAGGGCAATCGCTCTCCAGAAGGTGCAGAAAAAGTGGTTATGGTAGATTGTGCTTTGTTTGCTATTGAAGAACTTATGAACCAACATCCTGAATGCTTACTTTATGGACAAGATGTTGGGGGTAGGCTAGGAGGAGTCTTTCGTGAAGCCGCCACTTTAGCACAAAAATTCGGAGATCATCGCGTCTTCAATACGGCAATACAAGAGGCTTTTATTGTCGGTTCAACAGTAGGCATGTCTGCGGTTGGTTTAAAACCTATTGTAGAAGTTCAATTTGCAGATTACATCTGGCCAGGGTTAAATCAATTATTTACTGAGGTGAGTCGCAGTTGCTATCTTTCTAACGGAAAGTGGCCTGTTTCTATGATTCTCCGAGTTCCAATTGGTGCTTATGGTAGCGGAGGGCCTTATCATTCATCTTCCGTTGAAAGTGTAATCACCAACATCCGTGGATTAAAAATTGCTTATCCAAGCAATGGTGCAGACCTAAAAGGGTTGATGAAAGCAGCTTATCATGATCCAAATCCTGTAGTTATTTTCGAGCATAAAGGTCTCTACTGGAGTAAGGTGCCTGGCACTAAAGGAGCTACAAGCATAGAGCCTGCAGAAGATTACGTCTTGCCTTTTGGAAAAGCTTGGGTGCTTCAGGAAATTTGGCCTCAAGATGATGATGAGACTATGAGCATTATCACTTATGGAATGGGAGTTCACTGGGCGATGAATGCCTCTCAGGAACTTGGCCTTCAGGACAAAATTGAAATTGTAGATTTAAGAACACTCCATCCTCTAGATGAAGAAGCGATTATGAAGTCTGTCAAAAAATGTAAGAAGTGTTTGGTAGTCACTGAAGAACCTTCAGACAACACTTTTGCCAGAGCCTTAAGCGGTAAAATTCAAGAACAGTGTTTTCAGTATCTGGATGCACCTGTGATGACGATTGGGTCTGAAAACATGCCCGCTATTCCGCTGAATTCAACTTTAGAACAAACTATGATTCCGAGTACAGAAAAAGTGAAAGTTAAAATACAGGAACTTTTAAGCTATTAATTTTTCTCATATAAAAAGTAATACCCTAGGATTACCACAGGGTATTACTTTTAAACAATGCTTTTGGATTATCCTTCTATTATAATGTTTTCATCTTCAACACCAAGCGCTTTCAAATCGCTCACAACACTTTCAATCATAGGATCTGGACCACATACATAGAATTTCTGGTTTAAATTGATAATATGTTGTTTCAGGAAACTTTCATCGATATGCCCATATGCAAACTCCTCTGTTTTTTCATCCGATAAAATGTTGATAAACCGATCGCTGAGCATCTCTCTAAGCTCGTCTTTTAAGATGATGTCTTTGCTGCTTTTGTTTGCGAAAATCAATTTGTTGGTTTCATTACCACCATTTCGCTGGCGGTCTCTTAGAATAGCGATAAGAGGTGTGAGTCCTGCTCCACCTGCAATAAAAGTCCCTTCACCTCTAAAGTAAATATTCCCAAAGATTTCATTTTGTAATAATTCGTCACCCACCTTTAAGTCGAGTAGTTTATCCGTGACTCCGTCGTGACTTGTATAGGTTTTAATGACAAATTCGAGATCAGAATCATCTGGTAGACTCGTAAAGGTAAAAGGTCTACCTTGCTCTTCCCAATTCTCTTTTTTTATAAAAAGTTCTGTAGCTTGCCCCGGTTTAAACTCAAGGCCTTCAGGTTTATTGGTCCTGATTTGTAGAACATCAGGAGTAATTTTTTCAATGGTCTTAATTTCTAATGTATTCATTTTTTATTATAATTTATAAAAGTTGTAGGTTTTAGTCACGGCGATTAAGAGTATTGCACTGATTTTTTAACACTTGAATTATTTTCAACCGGTATTATGACTTAGATTAAACCCTACTTATTATAGAGCTTCATTTTGATACTCTCATTTTATGGTTTTATTTGTGCAAGACAAATCTTCAAATGTGATAAAGATCATTCTTAAAGTAGCCTGAATTGTTATAGCGATTAGGAAAAAAAATATTGCAGAATTATTCGATGTGATGAACAGAAAAAATTTCCATTAGATGACTTGGTTTTTGTAAATTACTTGAAAATAGAAAGTAATGAATCAAGACTTTTGGTTAGAGGTAAAAAATAGATTTTTAAACTTCATTACCCAAATCGGCCCTAATATTCTTTATGCGCTGGTTGCTTTGGTGCTTGGTGTTTTCGCAATTAAATTTACAATGCGTGTTTTGAAACGCATTTTAAGAAAATCCAAAGTTGAGTCATCTCTTAAAACATTTGTAGAGAGCTTATCATTTTTCATATTATATGGATTGTTGTTTACACTTATTGGTTCAATTTTAGGTGTGGAGGCAACATCCTTTCTAGCTATTTTTGGCGCAGCAGGAATTGCAATTGGCTTAGCTCTTCAAGGAAGTTTATCGAATTTTGCAGGTGGAGTTTTAATTTTAGTCTTCAAACCTTTTAAAGTAGGAGATTTAATTAGTGTAAGATCCAATGTGGGGTTTGTTGTTAAAATTGATATCCTTTACACGACAATTAAAACTTTCGACGGAAGAATTATTATTATGCCCAATGGAAATGTTGCAAATAGTGATGTCGACAACCGTACGATGGAAGAAACCCGTAGAATAGATTTGAGTTTGAAGTTTAACTACGACGCTGATATTGATGACGTCAGAAAAATTATTTTAGAAGCTTTAGAAAAGCACCCCAAAATTTTAAAAACACCCGAGCCCGACGTTTGGTTAGATTCAATTGGTGAATATGATATGAAAATCACAGCCCGTTCTTGGGTAAATTCTCATGGATATTGGCCAGCCTATTGGGAGCAGTTGGAAGCTGTTAAAAAAGCATTAGATGATCATGGAATTGAAATTCCAATTCCGCGTCGTTTGGTATTTCAGGGAGGAGAAGTCAATCCCGATTCCATTAAATCAGAACCGGATCAACCTATTAAGTAAGGGATTTTTTGATGCGCTCTAAGGCTTCTTCAATATTAGCTTCGCTGGCAGCATAAGAAATTCTAATACAGTTTGGACTGCCGAAAGCTTCACCAGTCACTGTAGCTACATTGGCAACTTCCAATAAAAACATTGAGAAATCAGTTGCGTTTTCTATTTTCTTACCATTAAAGGTTTTACCGAAAAAAAAGGAGACATTTGGAAATATATAAAAGGCACCCTTAGGTTCATTACATTCAAAACCCTGAATTCTGCTAATTAAATCTAATATCAATTTACGCCTTGACTTAAATTTATCGATCATGTATTGAATCTTTTCCACAGGAGCTTCTAGAGCTGTTATGACAGCTCTCTGGGCAATACAGTTGGCTCCGCTAGTCACTTGACCCTGAAGTTTTTTGCAGGCATTGGCTATTTTCTCTGGAGCACCAATATATCCAATTCTCCAACCTGTCATGGCGAAAGCTTTGGAGACACCGTTTACTGTGACCGTTCTATCATACATGCTATCAATTTGTGCCATAGAGAACGTCTTTTCCTCTCCAAAGTTGATGTGCTCGTAAATCTCGTCACTTACTACAACAATGTCTGGATACTCTTTAAGGACCTCCGCTAAAGCTCGAAGCTCTTTTTCGGTATAAACAGAACCACTTGGGTTGCAAGGAGAGCTATACCAAAGCATTTTTGTTTTAGGTGTTATGGCAGATCTAAGCTGATCTGGAGTCATTTTAAAATCCTGTTCTAAATCTGTCTGTACTTCAACAGGCACCCCTTCGTTCAATTTTACCATGTCTTTATAGCTCACCCAATATGGGCAGGGTAAAATAACTTCATCTCCTGGGTTTATAATGACGGATGCAATATTATAAAGCGACTGTTTAGCCCCGGTAGAAACAACGATTTGATTGAGATTATAATTTAAATGGTTATCTCTTTTAAATTTTAGTTGAACAGCTTTTTTTAAATCCTCATAACCGTCTACTGGTGTATAAGAATTATAATTATCGTTTATAGCTTGGATAGCAGCTTCCTTGATAAAATCTGGAGTGTTAAAATCTGGTTCTCCGAGGCTAAGTCCTATAATATCCTTGCCTTCAGTCTTTAATTCTCTGGCCTTAGCGGCCATAGCTAGGGTTGCTGAAGTTTCAAGATTTTGAATTTTATCAGAAAGTTGAATCATAAATATAAATAAATTAAGAAAGTTGAGGTTCGCTACCTAACGTTCGTAAATGTCTGAAGTGAGATTTAATTGCTTCTCGAGTAGATTTATACTCGTTGTAAGGTAAATCAAATTCTAGGGCTGTTTCTTTTACAATTTCACTAATTTTATTGTAATGAACATGACTAATATTTGGAAATATATGATGTTCTACCTGATGATTAAGACCACCGCTAAACCAATTCATAATCTTATTATTAGTCGCAAAATTTGTCGTCGTAAACAATTGATGAATAGCCCACGTATTTTTCATTTCACCAACTTCGTTTGGCATAGGCATATCATTTTTTTCAACCATGTGAGCCAATTGGAATATAACACTCAACATAAGACCTGCGGTATAATGCATTACAAAAAAACCAAGCAAAACTTTCCACCAAACGATCCCGATCAAAATAGGAATAACTATCCAAATAGAAAGATACAAAGCTTTCGTAACGGCTAGTAACCCCCATTGTTTAAAATGGCTCGGCATTTTACCGTAAGATAATTGTTTTTTTAAGTAGCGTTTGGTTTGCTTGAAATCTGACGTTAATGCCCAGTTGAAGGTTAATAAACCGTATAAAAAGACGGAATAAATGTGTTGAAATTTATGAAAACGTTTCCATTTCGCGTCGTGAGAAAAACGGATAATTCCACCAGCATCAATATCTTCGTCATGGCCATGAATATTGGTATAAGTATGGTGAAGAACATTATGCTGAACTTGCCAATTATAAACATTCCCAGCAAGTATATAAATGGAGCTTCCCATAAACTTGTTCACCCATTTTTTCTTTGAATAAGTACCATGATTCCCGTCATGCATAACATTCATGCCTACACCAGCCATACCTATTCCCATAAATACAGTGAAAAGTAATTTCCACCAATCTGAAATATCTAGAAATAAGATTAAGAAATAAGGGCTTAAAAATAAACTAAACATGAAAATGGTCTTAATGTGCAACTTCCAGTTTCCTGTTTTCTTAATGTTGTTGTCGTTGAAGTAAGCGTTGACCCTTTTGTTAAGCGTTTTAAAAAACTTTTGTGGGTCTTTCCTTGAAAATTTGATCGTTGAATTTACCATTGTAATAGTTATATTAACAAATATAAAAATTAATCCTTATCAAAATTAAGTATGCCTCCCAATTGTGTTGGATTTATAATAATTTCAACTTCAAAATTTGTTTAGTCGAGTATCTTTCCTCGAGCCCATAAGTTAAATAAATAAGGGTAAAACAGTCGATTACCTTTAATAACAGATAATATCTGTTATTTTTGACATTCATTAAACTTAAAAGCGTGAAGTTATTAGTAAAATATTTTCCAGATTTAGATGACAATCAAATAAAGCAGTTTGAGAAAATTTCTGAAGTCTATAAAGATTGGAATCAAAAAATCAACGTGGTCTCTCGAAAAGATATCGACGAGATTTATATTCGCCATGTCTTACATAGTATGGGAATTGCAAAAATCCAAGCCTTTTTACCTGGCTCAAAAGTCCTAGATGTTGGAACTGGAGGCGGGTTCCCAGGAATTCCATTGGCGATTTTATTTCCAGAAACTGAATTTACCCTGGTGGATAGCATTGGTAAGAAAATTAAAGTCGTTGAGGAAGTGGTTGAAGAACTAGGTCTTCAAAATGTAAAAGCTATTAACGATAGGGTTGAAAATATTTCAGGTGAATTTGACTTTATAGTTAGTAGAGCAGTTGCTGTTATGCCTAGCTTTGTGCATTGGGTAAAAGGTAAAATCGCTAAGCGCTCCCTGCACGAAAGAAAAAATGGTATTCTTTATCTAAAAGGTGGAGATCTATCCGATGAGTTGGAGCTATACAGAACCGTAGAAGTATTTGAGCTTTCAGATATTTTTGAAGAAGAATTTTTTGACACCAAAAAAGTGGTTTATTTACCTATGAAATACAAAGGCTAAACTTTAGCTTTAAAATTGAAAAAAACCTCTGAACTAAAAGTCCAGAGGTTTTTTAATGTCATAACAACTCAATCAATTATCCCATATGTGGGTAGGTATAATAGGTGGCTGGTACAAAAGTTTCTTTGATCAATCTTGGAGAAGACCATCTCAATAAATTAAATTTTGAACCTGCTTTATCGTTTGTACCGCTATTTCTAGCTCCACCAAAGGGTTGGCGTCCTACAACAGCACCAGTACATTTGTCATTGATATAGAAATTACCAGCTGAATTTTGTAAAATATCTGTAGCTACAGAGGCTGCATAACGATCTGTAGAGATAATTGAGCCTGTAAGTCCATACTGACTTGTTTCATCGACAAGATGAAGAGTGTCTTCATATTTGTCGTCATCATAAACATAAAGAGTCAACACCGGACCAAATAATTCTTCCACCATAGTTTCATACTGTGGATTGGTGGTCACAATTACCGTAGGTTCTATAAAATAACCTTTAGACTTGTCATAATTACCACCTACAATAATTTCAGCTTCATTACTATCTTTGGCTCTATCGATGTATTTTGCTAGTTTATCAAAGGACTGTTCGTGGATGACGGCACCAATAAAATTATCGAAATCACCAGTCGAACCCATTTTAATAGACTTTACGTCTTTTACTAATCTTTCTTTTACATTAGGCCATAGGCTGTTAGAAACATAAGATCTTGAAGCAGCACTACATTTTTGACCTTGAAATTCAAAAGCACCTCTCAATAAAGCAGTGGCAACTACTTGCGCATCTGCTGATTTGTGGGCGATGATAAAATCCTTACCACCAGTTTCTCCTACAATTCTAGGGTAAGTATTATAAGTATGTATGTTTTCTCCAATTTTAGCCCAAATTCCTTTAAAGACATTGGTGCTTCCAGTGAAATGGATTCCAGCGAATTCTTTTCTAGCTAAAATTTTATCGGTAATCATTACTGGATCTCCCATAATCATATTGATAACACCACTAGGTAAGCCAGCTTCTTTAAAGACTTCCATGATAACTTGAGCGGATAACATTTGGCTATCACTTGGCTTCCAAACGGCTACATTACCCATTAATGCAGCACTAGAAGGTAGATTTCCCGCAATGGCCGTAAAATTGAAAGGGGTAATAGCATATACAAATCCTTCCAAAGGTCTATGTTCTAGTCTATTCCACTCATTGTCTGCAGATTCTGGTTGCTCTCTGTAGATTTCAGTCATATATTCTACATTGAACCTTAGGAAATCACAAAGCTCACAAGCTGAATCAATTTCGGCTTGTAAAACAGTTTTAGATTGACCAATCATGGTCGTTGCATTTATTCTGTCTCTATAGGGACCTGCAATAAGATCTGCAGCTTTAAGAAATACAGCAGCTCTTTGTTCCCAAGGAAGTTTGGCCCACTTTTTTCTAGCTTCAAGAGCAGAATCAATGGCTTGTTCTACGTGCTTTTCTTCAGCATTATGAAAGATACCGACTTCATGTTGATGGTCGTGAGGAGGGCGGATGCTTTTAGTGTGCCCGGTCTTAATTTCTTCACTTCCAATATATAGGGGTACTTCAGCCTTTTCGTTATACACCTTTTTATACATTTTTTGTATCGATTCTCTCTCTGGAGAACCGGGTGCGAATGATTTAATAGGTTCGTTTATTGCTTTTGGCACTTGAAAATATCCTTTTCCCATAATTTATGTGTTATTTAATATTAGCGTAAATATAATTGATATAATTCAACTATAAAACTTAACATGATAAGCTTTTATTAATACCTGTTAATAAGGATTTAATTAGTTGATAATATTTCGACTATTCCCATTACCTATACCTATAACCTTGTCAAATCTTGCCCCGATATCTCTATAGTAAACTAGAATCTGATAGTCGTTTTCGGTCACGTCGTGGTCTCCACTTATAAAACCACCATCAAAATTTCCGTTGGCGTCTAGATAAATGTATTTAAAATTATAAAAGCCTTGCTTTAAAATCAATTCATTAGTGAGCATAGACCTAGATTTATCCAAGGTCATCAAGGTGCTGTCATCCAATACATAATTATTGAATCTCCCATAAAGGTGAATTTCTCCGCCTTCTAAGTCTTTGTAATTGTTTAAAGAAAAATGAACTTTGGCATATTCAGATTCGATGTCTAGATCATCACCTTGAACAGTGTTAATTCTAAAGGCCCCATTAATATCTGGGTTGAAGGTGTATTCTCTTCCGTCTCTTACGAAGTTACGGTAAAGATAAGAGTTGTAGAGATCTAGCAATTCTATGCGTTCAATTCTTAAAGTTCCTTGTCTAATATCCTTATTATCAAAATTTAAGTATTCGTTGCCTCCCCAAAAGGCAGACTCGTCATTATATCTGTAAACTAAAGTATTACCTTGAACAAACTGAGGTTTTAGATTGTAAATGGCTGTGCTGAAATCGTTATTTTGAACCACAACGGTTTTGACGGTTTGTTCAGGATTTCTAAAAATGAAACTATCTCTACCTATTTCAAAATTCACAACCTGTTTTTCACCGATGTAGTCAAGTTCTCGAGACCGTCTTATTGTAAGATCTACATTGACCAAATTTTCATAAACAATAAACTTCCTAGAAAAAATAATCTGTTTATCGTCGTTAAATATTTTCAACATGTAGTTTCCACTAACTTTAAGCTGTCTTGTATTCGTATTAGGTAATCTTAACTCGTAATGTGTGTAAGGTTGCAAGGTTGTAAATGAGTTTCTGAAATTAAAAAGTCTAATGTCATCAAAGCCCTCTAAAACCTCATTTTTTGAAAGGATGGAAGGGGTCCAATCAAAGTTGTAATGTTCTATCTCATAGTAATAATCATTTTCTGCAGCTCTTAAGTCATCAAATTTCAAAATCAAACTTTCTCCTTTAGCAATGATAGGAGTCCCACTAAATTCTTCACTAGAGCCGTAAAATTCAATGGTTTTTATAAAATCTGGGGGCAAGGTTTCGTAGTCTTGTTGAGAATGACTTAAGGAACCTATAAACAGGGCTAGAAAAACAAGTTTTAATTTCATTTTTAAAAGATTAAGGTGTAAAGTTACAAATCTAAAGTATATTTATTTAGAATGATTATAAATAATATAACTATAAGATTTGTTTGCTATAAGAATGCAAGTTTAATTATTAAATTTGCAGACCAAAATCAAACGATAATTTAAGATGCCCACAGACGTAAAGATTAAAAAGGGTTTAAGGCTAAATCTAAAGGGTGAAGCTACTGAAACTTTTGAACAAGCTGAAAAGTCCAAAACCATAGCTCTAATACCAGCCAATTTCTACTCTCTAGTCCCGAAAATGGTACTTAAAGAAGGTGCTAAATTGAAAGCTGGAGATGAGGTGTTTTTCTCGAAATATTCAGATAAAACTAGAGTGGTATCCCCTGTTAGCGGAACACTCAAAGAGGTTCGTAGAGGTGCAAAGCGAAAAATCCTGGATGTCATCATCGAAGCAGATGAGACTCAAGAATATAAAGATTTTGGAGTGATGGATCCCTTAAAATCAGATTCTTCTGAGGTTAAAGAGCGTATATTTTCAACTGGTCTAGGAATTCTTTTAAACCAGAGACCTTATAATGTTCCAGCAAATGCAGATGATACGCCTAAAGCAATTTATATTTCTGCATATAACACGGCCCCGTTAACGGGTTCAGCAGAATTTATACTAAAAGATAGAGTTGAATTTTTTCAAGCAGGTATAAATGCCTTAACTAAACTTACTGGCGGGATAGTTTACTTAGGTGTTGATAAACAATCTGCCTCTTTTTTAAAGGATATTGAGAACGTAGAAGTTTTAAATATTTCTGGTCCTCATCCAGCAGGAAACGTAGGAACACTTATCCATGAAACAGAACCTATGAATAGGGGAGAGAGAGTTTGGACCGTAAACCCTGAAGATGTCGCTATCATTGGAGAGCAATTTAAAACAGGGAAGTATAATGCTCAGCGAACAGTTGCTGTTACTGGGACATCTGCTAAAAATAGACTTTACTTCAAAACCATTGCTGGTTCAGAAGTAAAGTCGGTTTTAAAAGACTTTGAAGATAATTCTAGGATTATAAGTGGGAATGTATTGACTGGTGAAAAAGTAGAGGCCGATGGGTATTTAAACTTTTTCGCTAATGAACTTACTGTTATTCCTGAAGGAAATGAATATAGGATGTTTGGATGGTTACCTTTTAAAGATAACAATATTCACTCCATGTCCAAAACTTCATTATCCTGGTTGTTTCCTAAGAAGAAATATGAAGTTAATACCAATATCAACGGAGAAGAGAGAGCCTTGGTGGTGACTGGAGAGATGGAAGAGGTCATGCCGTTGGATATTTTTCCAATGCAGCTCATTAAGGCTTGTATGGCTGGCGATATAGAAAAAATGGAAAGCTTAGGGATTTACGAAGTAGTACCTGAAGATTTTGCACTTATAGATTACACAAATACATCCAAAATCGAAGCGCAATCAATTATTCGAAGCGGTCTGGATATTATGTTAACAGAAGTAGGATAAATTTATAATAATTATGAATTGGATTAGACAGAAAATTGATCAAGTTAAAGAGCCTTTTGAGCCAGGGAACAAGCTCGAAAAGTATCGCCCAGCTATAAATGCATTGGATACTTTTTTATTTGTTCCAGACCATACAACCAAAAAGGGAGCTCATATTCGTGATGCTGTAGATTTAAAGAGAACTATGATTACAGTAGTTATAGCTTTAATTCCTGCTTTGGTTTTTGGGATGTGGAATGCCGGTTATCAGCACTATATCCAACTTGGTGAAACCCCGGCTATATTGGAGGCTATTCTTCATGGAGCTTACAAAATTGTTCCAATGATTGTAGTATCCTACGGTGTAGGATTGGGTCTTGAATTTGCATTTGCGATTATGAGGGGTCACGAAGTGAACGAAGGCTATCTAGTTACAGGGTTGCTTATTCCTATGATTATGCCTATAGATATCCCATTGTGGATGGTAGCTTTATCGGTTATCTTTGCAGTTTTGATTGGGAAAGAAGCTTTTGGAGGTACTGGGATGAACATCTTAAATCCTGCACTAACAGCTAGAGCCTTTGCATTTTTTGCCTATCCTACTTATATGTCTGGAAACAAGATTTGGGTAAGTGAAGCATCAAATGTTGATTCTATATCTGGTGAAACGATTTTAGGTTCATTAGCGGCTAACAAGGAAATAGGTTACAATACAGCAGAAATGTTTACAGGAATAATACCCGGATCTATTTCTGAAACTTCTACCCTGTGTATTGCTGCAGGAGCTTTAATTCTTATTCTGACTAAAGTTGGAAGCTGGAGGATTATATTAAGTGGTTTAATAGGGGCAGCTGTAATGGGATTAATCTTTAATGCCTTAAATATTGAAGGTAACGGCTTAACTAATTTCCCTTGGTATCAGCATATAATTGTTGGTGGGTTTGCATTTGGAATTGTTTTTATGGCAACAGATCCCGTGAGTGCAGCACAAACTACAAGGGGAAAATGGATTTATGGATTTTTAATAGGACTCTTCGGTATTATGATTAGGGTGTTTAATCCGGCTTATCCTGAGGGCATTATGTTATCCATATTATTACTTAATGTTTTTGCCCCAACGATAGATCATTACGTTATTCAAGGTAATGTGAAGAAAAGACAGAACCGTTTACAAATGAAAACAGTTAAAACAGCTTAATTATGGATAAAAATAGCAATTCATACACTTTTATTTTTGCAATAATCATGGTCATTGTTGTTGCGGTAACACTTTCTTTTACTGCTACTACATTAGGACCCCTGCAAAAGGAAAATGTGCGTAAAGAAAAAATGCAAAATATACTTTCTACTATTGGTATTGAAACAAGTAGAGAGGATGCAGAAGTATTATTTAATAAATATATTACTCAGCAAATCGCTCTAAATTCCAAAGGGGAAGAGAAAGAAGATGTCAATGCCTTCGATGTCAACTTAGCTAAGGAATTGTCAAAACCAGATGAAGAGCAAAGTTTTCCTATCTATGTAGCAGATTACGAAGGTTCCCAGTTTTATATCGCTCCATTGAGAGGTAATGGACTGTGGGATGCTATTTGGGGATATATAGCACTTAAGGAAGATGCTAACACTGTCCAAGGTGTTGTTTTTGACCATAAAGCAGAAACCGCTGGATTGGGTGCGGAAATTACAACGGACTGGTTTCAACAAAGCTTTGTTGATGAGAAAGTTTTCAACGAGCAAGGAGAGCTTGTTGGGGTAAACGTTAAAAAAGGATATAGCGGAGGAAACAATAAGGATGATAACCAAGTCGATTCAATTTCTGGAGCGACCATAACTAGTGATGGAGTTTCTGAAATGATTGAAAAGAGACTTAAAAATTATCTACCTTTCTTCAAACAGCGTCAAAATATTAAAGTTGTAACACGATAAATTATGAGCTCAGAAACAAATCCAAAATCTAAAACTGAAGCCGAAAAGAAGAAGAGTGAAATGCTTCTCTTTTTATCGAGTTCGGAAGAGAAAGAACATTTTTTGTCAAAGGCAAATCGTAAGATTTTAAAAGATCCTTTAAATGATAATAATCCTATTACAGTTCAGGTTTTAGGAATCTGTTCAGCATTAGCGATTACCGTTCAGCTGAAGCCTGCAATTGTGATGTCCCTAGCGGTGGTCTTTGTAATGGCTTTCAGTAACGTCATTATTTCCTTACTTAGAAACTCAATACCAAGCCGAATCCGAATTATAGTTCAGCTTGTGGTTGTAGCAGCTATGGTAATTCTTGTAGATCAAATTTTAAAGGCTTATGCTTTCGATGTGAGTAAACAACTTTCTATTTTCATCGGTCTTATCATTACAAACTGTATCATCATGGGCCGACTTGAAGCTTTTGCTTTAGGTAACGGTGTTTATAAGTCGTTTTTAGATGGAATTGGGAATGCTGCTGGTTACGGACTTATTTTAATCGTTATTGCTTTTTTTAGAGAACTTTTTGGTTCGGGTAAATTGCTAGGTTATGAAGTTTTAGGACATCAAGGGGTAACCCTTGCAGAGTCTACCGGATTATACTCTTTAGGTTATGAAGATAATGGATTTTTCCTATTATCCCCTATGGCACTCATCGTGGTAGGTGTTATTATCTGGGTGCAGAGAGCAGGCAATAGAAAATTAATTGAAGAAAATTAAATAAAAGCATTAGAGATGGATTTAGTAAACTTATTTGTCAAAAGCATTTTTATAGAGAATATGATTTTTGCGTATTTTCTAGGGATGTGTTCTTATCTCGCAGTCTCAAAGACAGTGAAAACTGCGGTAGGTCTGGGAGCTGCTGTAATATTTGTATTGTTGATTACAGTTCCTGTCAATTATCTTCTCGATAATTACTTACTTCAACCAGGAGCTTTATCTTGGTTAGGTGCAGAATTTATTGATGTGGATTTGAGTTTTCTCAGCTTTATCATGTTTATAGCTGTAATTGCTTCTATGGTTCAGCTTGTTGAGATGATTGTAGAGAAATTTGCACCTGCTTTATATGGTTCTTTAGGTATATTTTTACCCCTTATCGCTGTAAACTGCGCGATTTTAGGAGGATCTTTATTTATGCAGCAAAAAGATTTTAGCGGTATAGAAGGAGCTGTAGTATATGGGCTGGGAAGTGGTCTAGGATGGTTTTTAGCCATACTTGCCATCGCAGCCATTAGAGAGAAAATAGCTTACTCAAATGTTCCAGCTCCCCTTAAGGGATTAGGAATCACCTTTATTATTACAGGACTGATGGCTATTGGATTTATGAGTTTCATGGGTATTAAATTATAAACAAAGAGGATTATGACAGTTATATTAGCGAGTGTTGCGGTGTTCTTAACTTTAATTTTGTTGTTGGTGGTTATTTTGCTATCAGCTAAAGCAAAATTATCTCCGTCTGGACCAGTTAAGGTCAATATAAATGGGGAGAAAGATTTAGAAGTTGGTTCTGGATCTACTTTACTAAATACATTAAGTGATAATAAATTATTTCTGCCATCTGCTTGTGGAGGCGGTGGAACCTGTATCCAATGTAAATGTATTGTAACAGAAGGAGGCGGTGCTATCCTTCCTACGGAAGAGCCACATTTTACAAGAAAAGAAATTGCTGAAGGTTGGAGATTGGGTTGTCAAGTGAAAGTGAAACAAGACATGACAATTCAAATTCCCGAAGAGGTTTTTGGTATTAAGAAATGGCAAGCTACGGTTGTGTCCAATTATAACGTAGCCTCTTTTATCAAGGAATTTATTGTTGAAATTCCTGAAGATATGGGTTACAAAGCTGGTGGTTATATTCAAATTGAAATACCTGCATGTGAAGTGAAGTTTGAAGATATGGACATAGCTGCTCATCCAGAAGAGCACCCTGATGAGGTAGATAAATTTAAAGCAGAATGGGATTCTTTTAAATTATGGCCACTTGTCATGAAAAATACAGAGACTGTAGAAAGAGCTTATTCAATGGCGTCCTATCCAGCTGAGGGCAGAAAAGTCATGCTGAATGTGCGTATTGCTACTCCTCCTTTCGACAGAGCAAAAGGGGACTGGATGGATGTAAATCCTGGTGTTGCTTCCTCATTTATTTTCGGATGTAAAGCAGGGGATAAGGTTACGATTTCCGGACCTTATGGTGAATTTTTCATCAATGAAAGTGAAGCAGAAATGCTATATGTAGGTGGTGGTGCTGGTATGGCTCCAATGCGTTCTCACTTATACCATTTGTTCAGAACCATTAAAACGGGTCGTAAAGTGACATTTTGGTATGGTGGTCGTTCAAAAAGAGAATTATTCTATACGGAACACTTCAGAGCTTTAGAGCGGGATTATCCAAATTTCAAATTTTACCTAGCTTTATCTGAACCTCAAGAAGAAGATAACTGGAAAGTGAAAGATGGGATAGATGGTGAAGGCGACGGTTTTGTTGGATTTATTCACCAATGTGTGATAGACAATTATTTGGATCATCATGAAGAACCAGAAGACATGGAATTGTATTTCTGTGGACCACCATTGATGAACCAAGCAGTTCAAAAAATGGGTGAAGACTATGGTATACCAGACGAAAATATCAGATTTGATGATTTCGGCGGATAAGACGAATTGAATTTTATACCCCCAAACAGGATACTGTTTGGGGTTTTTATATTAAAGAAATATGGGGCTACTTACAGATCAACAATTACACAATCTTGCTATGAATGTTGTTGGTAAGGATCTTGAAGAACTGGGATACGAATTTTTAGCTGTAAACAGTAAAAAATCGAAAAACCCACAGTTTGTAGCGACCAAAGAAAAGAAGTTGATATTTGTTGTGGTACGTGCAGTTAACTACCCCGATAACCCTGTGCTTTATGATGAGGAGTTAATGCAGAAAGTTAGTAAACATGCTGTTAATTATGAGGCTAAAACTTTTTATGCAGGGGTTGGTGTAGCTAATTCTATAAGCTATGAACTACCCGTCGACTCAGAAGAAGATTACGTTCTAAATTATACGGGCTTAATCGAAATTAAATGAAATATCTTTTTTTAGTCTTAAGTCTTCTCTTTTTATCTTGCGATAAGGATACTCCAAACGCACAATCTTTAAGAGGAAGTGCTATAGGCACTACTTATTCCATTAAATATTTTTCAGAAGATTATATACTTATGGGGTCTGAAATTGATTCTATCTTAAAGGATATTAATTTATCTATGAGTACTTATATGCCTGAGTCTGATATTTCAAGAATCAATTATGGAGAGTTGGTCGTTGTTGATCAGAATTTCCAAAAGGTTTTTAAAGCTTCTAAACGTATTTATAAAGATACTCAGGGATACTTTGATCCCAGTGTAGGTTTGCTCGTAAATGCTTATGGTTTTGGCCCTTTAGGTTATTCAGAAGACGTTACAGAGAAACAAATAGACTCTCTATTTCAATTTGTGGGCTTTAACCACATTCAATTATCTGAAGATGCTCAAGTGGCATCAAGCCTTCCTGTATTCTATTTAGATTTTAACGCCATAGCTAAAGGCTATACTGTGGACGTATTTGGAGAATATCTTCATTCCAAGGGCGTTAATAATTATTTGGTAGAAATTGGTGGAGAGGTGAGAGTGAAAGGCAAGAACCTAGAGAAGGCTTCCCCTTGGAAAGTTGGAATCGAGTTACCTGTTGCAAATAATTCTAGAGAATTGATGTACGGTATTCAACTTAAGAATGAGTCTCTAGCCACGTCGGGAAATTATAGGAAGTTTAGATCAGATTCTTTGTCAGGTAAAAAATATGTTCATACTATCAATCCGAATACGGGCCAATCTCAAAAAACAGATATTCTTTCGGCCTCTGTCATTACAACTACTTGTGCCGATGCCGATGCTTATGCGACTGCATTTATGGCAATGGGATTTGAAAAGTCTATACAATTCATAGAGAAACAAAATGCCATCAAAGTGATTTTTATTTATAGTGATTCGGAGGGAAATCAAAAGACTTATATCTCACCAGAGCTTCAGTCCTCAGTTGAGGAATTCTAAGAGGGTTTAAAGCAAATAGGGAGTAGTTCACCTTTGCTAAGTCTAAAGTAGTTAACTTCCTCCTCAGTTAATTCAGAAGTGAAATCCACTTCCTTAACCTGAAATCCTATCTTTCTTAGTTTATCGAAATAATCACGGCCATAAATTCTTAAGTGATCGTATTGCCCAAAAATTCGAGCTCTGTCTTTAGGATCAATTATAGAATCGTCCTCAAATGTCGTTGCTCTCGAAAGATCTTGTGGGATTTGGAGTATTGCCATTCCGCCGGGTTTAAGAACTCTTAGAAGTTCTTCCATAGCTTTAGTATCATCTTTGATATGCTCTAGGACATGATTGCAAATCAGCGTGTCGAAATAATTAGTCTCAAATGGTAAATCACAGATATCAGCCTTTACATCTGCAATGGGAGAATTGAGATCTGTAGTCGTGTATTCCAAATTTTCCATGTCCTTAAACCTTTTAAAAAAGGCTTGTTCTGGAGCGAAATGGAGTAGCTTTTGTGGTCGAGTAAAAAAGTCTGTTTTCCGTTGTAGATACAACCAAAGCAATCGGTGTCTTTCTAAAGATAAGGTAGACGGACTCAGGACATTGAGCCTTTGTTTTTCATACCCGTAGGGTAAAAATTTCGAAAAAGTTTTACCATCTATGGGATCTTTATAGGCAGTTCCTTTATAAACCAAAATCAACAATGGCTTTACGATTAAGCTCATCTGAATAAGGAAAGGTCTTGGAAATAAGTTGAGAAGGACTTGGAATATTTTTTTCAAAATTTAATTTTACTTTTCGAAAGTAAAATTAAAGCTAAATCATCAATTATTTAAAATTATATCTCAATAATACCTGTTTAGATAATGAATTTCTATAGATCAACTCTTTGCTATTTTTCCTTCACGGATTATTCATTGACAGCTGAAATGTTTTAATTCCTGACTAATAGTTTCACCTGCTGAACTTTAAATAGAATTAAAAAATGAAAATGATTTTAAGATCAAATCAATCTTTACTTTTTTTTAAAACAACCCTGAGATTGTTCCCTCTCCATCTATTTTAATCTTTTCAGCTGAAGGGGTCAAAGGCAAACCAGGCATCCTAAGTATGTTACCAGCAATTGGAATAATGAATCCAGCTCCAGCAGCTATTTCAAACTCACGGATGTGTATGTCAAAATTTATAGGGCGGCCTAGTAATTTTTCGTTGTCACTTAAGCTTTTTTGGGTTTTAGCCATACAAATGGGTAGCTTAGCATAGCCCAAATTTTCAAATTTCTTTAATTGCTTTTTCGCCTTGTCTGTAAGCACTACATTATTGGCTCCATATATCTTTTTGCAAATCTTTTCTATTTTGGTGAAGGAAGAATCTTCCAGATCGTAAGTAGGGGTAAACTTCACTTCACAAGTCTGAGCAGCAGCTATTACTTTTTCGGCCAATTCGATACAGCCTTTTCCTCCTTCAGCCCAGCCATAGCTTAAAGCTACGGGTACTCCTATTGTTTTGCAATAGTCATAAATGAGTTTTTTTTCAGCTTCGGTATCACTGTTAAAGGCGTTTATAGAAACAACTACGGGCAACCCAAAGCTTTGAATGCTTTCTATATGCCTCTCTAAGTTTGGGAATCCTTTCTCTAAGGCCTCTAGATCTTCTTCGGTTAAGCGATCTAGTGACATTCCTCCATGATACTTAAGCGCTCTTATTGTTGCTACAATCACTACAGCTTTGGGAGATAAATTAGCTTTTCGGCACTTTATATTCAAGAACTTTTCAGCACCCAAATCGGCGGCGAATCCAGCTTCAGTGACTGCATAATCTCCTAAACTCATGCCCATTTTTGTAGCGATAATAGAGTTGGTTCCTTGAGCGATATTAGCAAAAGGTCCTCCATGTATAATCGCTGGATTTCCTTCAAGTGTTTGAACCAGATTAGGTTTGATGGCATCTTTTAATAAAACAGCCATAGCTCCAGAAGCATTTAAATCTTTAGCATAAACGGGCTTACCTTCAAAAGTATCCCCGATATAGATGTTGGAGCACATGTCTTGTAAGTCTTCTAAGTTTTTGCACAAACATAAAATGGCCATAATTTCTGAAGCCGCTGTAATGTTGAACCCTGTCTCATTAGGAATTCCACCTGCTTTGCCTCCTAAGGCAGAAACGATGTTTCGAAGAGAGCGATCGTTCATATCCATACAACGCTTCCATATCACAGTGCGAGGGTCTATGCCTAAATTTTTACTTCTGTTTTGTATATTGTTATCAATGAGTGCTGCAAGTAAATTGTTAGTCATAGCAATGGCATGAAAATCACCTGTAAAGTGCAAGTTGATGTCTACCATGGGAATAACTTGACTCCAGCCTCCGCCTGTAGCGCCACCTTTCATCCCAAAAACAGGCCCGAGACTAGGCTCTCTTAAGACCACCACTGACTTTTTGCCAATATGGTTCAAGCCATCGTTTAGGCCAATGGAAGTGGTTGTTTTCCCTTCTCCTGCTGGGGTTGGAGTTATGGCCGTTACCAAAATAAGGTTACTCTGATTAACTTTCTCCTCATCTATCAAGTCTAAGGGTAATTTGGCCTTTTCATTCCCGTAATATTCTAAATGGGCTTCTTTAATGTCTAATTTTTCAGCTATCTTTTTAATGTGATCCGCTTTAACTTTCTGTGCAATATCTATATCAGTCATTTATTATTTTTCTGAATTTTGGGATGTGAATGCTTAATTATTTATCAATGCGTATTTGTAAAATATAGGTATTGAAACCCTAGAAAAACAGCTTAGCGTCTTACAAAGAGAATCGATGAGCAATCGAATAACAAAAAAGATACAAGACTTTATTTAGAGCTTTATTAAGGGGGTGTATGGTTAGATAATTCTTTTTTACTTTTTATACCACAGTATTCTGTTGTCGCTTTTTATTCTACTCACTATTTGAGTCCATTTTCTTGTATTTTTTTGAATTCGATTTAATTAAAAGATATGGAATCCCAATAATCATTGAAGTCCAAAACGAATAATATTCAACTTCGGGGTTTTCAATCCCTTTTGCAATTAAAAATCCATTATAATAAGGAATGCCATTCCGAACATTGCATTCCTTAAAACATTGGCAACCCCCTCAATGTCATATTTTTCTTCTTTGGGCATAGGAGTTTAATTAGCCATCAAAAAATACATTTTTCCATATTTTATTAAAATTCCGACTACTATAAATAAGATAGGAATTCCAATCATAATTTATTTTCTATTATTCGGTCTGTTCATTTTTTTATTTATATTAATTTCCTCGTTAGGAACTATTTTTTCCAAATGTACCTCAACGATTGGCAATATTAAAAGTCAGGGATTTTGAAACTTTAATTTGACTTGAGATAAATTAATATCTATACAGGGCATTTACTTTTTTATGATTTTTATCGGGCATATCTTCTTTTTCCATTATGAAAATGTTTCCGCCTTTCTTAAAAACCTTTAAAGCGATAAGGTTGAGTAAAGAAATATTGTCGTTTGTAAGTTCACTTTGAATATTTGCCTCTTGACTCTTGGAATCATATTCACCAAATATTTCAGCGCCATTTTGTACAAATAGACTATCTATTCTACCTTCAATTGCCGCCTTTATAATCATATTGATGTCTGCAGAAGCCTTCCCTGTTCCGATATGTTCAGCATATAAGTTAAGTTTTTCTTCGCGACTTTTGCTGAAATATGCTTGTAATAGACTCCAAGTTTCTTCATGAAGTTGATTAATGTTTTTATCCTCTGGATTTCCTGAAACATGTTCTTTGTAAAGATTTTGATAAGTACTTACTTCTTTATAAACAGGGAATTGAAAATCTTGACAACATACTACTAATGGTGGTTTTTGGTCATCATGCAGCATCGTCATTATTCCATCATTTACTGCTCTAAAATAACGTTTCATCTCATTCAACTCTTCTGCTTTTCCTTCTCCAGCACCATGATACATCCCAGAATTACTGTCTCCTTGTTGACCAGATCTAAACTGTAGATTTTTTTGCTCAAAATCGTAACCAACTACGTCTTCCAATCTTGATGGAACTTCTTCTGGAGTCACTACTTCAGTAATGGTATATCGAGTTCCTTCATAGAATTTGACTTCATCATTTTTAAGAGTTAGTAAATAAAACAATCCATCACCGTTGAAAAGGGGCATCATTGGTTTTAGATAAAAGCCATCGGATACGTAGTTGAATTCTTCAAAATGAACTGGAACTGTATATTTTTTAAATTGATTTTTAGAAAGAAAGATAGCTAATCCATCAGATTGGTGTCTCCAAAAGTCACTATTGTCAATTATATCTTGGATAGGCTGTACAAACTCGTCAATTTCTTTATCCTTCAATTCTTGTGCTTCAAGTTTGACTTTAACTTTTTTAAGCTGAGTTTTTAGCCTACTCTTATCCTGACCTTGTAGGGTTTCTTTTCCAGCCCGATGGGTTGGTATAAAAATAGAAACGCAAAAAGGACTATGCTCTTCGGCTAATTTTAAAAGTTCATTTTTTGTAATCATTTCTTTATTTTTTTAATTAATTTCTTTTCAGGTTTTCTTATTGGATTTTGAAAAGCTCTATTGAAAATTTAAAAGGATCCTTATTTCTAATCATAACTTTATTCCAGATTAGAGAAACTTCCTGAAACTCATTTGTAATCCCCTTGAAAATTAACAAACACAAAGCCTTTTACCTCCTAATTTAAGAATATTTTAAATACTATTGAATAGAAGTATGACCTGAAATAGAGAGTTTTTTAATTTAATAGATATGCCTGCTTTATGAAATGAATTAAATTCTCTCCTCAAGTCGTTTAGAAAGACCACAAGGATTGTATAAATCCTGTTTTTTGATTTTTGATAAAACTTATCCATATCGATGAATTCAGGAAAGCCTTCGAGTGGCAACAGGTTTTTTTTTAGATAAGACAACCCCTTAAATGGAGCTTTAACCCGTATTTTTATGATCTACTTCAAGACTAGTTTAAAAGAAAGGAGGGAGGAGTGCTTTTGGTTTATATTCTTAATAGTAGATTTTACCATTTTAATTGTAGTTGAGACCTCTGAGAATTTGAGACGTATTCGTTAGATTTAGTGTTACTAAATTCAATTCAATTTTTTTATTTGAAGCTATATTTCACCTTAATTTTTAGTTGGCGACAGCTTTTTCAGACCCTCTCTAGAAAGTACTTTTGTATAAATCCCCCCTTTAATGTGGTTAACATCGAATTCAATAATAAAGGCCTTCTTATCTATTGCGTCAATTAAATTATATGTTCTTCTGATATCAATCCTATTGATGACTGTATGAATAATATCATTTTTAGGTTGAGTGCCTCTTTTTCCAAAACCTCCCGCTCCCTGATATAAAGTGGTTCCAGTTCCTACAATCCTGATAAGCCCTTCGTTAATTGAATTTGTATTTTTAGAAATAATCATTAAGCCAACGTAATCTTCAAAACCTTCAATCATAATATCAATAACCTTAGCGGTAACAATAAAAGTCAAAATTGAGTACATGGCTATTTCTAGAGAAAGTAATAATGCAGTAGCTCCAAATAAAATCACATTAAAAAAGAGGATAACCCTTCCTATGCTAATTCCCAAACGATCATTTAAGAATATTCCCAATATTTCTGAACCGTCTAAGACAGCGCCGTTTCTAATAGTTAATCCAATCCCAGCCCCTAAGAATAGACCTCCAAAAATGGCGATGAGAAGTTTATCTTCTGTGATCGAAGCAAAGTTTTCGAAATGGATGATTACTGCTAACAAAATGATTGAAATTAACGATTTTGTGAAAATTCGTCTAGACAAGCTAAACCATGCTAAGATGAGGAATGGAATACTGACAAGTAAGAGGATAAAGGAAATATCAATATCGAAAAGTTCACTCAGTAAAATTGCAATACCCGTTGCACCACCATCTAGAAAACCATTTGGAAGTAAAAACATTTTAAGGCCTATACTAGCAAGAAAAATACCTATTGCAATTTGAAAAATCTCTGATAAAATTCTCTTCATAGTACTTATCTGTATGCTCTTCAGTTTAAATACCTGAATCGTGCCTAAAAATAACATTATCCAGTATCGTTTTCATCTTTTTTTAATCAATATAACCGAGTAACTCATTTTATTTTTAAGATCATAGGTCAAAGCTTTTAAATCATTCTGCCTTAAACCTCTTTTTCAAACTTTGCTGTTCTCCATTTAGATATACTATATTTCATTGGATGTGGAGATCTTATAATAAAATAGCTTTGTTGAGAGGGCTCTTATTATTCTAGTGTTTAGAGATCCTTGTAGATTTGAGTTAAAATTTTATTCCTTTTAGAGTCTTTTCTCGTCAGAGTAGTTCCTTGTGATCCACCCTTAGTCTGGATTAAATAATTTATTTCAAATAATAAATATGAGGAATTAGCTAATGCAGAAGTCTCTGAAAATCTCATGTAGGTGATGGCATACAGAAATTATACTTTATATTTACGTTAACTTATGAGGTCTAAACTAAAGTTTTCTACAAAAGGTTTGGGAGCATATCGGCAAGGTGAAATTGAAATTAATTTGTTATTTATATATGATTTTCTATGGGTTTTTACAATAAACTAAAATGGGTTCTAGGTATTTTAATGGTTTTTGTTATCATCGTTTCAACAAATTTAATCGATAGGAATAATTTTATTCGAGTTAAGGATTCGGTTGTTACTATTTATGAAGATAGGCTACTAGTTACAGATTTGATTTTTGAAATGTCGGAAGCTGTTCATACTAAGGAACTAGCGATAGCTTTAACGGATTCCATCTATTATACAAAGCAAAACAAAGAGGCAAACCAAGAGATAGGGGAGTTGATATCGAGATATGAGTTAACAAGGCTAACTGAAAACGAAAGCAAAATTTTTGAAGAGCTTAAGAATAATTTTGAGACTTTAAAGACTTTAGAAAGTACCTATATTAAATCTAAATTTAAGGAAAAAGAGCTTTTAAACCAGCAGATTTCAGAATTTCAGCAAAACTTATCCGGGCTGTCTAAAATTCAGATCAATGAGGGTAGAAAACAGATGTCTATTAGCCGAAAAGCTATCGATACAGTTGAATTGTTTACCCAAATTGAAATCTATTTACTAGTTTTTTTAGCGATTATAATTCAGATTATCGTGATGTATAAGCCGAAAAAGAAATAATTTTATTCGAGTTAAGGATTCGGTTGTTACTATTTATGAAGATAGACTAGTAGTTTCAGATTTAATTTTTGAAATGTCGGAAGCTGTCCATATCAAAGAACTAGCGATAGCTCTAGCGGACTCTATCTATTATACTCGCTAACTCTATTGACAAACAAACCTTTGGCAAAGGCTTAAAGTTTAAACTGGCAGAGGTTAAAACCTTCATAAGACTTGTTAAAAAGCATTTTTACTGTAATAGTTTAGTTAAATTTATGTAAAATTAAAAATATATAATATGAAAACTGTTAAAAAATTACTGTTGCTTTTAATTATTCAATTCGCGCTTATTTCTTGCGGATCTAGTGTAACAACCGTAAAAGCGCCAAGTGCAGATTTGAGTAACTATGATACGTACGCTTTTCTACCAAATTCTATGGAATCCTTAAATCCGCAAGTTAACTTCAAATGCACAAAATTTCTTCAAACAACGTCTTTTAAGTTTATTTTTAGATAGACTTGAGTAATAAAACACGATTTCGCTTGTCTAACCGCTTTTGAAATTGC
>Ga0306912_1000194_pt1 | contig 37153 bp, 34 predicted proteins | sample AntRauFillE10628_FD_190443 | JGI IMG/M metagenome (GOLD analysis project Ga0306912, IMG submission 190443) | Saline lake microbial communities from Rauer Islands, Antarctica - Metagenome Filla E10 #628 (v2) (version 2) | ecosystem: Environmental > Aquatic > Non-marine Saline and Alkaline >...
GAGTTTCACCAAGTGTTTGCCTTGCTCTTTAGCTTGGTGTTTCGCCAGTTTGCGGTTTTTCATTATATTGGCTGATTTTAATGTCTCGACTATCACCGCTTGGTTTTCGTCAATAAGCGTTCGAGAGCGTTTATGTTGAAAATCAGTTGGATTCGTAAATTGAGTGTGAATGGGTAGCGATGGATGGCGAACCAGACCATGTTCATTTGCTTATTTTGTACCCTTAAAAATTATCCATCAGCGTCATGGTCAATAATTTGAAAGCCGTTTCATCTCCTATTGCGACTTCAAAACACAGACCTTACAAGACAGAGTAAAAGCGCTGCCTTATGGTCACGCTCATACTTCGCTGGCACTGCGGGCAGTGCGGCAATTGAAACTTTAAAAGCTTACGTAGAGCGTCAAGCAACCTCAGATTAAGCCGCTTTCGCGGCTTACGCCTTATCTCCCCGCCCTCATCGGGCGAGAGTTTACGGCGAAATTGCTAAGTGATGGCCTTGTAACTAACGTTAAGGCAACATATATTCAATGGTGCGCCGTAATTCTTCATCAGAACAACTCATACAAGTGCCTCTTGGTGGCATCCCGCCTTTGCCCTTAATCGCCGAAGCTAATAACCCTTCTAACCCTTGTTCTTTGCGCTTGGCCCAATCCTCAACATGATGGATTTTAGGCGCTCCTGCCACCCCAGCGGTATGACAAATAGCACAAGAAGCTTCATAGCGTTTCTTGCCCGCATTAGGCCCTAATGCTTGTGCAATCACCACCTTGGGCTTAGGACTTTCACCTGAAACCACCACGTCCCCCACCGGTTTAGTGCGTTCATAAATGGCTTGTGGCGTCATTGGCTCATTAATGTCAGGAGACCAGGCCTGAGCGTTAAACATAGGAAGCAAACTCAGGGTAATCAGCACTATATCTTGAACTCTGCTTTTCATGGTTTCTCCTTAAACTGGCCATCTACCATGATTTTATTTTGTATCATGGCTTAAAAATAAACCTAGTATACCGACTCTGGGTAACAACGAATACTCCCAATTACTTGCGCGGCCAAGCGATTCTTAGCGTACCTTGGTCGGCTTGTTATCCCGAGACAAGGTTGGCAATTGAATCGACCAACCGTGTTCGCTTAACCAACGTTCTTGAACTTTATAATCTGGCATCCACCGGCAAATTAATTGCCAAAATCGGGTACCATGCCCGCGATACCATAAATGCCCTAATTCATGCAGCACTACATAATTTAATACGGCTAACGGGGCTAAGATTAATGCCCAATTAATATAAATATCATTATGAATGCCGCAGCTGCCCCAACGCCGCTTAGGTCGCCTTAATTTAACTTGGCGCGGCCAACGCCCTAGTTGTGGGCAATAAAACGCGATGGCTGTCTCAACATAGCGCTTAGCTTGCTGCTTAAGCCAGATCAATACCAGCGCCTCTAGTTCCTCTGACTCAAGGAGGGGCCAATGTTGAGGAATACCTACTTGCAGTTGCTGGCCTTGTACTTGGCAACAATAATCAGCAATAGGTTGCCAACTTACTTGTAAGGTTAATTTCTCCCCCAAATAACCCACCGAGACTCCGCTATACCACTGGGTTGGCCAAGGCGGCAATACCCGCACGCTCGCTTGCCATTGGGCTATCTTAGCCCTGATCCAAGCTTGCTTAGCCTGAACCAAAGCATTGATCTGTGCCATTGTACTTAAAGTAGGCGCCGTGACCCTCACCCCTTGCGGATGCACTTCAATGCTTAGCCGCTTGGCTCGTGCACTGCGATAGATCTCATACGACACTGCTGGGTGCCCTGCGAATTCAATATATGGCATGATAGGCATCCATCATCATTTTGCTAAGCCATTATGTCCAATTACCGCCTACAGTGCGCTAGAATTGGTCTCAACCCCAAAATAAGGACGATGACTTGTTGCCGCCAGATCTTATTCAACGCCCTTGGCGCCCTTTTTTAAAATGGCCAGGCGGCAAATTTCGCCTTGCTGCACAAATTCGCGCCCTACTGCCCAAAGGAGAGCGGCTAATTGAACCCTTTGTTGGGGCCGGGGCGATTTTTCTTAATACCCAATATTCAAGTTATCAACTCAATGATATCAACCCTGATCTAATTAACCTGTTTAAACGCTTAAAACAGCATCAACAAGACTTTATTGACTACGCCAAATCTTTTTTTAAACCCCAATATAATCAAGCCAAAGCCTATTATACCCTGCGTCATACCTTTAATCGCAGCCAAGATCCTTTAGAGCGCGCGGTATTATTTTTATTTTTAAACCGCCATGGCTTTAATGGGTTATGTCGCTTTAACTTACACGGAGAATATAATGTACCCTTTGGGGCTTACTTAAAGCCGTATTTTCCAGAAGCTGAACTGCATTATTTTATGCAACGCATCCAATCTAAAGTGACTTTTTCCTGCCAATCTTTTAGCCAAGTAATGGCCAATGCCACCCGTCAAGTGAGCAAACGCTCGGTGGTTATTTATTGTGATCCGCCTTATGCGCCATTAAGTAAAACTGCCAACTTCACTGGCTATGCCGCACACAAATTTACTTTAGCCCATCAACAAGAATTGGCACAGGCCGCAGAACGCGCGGCTAAGCAAGGAGCAACCGTGCTTATTAGTAACCATGATCTCCCTTTTACCCGCGCCTTATATCATCGGGCCACTTTATTTCCTATTGCAGTTAATCGTTTAATTAGTTGCCAAGCTCATTCTAGAAAACCCGTTCGCGAATTAATGGCACTGTTTTTACCCGATTCACAGCGCAGGGCTTAACTTCTTGGTTAAGGTATTGATCACTTCAAATAATGCGCTTTCACTGCCTGCCATTTTTACCGTAGTCATATAGGCTTGTTCGGAATTTTGTACAATCACCACCGGAATCGCACTGATTTTATAGGCCTGCGCAATATCATTGGCCCACTTTAATTGGCGCTCCATAGCAAACGCATGAAACGCTTTATGAAACGCTTGCGCACTGATGCCTTGCTCGGCTTCAAAAAAGGCCTGGAGCGTTTCTTCATTAATTGGGGTTAAATGCTGTTCTTGTACTGCTGCAAATAATTTAGGATGAATTTCATTTAACACCTCTAATTGTTGCGCCGTATAATAGGCCCTAGCTAAGTATGCCCAAGCAGGTTGAAACACCACCGGAACCCGTTGAAATGCAACCTCATCTGGTTTTTCAGCTAACCAATTACTTAGTGAACCTTCCAACTTTTTACACCAGTAGCAACCATAACTAAAAAATTCCAATACCTGCACTTGATCATAGGCTTCAGTTAAACTTTCTACTAAATTGGTTTTTACTATATCCACTGGCAATAATTGATAATGTTTACCTTCTACCCAAGTAGCAGTGTCGCAGGGTGAATTGGCAAATGCCACAGAAGTTATTAAACTTAATCCCAATAACCAACCACAATAAAAGACACGATAATAAGACATAGCTGCTCCTGATATTTAATGAAGACCCGCAATAAAATCACTGACCGCTTGCATTTCTTGATCAGTCATTCTTTGCGCAATCATTTGCATAATATTATTGGGATCATTGTGACGCGTGCCATTTTGAAAGGCTTGCAATTGGGCTAGGGTATATTCAGCATGTTGGCCACTAACTCTAGGGAAATTGGCCAATTCATTGCCCAACCCTTTGGGGCCATGACAGGCAATACAGGCTGTCAATCCTTTACTGATATCACCGCCTCGATAAAGCCGCTCACCTAAAGTCACCCATTCTGCTTGTGCTTTACCAGGGGTTTGTACTTGCGAGGCATAAAAAGCCGCCAAATCAGCAATATCTTGGTCATTGAGTTTATCCACAATGCTTTGCATTTGCGCATTATAACGCGGCCCTGTTTCACCTTGTTGAAAGGCATGGAGTTGCTTAATGAAATAATCGGGATATTGCCCAGCAATTTTCGGCCACATTGGCACAGTACTGTTGCCATCTTCATTATGGCAAGCAACGCAGCTTTGTGACTTATTTTTTCCGGCCTCAATATTGCCTGCCCACCCTGACATGGCACTTAATGCCAAGCCTAAACTTACACTAATAATTAATCCTAATTTCATGATCCCCGAGTTCCAGTTAACTTACTGTTACGCTTATACTAAGCGGTATTTGGTCTGAATAAACTAGTGTACAGGTTTTCGCGCATGCTACACTAAAATTTAGTTACGTGAAGACTGCCAACTTATACCAATAAGTCTTTGGTCGGGTCAATACAAGAACCTAAAAGTTGCCCTGCAATAGGGGGGAGCTTTAACGTTGTTAATTTAAAATAATCAAAATAAACAAGGCACTATGAACCCACCCTCAACCATCCTACCACATAATATAAATATTACTCAGGCAACTTTCTTGAAGAGTGTTCCCAGCGTAGGACTGTGTCCCGCAGAGCACGGCATTGAAATTGCATTTGTGGGACGCTCTAACTCTGGAAAGTCCAGCGCCATTAATGCTTTGGTCAATCAACGCCATTTAGCCCGAACCAGTAAAACCCCAGGGCGTACCCAAATGATCAATTTTTTTGAAGTTGATTTACAACGACGTCTGGTCGATCTCCCCGGATATGGCTATGCCAAAGTCAATGCTAAAATCAAAGCCCAAATTGAAAGCTTACTCAGTGAATACTTAAGCCAACGCCAGTGTTTACAAGGCTTAATTATGCTGATGGATATCCGTCATCCCCTAACGCCCTATGATCAACAATTAATTGATTTTGCATTGCAATACCATAGAGCCATTCATATTTTATTAACCAAAGCAGATAAATTAAAACGCGGTGCCGCCAATAATGTCTTGTTGGCAACTCGTAAAACTTTAAGCCATTATCCGATGCCCATTAGCGTGCAAACCTTTTCTGCGCTAACTCAGCAAGGCTTAGCTGAGGCTCGCGAGCAAATTGATTGCTGGTTTAAATAAATACCTTTAATGCGCCTCATCCCAATTGGCGCCAGCGGCAATTTCCACTTTAAGCGGAACACTTAAAGTGGCAGCAGCTTGCATCAATTGTTGAATTTGCGGCATCGCCACCGAGATAAAATCTTGCCGTACTTCAAATACCAACTCATCATGTACTTGCATAATCATGGTGACTTTACCTGATTGAGTATTAATCCACTGTTGTACCGTTTGCATGGCACGCTTAATAATATCTGCTGCCGTGCCTTGCATCGGGGCATTAATCGCAGTGCGCTCTGCAGCTTTGCGCTTTAGTCCATTTTTAGCATTAATCTCAGGTAAATATAATCTTCTGCCATATACCGTTTCCACATAACCGTGCTTGGCCGCCGTTTCTCGGATCTGCGCCATATAGCGCTGTACCCCTGGATAACGAGCAAAATATTGTTCTATATAAGTTTTGGCTTGTGCTTGGGTGATTTCAAGTTGTCGAGCTAAACCATAAGCCGACATCCCATAAATCAATCCAAAATTAATGGCTTTGGCACTGCGCCGTTGGCTGGCACTGACTTGATCTAACGGAATATGAAACACTTCACTGGCGGTAAATTGATGAATATCTTGCTCTTGTTGAAAAGCCGCCAATAGCCCAGCATCTTGCGACAAATGCGCCATAATTCGCAATTCAATTTGCGAATAATCGGCCGCCACTAAAGTAAACCCTGGCTCGGCAATAAACGCTTGGCGAATTTTTCTGCCCTCTAAAGTCCGGATGGGAATATTTTGCAAATTGGGCTCAGTGGAAGATAAGCGCCCAGTGGCAGTCACCGCTTGCTGATAAGAGGTATGTACTCGATGGGTAATAGGATGAATTTGTAATGGCAAACTATCTAAATAAGTAGATTTTAATTTACTTAATTGACGATGCTCTAAAATCACCGCCGCTAACTCATAAGTGTATTTCAATTCTTGCAGTACGGTTTCTGAAGTAGAAGGTTGTCCAGTGGGGGTTTTTTCTAACACTGGAAAGCCTAATTTTTCATAAAAAATATGTTGTAATTGCTTAGGTGAGGCCAAATTAAAAGTTTCACCAGCGAATTGATAGGCCAAATTGGCTAAATGAACTAAGCGCTGACTAAGCTCCTCACTTTGCTGACTTAATAGTTGTGCATCAATTTTCACCCCACAACTTTCCATTTGAGCCAAAACCGAAATTAAAGGCAACTCTATACTTTCATATACCGCATATAAGCGCGAGTTTGCTGCTAACTTAGGCCATAGTTGCTCATGCAATTGTAAGCTAAAATCCGCATCTTGCGCTGCATATTCCGTGGCCTTATCAATGGCCACTCCATCAAAAGTGATTTGCTTGGCCCCTTTACCTGCTACCTCGGCAAAACTGATGGCACTTTGCTGCAAATAAAATTTAGCCAATGCATCTAACCCATGCCGCGAAGCGGTGGAATGATATACATAAGATTGCAACATCGTGTCATGCAGGGGAGACATAGGCAGCGCATAACGACTTAATACTTGCAGATCATATTTTAAGTTATGCCCAATTTTATCCACCTTGGGATTGACTAATAATGGCTTAAATTTTTGCAATACCGCATCTATAGGTAATTGCTCACCGTCATTAGCATGCTGATGAGCCAAAGGAATATAATAGCCACTATTAGGCGCATAAGCGATAGCAATCCCCACAATTGAGGCGTGTCGCGGATCTAAACTATTGGTTTCTAAATCAATGCAAAATCGGGTTTGCTGAGCTAAAGTGTCCAGCAATTGCTCTAATGCCTGCCAAGTACTCACAGTATGATACTCTGTGGGTATTTCTGTATTAGAGGGCATTTCATGACTTAAATCTTTTAACCAAGAATTAAATTCTAAACGGTGATATAACTCATACAAGATTGGCTCATTTGGCGGGGCCAAGCGTAATGCATCAAGGGTTAAAGGCAATGGCACATCTAATTTAATGGTCACCAAACTTTGATATAATGGGAGTAAATCTAAATGTTGGCGTAAATTTTCGCCAATTTTACCTTTGATCTCAGTGGCATGTTCCACTAGGTTGGCCAAACTATGATATTCATTTAACCACTTAGCCGCCGTTTTAGGCCCAACCTTAGGGATCCCTGGGATATTGTCTACGCTATCCCCAGTTAAGGCTAAAAAATCAATCATTTGCTGGGGTTCAATCCCAAATTTTGCGATCACGGCTGCCCTATCTAATTGTGTCCCTGTCATGGTATTGACCAATTGTAAGTTAGGCTGAATTAATTGTGCAAAATCTTTATCCCCAGTTGAAATCAAAACTTGTAAGTTATCGGTTAAGCCTTGCATGGCCAATGTGCCAATCACATCATCTGCCTCTACCCCATCGATCACCAATAACGGCACCCCTAATGCTTTAATCAGTTCATGTAATGGGGCAATTTGGCTTTGTAATGCCTCAGGCATGGTTTCACGTTGCGCTTTATACTCGGCAAATAAATCATGTCGGAAATTTTTTTGTTTAGAATCAAATACGACCGCAAAATAATCGGGTTGCGCTTCTTTAATTAATTTGCGCAACATATTAATCACCCCATAAATCGCGCCCGTAGGCTGATCAAGCGCTGTGGTTAACGGCGGCAACGCATGATAGGCACGAAACAAATAAGAACTGCCATCGACCAATACCAATTTAGGGGCTGTTGCAATATCCATAAATTTAACCCTTTTATCAACCCCCAATGTGGGTTATTAGTTTAATCTTAGAGGGCAGTTAATTTTGCATAGGCTAAGGCTAACCATTTTTCCCCCGTTTGGGCAAAGCGAACTTGCACACGTGCCATTTGACCACTGCCTTCACCCCCAATAACCACGCCTTCACCAAAGCGTGGATGCATTACGGTTTGCCCCATTTTAAAAGGAAATTCACTGCCCAAATGCTTGGCTTGTTTAAACATAGATGAACTTGATTTTACCGGTGCACTTAACGCCGGACGTACCGTATTATTGGTATTTAACTTTTCTAATAAGGCATTAGGAATTTCTTCAATAAAACGTGATGGCCGATTAATGCCCACATTGCCAGAAAAAGCGCGCTTTTCTGCATAAGACAAATACAATTTACGCATCGCGCGAGTCAGTCCGACATAACATAAACGCCGCTCTTCTTCTAATAATTCTTTGGTATTTAAACTACGATGATGCGGAAATAAGCCTTCTTCTAACCCGGCTAAAAAAACCAATGGGAATTCTAAGCCTTTAGCAGAATGTAAGGTCATTAATTTAATACACTGATTATCTTGAACATCACGTTCCCCCGCATCTAAGGCAATTTCCGCTAAAAAATGGGGCAAATTTTTATCGGCATATTGACTTGATACTTCGGTTAAACTGCCTAAATTTTCTACAAATTGAGTCACCGCACTGGTTAATTCATTTAAATTTTCAATGCGTGCATAGGTTTTTTCCCCAGGCTGGGTTTTTAAATAAGCCAATAACCCACTGTCTTGAATCACTTGCTGGGTTAATTGTGGCAAAGTAATGCTGGGTAACTGGGCCATTAATCTTTCAATTAATGCAAAAAACTGCACTAAACCACGACCTGCTTTACCTGTCATCCCGGTACTGATTTGTTGTGCTGCTTGCCATAATGACAATTGCGCTGATTTAGCATGTTCACGAATTTGCAATAAAGTGCGCTCGCCAATGCCACGTGGGGGCACATTAATGACTCGCTCTAAAGCCGTATCATCATGTTGATTGACCAGCAATTTAAGATAAGCCATCACATCTTTAATTTCAGCACGGTCAAAAAAGCGTAACCCCCCATAAACTTTATACGCCAAATTTGCTTGGCGTAAGGATTGCTCAATAGCACGTGATTGGGCATTAGAGCGATATAAGATCCCTACATCATTTAATGCCCCCCCTTGTTGCAGCCATTTTCGAGTTCGGTCTACAATAAAGCGGGCTTCATCTAATTCATTAAAGCCACCATAGAGACTCAATAATTCGCCCTTGACCCCTTCAGTCCATAACTGTTTGCCTAAACGTGCTTCATTATGTTGGATCAATGCATTAGCTGCAGCCAAAATGGCATTGGTAGAGCGATAATTTTGCTCTAAGCGAATGGTTAAACTTTCAGGAAATTCTTGGGCAAACCCATGAATATTTTCTACTTTAGCGCCGCGCCAACCATAAATTGATTGGTCATCATCCCCCACCACGGTAATATGAGTTTGCGGGCCGCATAAGGCGCGTAACCATTTATATTGAATGGCATTGGTATCTTGAAACTCATCAACCAAGACATGCGCAAACCGCTGTTGAAATCCTTGCAAAATATCTGGGCGCTGCTGCCATAATTCATACACCCCCAATAACAATTCCGCAAAATCTACCAAGCCACCGCGCTGGCAATGACGCTCATAACGCTCATAAACTTGCATAAAATAGGTCTGTTCTGGCGGAACATCATGACTGAGGTGGGCATAACGTCGCCCTTCATCTTTATGGCGGTTAATAAAATGTTGGGCGCGCTTAGGCTCCACTTGTTCTTCATCAAATTCTAAGCCACGGATAATTCTTTTAATGATACGTAACTGATCATCGGAATCTAAAATTTGAAAATTACGTGGCAAGCCCATAGCTAGCGCATGTTCGCGCATAATTCGATGGGTTATCCCATGAAAGGTACCAATCCACATAGTGCGTGCTGCCGCCCCCAGCAATGTTTGGATACGCTTACGCATTTCTGCGGCTGCTTTATTGGTAAACGTAACTGCCAATACGCTATCTGCAGCAAGTTGCTTATTTAATACTAACCAAGCAATACGATGCACTAACACCCGGGTCTTACCACTGCCGGCACCGGCGATGACTCTTAAGTGCGTTGCTTGCGCGGCCACCGCTTGTTGTTGCGGCGCATTTAATCCAGCCAAAATGGCTGCATTGTCTAACCTGGGCTGAGCCAAATCAGTATCCATATTGTTTTTTCCTATGCATTTTGTCCCCGTATCAATGGGACCACAATCAAGGCACTGACTGCGTAAAAAATTGGTAGCACCATCAATCCTAGATGATAATCTGCCAAGGTATAAAGTGGCGTGCTAGGCCCCCGCACTAAATCTAAAATCCATCCCACAAATCCAATTAAAAAGCCACTGCCAATCATGGAAATCATATTGACAAACCCCACTGCAGTGCCCACATAATTAAATTCATTTAAATGCCGAATCACCACATAGGCCAAAACATAAGTCCCGGTGCTCCCAAATAAAAAGAACAAGAGACTGGCATTAAAAAAATTGATATGCGGCCAGTAAATCAAAATACTTAAAAATATTGCCGCCAACAATGAACTACATAACATCGGAATTTTATAATTAAAATGTCCTGCAAGCCACCCTAAAATAGGACTGCCTACAGCCATCCCTACAAAGGTCATCGCTTGAGCACTGGCGGCTTCTGCTTTAGCTAAGCCATGGCCATGCATTAAATACGCCGCTCCCCAAGAGCCGCCAAAGGTATCCGTGGGCGCCGTTACTAAAAACGCATATATCCCAATTAACCAACTTTGTGGTTGCAACGCCACAGTTTTTAAGCAATGCCAAAAACTTAAATCTGGACTTTCTTCTACACTTTCTTGCTTGGTAGGATTTTCATCGCGGATCACTATCCACGCCAACGCCCCTAGTATTAATCCCAAGCCTCCTAACCACAGTAATAACACACGCCACGGCAAAAAATCCAAGCCTTGAGAAATCAATGAACTTGAGGCCCCCCCTAAGGTACCTAAAGTTAAGGTGATCCCCACCAATAGCGGAAATAAGCGATTAGAAAACCAAATGGCGGTAATTTTCATACAACTAATAAAAGCAAAGGCTGAGCCGGCCCCAATAAATCCCCGCATAATACAAGCTAAATAAAAGCTATGGGTCAGCGCTAAAATAACCGTGCTCAGTGCACACAATACAATGGCAAAAGTTAATAAGCGCCGCGGCCCCCATTTATCCATCCAGATCCCAACCGGTAGCTGCAAGGGAGCATAGGCCCAATACCAAGCACTGACTAATATCCCAAATTGCGTGGCCGCAATATCAAATTCTTGGGCCAATTCTGCATACATCACGCTAGGCGCGACTCTTAATAAGAATTCATAAAAATAAAACAATGCGGCAATAGTAAACATTGCGCAGGCCAGCAAGGTTTTTGACTTTTTTTCAGACATACAAGCCCTCACCTTTTAAAATGCTTAGTATACTGGCTAACAGGGTGATTTTCTGGATACGCCTATTAGAGACCCAGCCCGAGTCTATCCAAGCCGTTCCTTAATAGCAACAAGTTTACTAAATAACAAAAAATAAAAACCCAGGAATTGGCTCACGCTAACTGCTCTAAGCAAGGGTTACCCCATCTCTTAAATCAGTAAAAAGGAGCCAACCTTAAGTTTAAGGCAGGGGCATTGGGTAAAAGCGTTAATTGAGTACGCTTTCTTTAAGGCTTTTTAACGCAACCAATTTAATATCATCCCTAGCAGGTTTAGATGGGATCACCACTTCATCACCGGTCAAAGGACTGACCATTTTACGTTTTTTGGTAGGTTTGCGGCGTACTTTACGGATTTTAAGTCCCAATTTGGGGATCATAATTTCTCCAGAGCCTTTTTTGGACATATGGGATTTAACCATATCGGCTAATTCAGTAAAAACCAATTCCACTTCTACTCGTTTTAAACCAGTTCTATCGGAAATGGTTTGTAAAATTTCAACTCGCGTTTGGCGCTCTTTAATAAATTTTAAGCTATGGCTGGCCTCACCACTGGTAGGGGCGGTTTTTTTGCGAGACAAGCTCACTTTCGATTTACGAGTTGCAGTGGTCATTGATTACTCCATTCAACGAAAACATCCAAAAGGGTTGCTTGATTTCTTGATTTCTTGATTTATTCCTTGCTTGGCGATTATGCCAATGGATGAATAGCAAGTAAAGTATTCCCTTTTGAAAAGGCGCTTTTTATCCCTGGTGTTTTATATCACCGTCATTGATGGCGTTGATATAAAACGCTCATCTCGTAATATTAGTTATTGGGGAATTTGCTTGGTGCTCATAGTGAACATGCCAATATTAATGCAGTAAAAATCACCACTCACTTTAGGGGGGAGATCAATGCAGCGATTGAAGACAAATGGGGGCATCTAATTGAGGATGGCTCATTTTAGGCGTAACCGGATGGTAAGCAAATGCCCAATGAGGCGAGTTAAGTAATGCAGCGATCTCCTTATCCTTGCCCATTAGCCAATCATTATAAGTATTAGGCGCTAAAATTAATGGCATACGCTCATGTAAATGGTTAAGTGGGCTCAGTGCTGGCGTAGTAATAATGGCACAACTTTCCACCGTTTGGCCATTGGTCCCTTGCCATGTCCCCCATATCCCTGCCAAGCCAAATAATGGCTGATGAGTTAAAAAAATAAAAAAGGGTTGCTTTTTACCCCGAACCACTTTCCATTCATAAAAACCTGTGGCAGGAATAATACAGCGGTTTTTTTTAATGGCATGTTTAAAGGCAGGTTTTTCGTGCAGACTTTCTGCTCGCGCATTAATATAGCAAGCAGGTGCCTTATCTAAGGTGGCAGCTGCCCAACTGGGGGTAAAGCCCCAGTTTAAAAAATCCACTTTTTTCCCGGGACTGCGGATGGCCGGTATAGGTTGATGGGGCGCAATATTATAGCGCGGTGACATCGGAAAACCACATTTAAGCTGAAAATGTGCCTTAATTTCACTTTCTGTGGCGTGTAGCGCAAAACGACCACACATACTATTTTACCTCGCAGTAAGCTTTAATTATTCAACCGTCACTGATTTGGCAAGATTTCTAGGCTGATCGACATCGGTGCCCTTTAATACTGCCACATGATAGGCCAGCAATTGTAAGGGAATAGAAAAAATTAATGGCGCCAAGATGGGATCAATTTTGGGTAACTGGATCACCGCATTGCTACTGTTTAACCCAGTTAAGTCAATCTCTGCTGCCGCGACAATAAATAATTCACCACTTCTGGCACGCACTTCCTCAATATTAGATTTAATTTTATCTAATAATTCATCATTAGGTACCAAAAAAATCACTGGCATATTTTGGTCAATTAATGCTAATGGGCCATGCTTTAATTCACCGGCGGGATAGGCTTCGGCATGAATATAAGAAATTTCTTTTAATTTCAATGCGCCTTCTTTGGCAATGGGATAGTGAATGCCGCGCCCTAAAAATAACGCATGATTTTTATCGGCAAATCGATGTGCCCAACGTTCAATTTGTCGATCTAACTTTAATACTGCAGTAATAATTTCCGGCAAGGTGCGCAACTGTTGTAAATAATGCGCCACCTTTAGCTTAGCCAGTCCATGCCGTTGAGCCAGGGCTAACATTAATAGAAATAATGCCACCAATTGGGTGGTAAATGCTTTGGTTGAGGCCACCCCAATTTCTGGTCCTGCTTGAGTTAATAAAACATGCTTCACTTCACGAACCAAGGCACTTTCTGCAACATTACAAATGCCTAAGGTGCCACAATAATTTGCATGGTCTTGCACACTTTTTAAGGCAGCTAACGTATCTGCGGTTTCCCCTGATTGGGATAAGGCCACCAATAAGGTGTTAGCTCGAGTTACCGAACGCTGATAGCGCATTTCACTGGCAATTAACACTTCACAGGGCATCCCCACGATACTTTCAATCCAGCTTTTGCCTACCATTGCTGCATGGTAACTGGTACCACACGCCACCAATTGCAGTTGTTGGCTTTGCGCAAAAGTGGCCGTGGCGCCATGACCAAAGATGGCATCTTGAATTGACTCGCCTTTTACCCTACCGGCAATAGCCGCAGCAATGGCTGCGGGCTGTTCCCATATTTCTTTTTGCATAAAATGGCGATAGGCGCCTTTTTCAATACGTTCAATGCTTAAGTTAATCGGTTGCAGTAAACGAGTGACCCATTGGCCTTGTTGATCATAAATAGCAAAATTTTCACAATGAATTTCCGCTATATCCCCTTCTTGTAAAATAGTAAAATTTTGAGTAACTGGTAATAAGGCCATAATATCCGAGGCCACAAAATGCTCCCCAATTCCTTGTCCAATCACCAAAGGACTCCCGGCACGAGCGGCAATTAACGTATCTGGACATTGTTGGTCTACTACCACTAAGGCATAGCTTCCTTTAAATTTTAGCACCGCCGCTTGCACCGCTTGACGTAAACTCTGTCCTTGTTCTACGGCCTTATGTAAAAAATGTACAATCACCTCCGAATCGGTTTCCGATTCAAATTCACAGCCCTTGGCCATTAGCTCTGCTTTTAATGCTTGATAATTTTCAATAATGCCATTATGCACAATGGCCAAACGTTGGCCCACCATATGCGGATGAGCATTATTTTCACTGGGTGAACCATGCGTGGCCCAACGGGTATGCGCAATGCCTATTTTTCCTGGCAATGGCTGGGCCGCAACCGCTTGGCATAACGCTTGCACTTTGCCACAAACGCGAAGCCGCGTTAATTGCTGTTGATCATTTAATACCGCCAGTCCTGCTGAGTCATAGCCTCGATATTCCAGCCGTTTTAAGCCTTCTAATAAAATCGGCGCGATATTGCGTTGCGCAATCCCAGCGGTAATACCACACATATTAATGCCCTTGTCACCAATCACTGAAATCAAAGTTTAGCGGCAATGCTTAGGACTTGGGACGTTGCCAGCCCGGCAATACCCGCTGTTCAAGCTGGTAGGTTAAAGTTAAAGCAAAAGCTGGCGCCGCTTTTTTTAAGGTGCTGCCTGCGCCTAACGTTGCCCCTTCCCCCAACATCACTGGGGCAATCAATTGACACCCAGCGCCAATTAATACCTTATCATGAATAATGGTTTGATGTTTATAGACCCCATCATAATTACAGGTAATGGTGCCTGCGCCAATATTGACCGCTTTACCCATCGTGGTATCGCCAATATAATTTAAATGGTTAATTTTAGAGCCACTATCGATGGTGGAATTTTTTATTTCCACAAAGTTACCCACCCGAACTTGCTTGGCTAGAGTAGTGCCTGGGCGTAACCGCGCAAAAGGGCCAATTTGACATTGCTCCCCAATGGTGACCGAATCCAGGTAGCTATTGGCCAAAATACGTACCCCTTGCCCAATTTTACAATTGCGTAACCAGCAATTGGGACCAATATGGGTATCGGGACCCAAGACATTATGCCCTTCAAAAATGCTATTAATATCAATGCTGCAACCTGGTGCCGCCTCTAAAGTACCGCGCACATCAAACCGCGCCATATCAAAAATAGTAACGCCTTGCTTTAATAAACGCTGTGCATAACGCTGTTGATAAATACGCTCTGCTTGGTGTAATTGTACTTTATTATTAATGCCCAATATATCACTGGGATCTTCAACTAAAGTAGCACAAAGCGGCAGTGGCGCGGCCGCTGCCATGGCCACTATCTCAGTTAAATAAAATTCCTGTTGTGCATTATCTTGGGATAATAATGGCAAGCAAGCTTTTAAATAATGGGTTGGGGCCAAATAAATCCCAGTATTGACTTCAGTAATTTGTCGCTGGGCTAAAGTGGCATCTTGCTCTTCAACAATGGCAATGATCTCATCTACTTGATTGCGCACTATCCGCCCTAAACCTAAAGGATTATCTACCTTGGCGGTTAATATCCCCAGCGCCTGTTGCGGGGTTTGTTGCAAAAAGTTATCTAACATTGAGAGGGATAATAATGGCACATCACCATATAAAATCAGCACTTGCTCAGTGTTAAGGTAAGGCAAAGCTTGACGTACCGCATCCCCAGTGCCCAATTGTACCGGCTGTTCAATCCAATGCACTGGCCAATCTATAAAAGTTTGCTTCACTTGTTGGGCTTGATAGCCCGTAATAACATAAATGGCCTGTGGACTTAGCCCTAATGCTACTTCCAAGACATGTTGCAACATTGGCTTTGCGCCTAATGTCTGTAACACTTTAGGTTGCGTACTTTGCATACGCTTACCTTGCCCTGCGGCTAAGATCACAACACTTAGATCCATAGTTTTACTCGCTTGCCTTAACGGTTAATGGCCATCATCAAAAAAGGGCAGCGCTAGCTACCCTTTTTGGTTGCGCAAAACGCGCGTGGTTTGGGGCTGGCTTAACGGCCTTGATTTTTTTTCAAAGCCCTTAACATGGCAACGGCTCGGATCAGCTCTGAACGCGCACTGGCATAGTCAATTGTGCTTTGATGATCGGCTAACGCGGTTTGCGCTTGGTCAATGGCCTTTTGTGCCTCAGCGGCATTGATGTCTTTGGCTCGCACCACAGTATCCGCCAAAATAGTGGTAATCGTGGGTTGTACCTCTAATACCCCACCACTGACATAGATCACTTCTTCTTGGCCATCGGTTTGCTTGACGCGCACCGGGCCTGGGACCAAAGTGGTTAATAAGGCCGTATGGCCAGGCAAGATTTCTAATTCACCTTCTAAACCGGTCGCCAATACGCCTTGTGCGGGGCCAGAATAAATGGCTTCTTCAACACTGACAATATCTACATGCATGGCCATTAATTGCTACTCTTTGCTTTGCTGGTCTATAATTTTTTGGCTTTTTCAATGGCTTCTTCAATCGTGCCCACCATATAAAAAGCTTGTTCTGGTAGAGAATCATATTCCCCTTGAGCAATCGCTTTAAAACTGCGTAAGGTTTCTTTTAGGGGCACATATTTACCCGGGCTACCGGTAAACACTTCAGCCACAAAAAACGGCTGCGATAAAAAGCGTTGAATTTTACGCGCTCGAGACACCGTTAATTTATCTTCTTCAGAGAGCTCATCCATCCCTAAAATAGCAATAATGTCTTTTAATTCTTTATAGCGCTGCAGCATACCTTGAATGGTACGCGCGATATCATAGTGCTCTTGTCCTACCACTAATGGATCTAATTGGCGACTGGTGGAATCTAAAGGATCGACAGCCGGATAAATCCCTAATTCTGCAATTTGTCGGGATAATACAACCGTGGCATCCAAATGAGAAAAAGTGGTGGCCGGTGAAGGATCGGTTAAATCATCCGCCGGTACATACACAGCTTGAATGGACGTAATCGAGCCTTTTTGGGTTGAGGTGATCCGCTCTTGCAAACGGCCCATCTCTTCTGCCAAAGTGGGTTGATATCCCACCGCAGAGGGCATGCGCCCTAATAATGCCGAGACTTCTACCCCTGCTAACGTATAACGATAAATATTATCAATAAATAATAATACATCGCGTCCTTCATCCCGAAAATTTTCCGCCACAGTTAAACCAGTTAATGCAACTCGTAACCGATTGCCAGGTGGCTCATTCATTTGACCATAAACTAACGACACTTTATCTAATACTTTAGAGTCTTTCATTTCATGATAAAAGTCATTACCTTCGCGGGTTCTTTCCCCCACCCCTGCAAATACCGAATAACCACTGTGCTCAATGGCAATATTGCGGATTAATTCCATCATATTGACGGTTTTACCCACGCCTGCCCCACCAAATAACCCAACTTTACCGCCTTTGGCAAAAGGACACATCAAATCAATCACTTTAATGCCGGTTTCCAATAATTCTTCATTAGCGGCTTGTTCTTGATAAGTGGGCGCTTCACGGTGAATAGGCAATTGGGTTTGGCTATCAATAGGCCCATTTTCATCAATGGGTCTACCTAATACATCCATAATTCGCCCTAAGGTTTCCTTACCCACCGGAACGGTAATCGGGGCCCCGGTATTGGTCACTTTTAACCCACGTTGCAGGCCATCAGTACTGCCCATGGCGATGGTACGCACCACCCCATCCCCTAATTGTTGCTGTACTTCTAGCACAACTTCACTATGTTCGATGGTTAAGGCTTGATACACATGGGGCACGGCTTGACGATCAAATGCAACGTCCACCACGGCACCAATAATTTTAACAATTTCTCCCGTTGATTTAGGGGTAGCTTGTTCTGCAACGGTTGCTGAATGACTCATATCTCTCTCTCGTAAAATTTAGTAGCAATACATCAAAGATTAAACCGCGGCGGCGCCAGAAACAATTTCAGACAACTCTTGGGTAATCGCCGCTTGCCGAGCTTTATTATAAGCTAAGCGTAACGTTTCTATAAAATCCCCCGCATTATCAGTGGCACTTTTCATTGCCACCATTCGTGCGGCTTGTTCACAGGCAAAATTTTCTACCGTGCTTTGGTAAATTTGGGATTCAATAAATCGAATTAATAAAATATCTAATAGATATTTGGCATTTGGCTCATAAATATAATCCCAACCTTGCTGTGGTAACCGCGCATCATCTTGCTGCTTGATAGAGCTTTTTAGGTTTTGTTCGGTAATTGGCAATAAATCTAATAAAATGGGCTTTTGCACCATGGTATTAACAAATTGGTTATAAGCTAAATATAAACCATCAATTTTATGCGCTTCAAAGGCCTGAAGCATCACTTGCACCGGGCCTATCACCTCTTTTACCCCAGCGTTTTCGCCTAAATTGGTGATAGCAGCCACCACATTGGCACCTAAACGTTTAAAAAAAGCTTCGGCTTTAGCGCCAATAATCGCAATGTCCACCGCAATGTCTTGCTGTTGCCATTGTTCTAGCTGAGTTAGCAAAAATCGAAATAAATTCACATTTAAGCCACCACATAAGCCTCTATCGGTGGCCACCACAATTAATCCTACCCTTTTTTGAGGCCGAGACAATAAAAAGGGATGTTGATATTCAGAGTTTGCTTGCGCTAAATGCTCAATCACTTGCCGAATTTTATCGGCATAAGGCCGATTGGCCAGCATTCTTAATTGTGCTTTGCGCATCTTACTGGCAGCGACCATCTCCATAGCCCGAGTAATTTTTTGGGTACTTTGAATACTGGAGATTTTAGTGCGTATCTCTTTGCCTGCTGCCATCTTAGTGACCCCTTACTACCATGCGCGGTGTGCTTTAAATGCATCCAAAACTCGGGTCATTTGCTGCTCTAGTTTGGCATTTAACACCGGGTTATTATTGATTTCAGTTAACAAATCACTATGATGCGTCGCTAAATATTGATACATCGCCCCTTCAAATTCTACAATTTGCTCACTGGCAACTTCATCTAAATAGCCTCTATCGGCAGCAAATAAAATCATCGCCATTTGCGCCACACTGAGTGGGGAATATTGCTTTTGTTTTAAGGCTTCGGTAATACGCTTACCGCGGTCAATTTGGCGACGCGTGGTTTCATCTAAATCCGAGGCAAATTGCGCAAACGCGGCCAATTCACGATATTGCGCTAAGGCTAACCGTACCCCGCCGCCTAATTTTTTAATAATTGGGGTTTGCGCGGCGCCCCCGACACGCGAAACCGATAAGCCCGCATTAATTGCAGGACGGATCCCAGAATTAAATAAATCAGTTTCTAAAAAGATTTGACCATCGGTAATGGAAATCACATTGGTGGGCACAAAGGCCGACACATCCCCAGCTTGGGTTTCAATAATGGGCAATGCGGTTAATGAGCCACTTTTGCCTTTTACTTTACCCTGGGTTATTTTTTCTACATGCTCGGCATTAACCCGCGCTGCGCGCTCTAATAAACGCGAATGTAAATAAAAGATATCCCCAGGATAGGCTTCACGACCTGGTGGACGTCTTAACAATAAAGACACTTGGCGATAGGCCCAGGCCTGTTTGGTTAAATCATCATAAACAATTAAAGCGTCTTCACCACGGTCTCGAAAATACTCTCCCATAGAGCAGCCCGCATAAGGGGCAATATATTGCAATGCCGCCGCCTCTGCAGCAGTGGCTGCCACCACAATGGTATGCGCTAAAGCACCATGTTCTTCTAACTTACGTACCACTGAGGCCACTGAAGAGGCCTTTTGCCCAATGGCCACATAAATACATTTTACCCCAGTGGTTTTTTGATTGATGATGGTATCAATGGCAATGGCGGTTTTTCCGGTTTGGCGATCGCCAATAATCAACTCGCGCTGCCCTCCCCCAATGGGGACCATGGAGTCAATGGCTTTGATCCCGGTTTGCAACGGTTGATCTACCGATTGCCGCATAATTACCCCAGGGGCTACTTTTTCTACCGGCGATCTCTGCGAGGTTTCTATCGCGCCTTTGCCATCAATCGGCTGCCCTAAGGCATTAACTACGCGCCCCAACAATGCTTCACCCACTGGCACTTCTAGTACACGCCCGGTACATTCTACGCTTTGCCCTTCGGCTAAATGATCTGCGGCCCCTAAAATAACTGCACCCACCGCATCTTGCTCTAGGTTTAACGCCATTCCATAGGTGTTGCCTTCAAATTTTAACATTTCACCTTGCATAGCTTGTTGCAAGCCATGAATGCGCACAATACCATCGCCCACACTAATAATGCTGCCAACGGTACGCGATTGGGCACTAAGATCACTTTGTTCAATTTGCTGTTTAATTAATTCGCTGATTTCTGAAGGGTTTAAACGCATACGGGTCTCACTCAAATTTGCTACTTCGATTAAATGCTTAATGCCTCACTCAACTGAGCCAGTTTTTTGCGCACTGAGCCATCAATCACCTGATCACCAGCTTGAATAACGGCCCCGCCTAATAAAGTGGGATCACAATCACAGCTTAGGGTTATTTCAGCATTAAAACGCTGACTTAACGCTTTGGTTAACCGTGTTTGAAAAGCGGCTTCTAGCGGTTGCGCGGATACCACTTGGATATAAACCATTTGCTCAGCTCGCGCTTTAAATTGCTGATATAGTTCAAAAATTTCCGGTAAAAATAATAAGCGATTATTTTTGGCCAATAGCTCAATCAGCGTTTGGACTTCAGTTGGGCACTCCCCTAATACCGCGTTAATTAATTTTGCCACGGCTAACGGACCGTATTTAGGATGGTTGGCCAAGGCAATCACTTGCGCATTGGTCACTATCATGGTTAACCCTTTCAATAAGGCAGACCAATTGGGCCCATCATTGGCTTGGGCCACTTCAAATATTGCCCTGGCATAAGGGCGTGCAACAACATACTTTTCAGACATAATACACTTAATCTAAATTAAAGTTCTTCCGCCAACTTATCCAGTAGCGCCTGTTGCGTTTCTTGATCGATGGTTTGCTCAATAATTTTTTGCGCCCCAGCTAATGCAAGCTGCCCTACCTGTTGACGCAATTGAGTTTTGGCTTGGGTTACCATTTGCTCAACTTCCGCTTGTGCTTTATGAATTAACCGCTCGCCTTCTTCTTTAGCTTGGTTTTGCGCTTGGGTTACTATATCACGTGCTTGCTGACGGCTGGCTTCTAACAGCTGTTGCGCTTCTTGTTTAGCACTTTTTAATTCACTGCGCACTTGTTCTTGTGCCGCAGCTAAATCATGATGCCCTTTTTCTGCTGCGGCCAAGCCGTCTGCAATTTTTGCTTGCCGCGCTTGCAAACTGCTTTGCAGGGGCGGCCAAACATATTGCTTAGTAAACCAAACAAATAGGGCAAAAGTTATCATTTGCCCCAATAGGGTAAGGCCAATATTCACTGTTAACTCCGCTTACTGTACTTTAGCTTAAGAGGGAATGTGAGCCAACAATCCTGCAAGAAATGGATTTGCAAAAGTAAAAAATAATGCCACCCCTACTGCAATCATCGAAACCGCGTCTAATAAGCCCGCTAAAATAAACATTTTTACTTGTAACATAGGTGCCATTTCAGGTTGGCGGGCAGCACCTTCTAAAAATTTACCTCCCAATAACGCAAACCCTAGTGCGGTCCCAATGGCTGCAAGTCCAATCAGCACAGCGACGGCAATCGCAGTGGTGCATTGTACTTGAGCAACTAACTGTGCAGTTTCCATCATAGTTCCTACCTTTTATTTTACCAAAAACAACCAACTTTAACGAACGAATCGCTTAATGCGATTCGTGCGCCATACTTAAATAAACAATGGTCAACATCATAAAGATAAAAGCCTGTAAGACAATTACCAAAATATGAAAGACTGCCCATAACCAGCCAAGTGGCCACTGAGAATACCAAGGCAATAAAGCAATTAAAATAAAAATTAATTCCCCAGCATAGAGATTGCCAAATAAACGCAAGCCTAATGACAAAGGTTTGGCCAACTCATCCACCAATCTTAAGGCCACATTAAAAGGAAATAGCCAAGGCCCAAACGGCTGACATAAGATTTCTTTAGTAAATCCACCAAGTCCCTTTATTTTAAAATTATAATAAAGGGTTAATACAAACACGCCTAACGCCAATCCCATGGTGGTATTTAAATCGGTGGTGGGCACTACTTTTAAATGGTTTAGCCCCGCTTGATGGCCTAGCGCGGGCAATAAATCCACCGGCACCAAATCCATTAAATTCATTAAAAATACCCAAACAAATACGGTTAGGGCTAACGGGGCTATTAATTCATTTTTACCATGAAAGCTGTCTTTAACTTGTTTATCCACAAATTCAAGCAGCATTTCCACCATATTTTGTAATCCACCTGGCACCCCAGAGGTGGCATATTTAGCGGCATAACGAAATATTCCTAAAAACGTCAGCCCTAATATCCAACCCACCACTAAAGTATCGATGTTTAACGACCAAAAGCCCTCACCATACTGAAGATTGGTTAAATGATGGGTAATATAATCGGTTGCTCTCACACTTATTGCATCCTAATTTTACGATTATTATGTTGCCAACTTACCCCTAAAGTGGCCAACCCAAAGGCGATAATAGCGCCCCAATACCCCAAAAATAAGGGTAACGCGCTGCCCCAACCTAATTTCAATAAGCCAGCAAATGCAACGCTGGTAAGCAGCCATTTTATGGCCACCCCGCAATATAAATCGCGTACTGTTTTTTTCGCTTGAGTTGCGCCAAAAGAAGCAAAGAGATAGCAATACACCAAGCGATTAGATCCAACCCCAATTAACCCGCCCAATAAAAATTGGATCCCTATCTGAAACTGCCATATTCCAAGCAGCAACCCCAATCCCAAAACTAAATATGTTTGCACCAATAATATGCTGTAAGCGGGATGGGAAAAATTGTATCGGTTCATTAAGTTAACCAAAACAGCGTAAATAGATCATCACTAAGCGCGTGAAGTATACTGAGCCTTAGCTATTTTAGCAATATTTGATTTAAATTTATCGGTTGGGGGGGAACTAAGGCATGCGCCTGCCTAGAGTTATATGGGCAATGGCGCATGACAGTTATTTTAAATGCGCTAAAATACCTTCCAATTGGTCAACATCGCTATAACGGATCATTAATGTCCCTTGCCCTTTTTTATTACTATGGCGAATGACCACGGTGGCCCCTAATTTATCCGCCAGATCTTCTTCCAAGCGCTGGATATTAGGATCACAGGCAACTTTAGGGCGCAAACTTCCCATATTTTCTTGCAGCTTATTAATAATTCTTTCGGTTTCGCGTACGGATAAACCCCGCGCTACCACCGTTTTTGCCACTTGGGTTTGCAACGGCCCCCGTACCCCTAATAAGGCACGCGCATGCCCCATCTCTAAACTTTTACTTTCTAATAAGCCTTGAACTTCTTCATTAAGGGTCAGCAATCGAACCAAATTGGTCACACTGGTTCGAGATTTACCAATGGCTTCGGCGACTTGTAAATGGGTTAATTGCAAATCATCCGCTAAGCGCTTTAAAGCTTTAGCTTCTTCAATGGCATTTAAGTTTTCACGCTGAATATTTTCAATTAAGGCAATAGCCAATGCAGCTTCATCGGGGATCTCGCGCACCAACGCGGGAATAATATGCAGTCCTGCCAACTGCGCGGCACGCCAGCGTCGTTCACCTGCCACGATTTCATAGTGGTTTTCCCCTTTAGGACGTACCACAATCGGTTGCAAGATCCCTTGTGCTTTAATCGATTCCGCCAATTGTTCTAAGGCATCGGGCTGAATATTTAAGCGCGGCTGAAACGCACTACTGGTAACATACTCCACGGGTAAGTGATGTAACCCTGCAACCGGCATCGCGCTCACTTCACCGGCTGGTTGGGCGCGCACCTCGGTGCAATGGCTCAGGGCAGGCACTTTATCTGGGTAAGCCGCCAAGGCCACCTCAACTTCTGGAACTTCTAAGGTCGTAGACAATAATTCATTTAATCCTTTGCCTAGCTTACGTCGTTTTTCAACCATATTTCACCTAAACTATGTTAACTTGCATCCTTGCTTATTCCACGGTTGCCGCCACCATTGGGGCTTTTGCAACCAAGGACTCGTTTTGTTTTTGGTTACGCCGTAAAAATTCACTGGCTAATGCCAAATACGCACTGGCCCCTCTAGAGTTTTTATCATATAAACACACTGGTAAGCCATAACTGGGGGCTTCAGCCAATCTCACATTACGTGGAATAATGGTCTGAAACACTTTATTACCAAAATGTTCAATTAACTGGTTAGAAACTTCGCTAGCTAAACGATTTCGATTATCATACAACGTACGTAATAACCCAAACACTTGCAGTTGCGGATTCATACTTTGCAATTGTTGAATGGTATTGAGCAAATCGGTTAACCCTTCTAAGGCAAAATATTCACATTGCATGGCAATCACTACCCCCACCGCAGCTGCTAATGCATTGACGGTAAGCATATTTAATGAAGGGGGGCAATCTAATAAAATAAAATCGTAACGTTTTGCCACTAACGCCAACGCCTTAGCCAAAACATGCTCTTGTTGACCTTGCTTTAGCAAAATCACTTCCGCAGCCGTTAAATCACTATTGCCTGCAATCAAATCATAACCCGCTGGGGTTTGGGGAATAATGGCCTCTGAGGCCTTAACTTGCGCTAATAATAATTCATTGGCAGAGTACTCCACCGCATTTTTGTCCACGCCACTTCCCATAGTAGCATTACCTTGGGGATCTAAATCTACTAATAAAACTTTTTTATTTAACTTTGCCAACGATGCCGCCAGATTGACGCAACTGGTGGTTTTGCCTACGCCGCCTTTTTGGTTGGCAAAAGCATAGATATTTCTCATCCCCCACTCCTTTATGTTGTGGTTAATAGCCCGATTGAACTTTTTTAATCTCAATTAAATGTCTTTCACTGTCTGTATTGGGGACCACTAAGCGAATCACTTGATGGATCTGATAGCCAACAGGTAATGCGTCTAGCTCAGAGCGGGCAACAGTGCCTTTCATGGCTAAAAAACTCCCCTGGGCTGCCAATAAATGTCCGCTCGCCGCTATCATCTCAGCTAAAGAGGCAAAAGCACGCGTTATAATATGGTCAAATTTAACCTCAGGGTGATAATTTAAGGCGCGATGGTGGACCAGCTCAATCGCACTCAACCCCAATAAGTGAACCACCTGCTTTAAGAAAATCATTCTTTTTTGGTTACTGTCCAACAGTGCAAAACTTTTTTGTGGATAATAAAGACTTAATGGGACCCCCGGTAACCCCGGGCCGGTACCCAAATCTAAAATACGCTTGCCCACTAAATAAGGTGCACTCGATAAACTGTCTAGTAAATGTCGCGTAACCATTTCCTGCGGGCTTTTCACCGCAGTAAAATTATACACTTGGTTCCATTTTAGCAACTGCTCTAAATAAGTTAATAATCCCGCAACCAAATCAGGCGGTGGACTTAAGTTTAATTGGGCTATTCCTTGCACTAAACTGCTTTGAAGTTGCAACCGCTTCGTTGAGCTCAGGCCTTTCATTCTACGCCAAGCTGTTGTGGCTCTAAAGAGACATGAGTTTTGCCATTGGCTCTTTTTAAATAGACCAATAATAAAGAAATTGCCGCTGGGGTCACCCCAGCAATACGCGAGGCCATACCAATGGTTGGTGGGCGATGGCTGCACAATTTTTCCACCACTTCTCGAGATAGACCACTGATTTGAGTATAGTCAAAATCTTTAGCAATAGGGGTTGCTTCCAAGCGTGCAGATTTAGCAATATCTAATTCTTGTTTGGCAATATAGCCCGCATACTTGGCCTGTATTTCTAATTGACCAAAAATTTGCTGTTGTAACTGATGACTTAGTTGCACATCGTCCAATGGAGCTAAGGCTTGTTGCACCTCGCCAAGCGCTGCTTGCATAATGGGTAATTTTAATAAAGCAGGCATATCCAGTTCCGGTCTTTTTAATAAGGCGCTAATGCTTACTTCACGATTTAACGCTTGCCCTAATAATGCTTCAAGTTGCGCTTTTGCCTGGGTATCAGGTCGAACCCAAAGTTGAGTCAATTTTTTTTGTTGCGCCTCGATCAACTGTTGCTTTAATTGTAAAGCCTGATACCGCTTTTGATCAATTAAGCCTAATTGCTGAGCAATGGGGGTTAAACGTAAATCGGCATTGTCTTCGCGCAATAATAAACGATACTCAGCGCGCGAGGTAAACATTCTATAGGGCTCTAAGGTGCCATGGGTAATTAAATCATCAATTAATACCCCAATATACGCTTCACTGCGTTTGGGCCACCAAGCCGGCTTTGCTTGGACTTTTAATACGGCATTGATCCCAGCAATTAACCCTTGCGCTGCCGCTTCTTCATAGCCGGTCGTGCCATTAATTTGCCCGGCAAAAAATAACCCTGAAATGGGTTTGGTTTCTAAAGTAGGTTGTAATTGACGGGGATCAAAAAAATCATATTCAATGGCATACCCAGGCCGCGTAATATGTGCCCTAGCAAACCCTTTAATACTTCTAACAAAAGCTAATTGTACTTCAAATGGCAAACTGGTGGAGATCCCATTGGGATAAATTTCCGTGGTAAATAACCCTTCTGGCTCCACAAATAATTGATGGTGGTCTTTATCTTTAAAGCGCACAATTTTATCTTCAATCGAGGGACAATAACGCGGCCCAATGCCTTCAATATTGCCTGAATGCATTGCAGAGCGCTTTAAATTTGCTTCAATAATGGCATGGGTTTCAGGGGTAGTATGGGTAATATAACAAGGCACTTGTTGTGGGTGCTCGCTGACTTTGCCCATAAAAGAAAAGACTGGCAATGGACTGTCCCCAGGCTGGGCTTGCATTAAGTGATAATCTAAACTGCGCCCATCAATACGCGGTGGCGTCCCAGTTTTTAAACGCCCTACTTTAAAGGGCTGTCCGCGTAAACTCTCAGCCAACCCGGTAGAGGCAGGATCTCCTGCGCGCCCTCCGCCATAATGGTTTTCTCCAATATGGATTTTACCCGCTAAAAAAGTCCCCACGGTTAATACCACCGTTGGCGCATAAAATTTTAGCCCCATTTGGGTCATCACCCCGATTACTTTATTTTTTTCTAATAATAAATCTTGTATCGGTTGTTGAAAAACTTTTAGTCCTGCTTGCTGCTCTACCGCATTACGAATGGCATTTTTATAGAGCACCCGACACGCTTGGGCACGCGTGGCACGTACTGCAGGGCCTTTACTGGCATTTAAAGTTCTAAATTGGATCCCGGCTAAATCTGCGGCTTGTCCCATGATGCCACCTAAAGCATCAATTTCTTTCACCAAATGCCCTTTACCAATTCCGCCAATGGCAGGGTTACATGACATTTGTCCAATGGTTTCAATATTGTGGGTAACCAATAACACATTGGCTTGCATTCTAGCAGCTGCCAGCGCAGCTTCGGTTCCAGCATGTCCGCCACCGACTACGATTACATCAAAATGTTCTGGAAAATTCATAGCTTTTTTATTGACCTCTATTTACCAATACAGAAGCTTGAAAAAATACGTCCCAGTAAATCTTCTGTGGTGAATTCCCCGGTAATTTCTCCCAAAGCTTGGGAGGCCATTCTTAATTCTTCTGCTAATAATTCAGCGGCATGATAGCTATTTAATTGCCGCTCACCTTCTTGGCAATATGCCAGCGCACGTTCTAAAGCCACTAAATGTCGTCTTCGGGCCATAAACTGCCCTTCGCTAAAGGTGGTATGATTCATACATTGCAATAAATGTTTTTGCAGCGGAGCAATGCCTAAACCTTGTTTCGCTGAAATATAAACTGCATTGTGGTGCACGCCAGGGGAATGCTCAGTTAAATCAATTTTATTAAAGATCTTAATGACTTTTTCCTGATACGGGGATAGTTTTGCAACAATATACGGATCAGGTACCGTATCGTGCACATCTTGTACATATAAAATATAATCTGCTTGTACTAAAGCTTGCTCGGCGCGTTTGACCCCTTCTTGCTCTACAATATCGGTCGCCGCTCTTAAGCCTGCCGTATCCAATATATGTAACGGAACCCCTTCAATATTAAGCTGTGCACTTAATACATCCCGTGTGGTCCCTGGAACTTCGGTGACAATGGCGCGCGCCTCACCGGCCAAAATATTTAATAAGCTTGATTTTCCCGCATTAGGTACCCCAACAATCACTGCAGTTTTACCTTCACGCAATAAACAGCCCTGTTGGGCTTGGCCCAGTAATTGTTGTAAAGCATAAATAACTTGGCGCAATTGCGCTAGCAATTGCTGAATTTGCCAAGTATCTAAGGCCTCATCAGGAAAATCTAGTGCCGCCTCGGTCCACACCCGAATATGAATAACCTGTTGATTAATCTCGGTAATGGCCGTGGAAAACGCACCTTGTAATGATTTAAGGGCAGAGCTTGCGGCCTCAACTGTAGTGGAATCAATTAAATCGGCTACCGCTTCAGCTTGAGTTAAATCTAATTTACCATTTAAAAAAGCACGCTCGGTAAATTCTCCTGGTCGAGCCAGCCTTGCCCCTAAGCTTACAATACCGTTGATTAATCGATCTAAAATAACCGGTCCACCATGACCTTGAAACTCTAAAACATCTTCCCCGGTAAAGGAATGCGGCCCTTTAAAATATAAGGCGATCCCTAAATCAATCACTTGATTATCGATGGGATCGTAAAAATGACTATGTTGCGCCAACCTAGGCGTCAGCGCTTGCTTTAACATCTTTTGCCCAATGGCGCCTACTTTCGCACCAGAGACTCGCACAATCCCTACCCCGCCACGCCCCGCCGGAGTCGCCAGTGCCACAATAGTGTCGGGGGTAGATTGCATCACAATGACTATTTATTTTTCTTAATTACAGTGGGCTGAGCCGCAGCTTGTTCTAGGTTACGGGTAATCGCCCATTGCTGCAAAATGGATAACACATTATTGGTCACCCAATACAATACCAACCCAGCAGGAAAAGAAATAAAGAGGACAGTAAAGACCACTGGCATAAACATTAATACTTTCGCCTGAATGGGATCTGCGGGCGTGGGATTGAGTTTTTGTTGAATAAACATGGTCAACCCCATAATTAATGGCAAAATATAGTACGGATCTTTACTAGAGAGATCTTTAACCCATAACATAAATGGCGCTTGACGCAATTCTACGCTTTCTAATAACACATAATAAAGCGCAATAAACACCGGGATCTGTACCAAAATAGGTAAACAGCCACCTAACGGATTAATCCGCTCTTTACGATACAACTCCATTAATGATTGGCTAAATTGTTGTTTATCATCCCCTAAACGTTGTTTTAAAGCTTCAATTTTAGGTTGCAAGCGACGTAATTGCGCCATCGAACGATAACTGGCTGCAGACAATTTATAAAAGACCAACTTAATTAATAAGGTAATGCTAATAATTGACCAACCCCAATTTCCTATAAAATGATTAATTTTCTTAAGTACAAAAAACAACATTTGTGAAATGGGCCATAAAATTCCGTAATCAATGGTTAATTCTAACCCCGGGGAAATCGCTTTTAAGGTTTCAGCTACTTCTGGTCCCATATATAACGAAGCCCCAACTTGTTGTTGTTGCCCCGCTGGCACCTCTACGGTTTTAAGCATACCAATGGCATAGCGATCTTCAGTTAAAGTGCGCGTGTAATATTCACTTTTACTTTCTGTGGTAGGAACCCAAGCCGAAAGAAAATAATGCTCTACCATGGCGGCCCAACCACCATTAATAATTTGGCTAAAGCGTTCTTTTTTCATATCCGCAAAGCTTAATTTTTTATACGGCTTATCTGGGGTAAAAACTGCCGCACCAGTATAACTGTTCATTCCCGGTAAGTGCTTACCTGAGGTTGCTACATTTTGGCGCTGTAATTCGGTATAAAATTTTCCACTCCACGGGGTTTTTGCGGTATTTTCAACTTTATACTGCACATCAATTAAATATTGATTGGGGTAGATAGTAAAAACTTTTTTAACTTTTAATCCTTGGCCATTTTCCCAATACAATGGGATCTCTAAACGTTCTTGGCCATTTAAGGTATAACTGGTTTGTTCACTGCTAAATTTGGCACGAAATTGCTTGGTATCAGGACCTGCTTCATTCATTAAGCCACTGCTGGCAATAAAAAATCGTTCTGGGCTATGATCTAATAATTGATAACCTTGCTCTGGGGTATCTAACTGTTGGGGATATTGCTTAAGTTGGGCACTAACAATAGAGCCACCATGTAAATCAATGGCAAAATTTAATACATCAGAATTAACTTCAACTAATCGCTGTTGCGGGATCTCATTAAACGAGGCTGATTGCAAGGCAGGCTCTACGGGTTGAGGCGTTGCGCTTGCATAGCCCGCTGGAATTTCAGAATTGGCGCTTAAACTGGGATCACTTTGTACTGTACTGCGAATTGGAGCTGGTGGCGCTTTTTGGATTTGTTCTTGTTCCCACTGCGTAAAGAGTGCAAACCCTAAACAAAATAATGCAACAACGAGAATAATGCGTGTCTGTTGCCCGTCCATCATTTCTTTTATCCTATGTTAAGCTTTTTTAATTTCTGGTACCAAATCAACGCCGCCTGCATGAAAAGGATGGCACTTACTTAAACGTTTTAACGCTAAGCTCCCTCCTTTAACAAGTCCCCATTGAGTTAAGGCTTGTTGTACATAATGAGAACAACTTGGCTCAAAACGACAATGCGGGCCTAGCATTGGACTGATGCAGTATTGATAAATACGGATCACCGTGAAAATTAGGTTGCAAAATATGCGGTTAATTTTTGCCACAGTTTTTCCAGATCTTGATATAAAACTTGATTGCTTAAACCAGCAGTTTCTGGTTTGGGTAAGACAATTAAATCCACTGCCGGCAAACGACTACGTCGCAGACGAAAACTTTCCCGAATTAAACGTCGTACCCGATTTCTACCTACTGATTTGGCAATTTTGCGTTTACTAATGATCATTCCTAAACGAGTTACAGGTTGCTCATTCACCCGAACTAACGCTAAAAAATACTTAGCATAGATTTTGGCAGGCGCATCAAATACCCGCCCAAATTCCGCTTTATTTAATAATCGATTGGCGCATGGAAAAGTATCTACTTTTCTAGGCACCGCAGTCATTGCCATCAACTAGTTAATCATCATTATTTTTTAGTGCCACCAGTAGGCGCTAAGTTTTTACGGCCTTTGCGTCGACGATTATTAATAATTTTACGACCATTACGGGTTTGCATCCGATGACGAAATCCATGAGTTCGTGCGCGAGTTAATTGACTTTTTCGTTGAAAAGGCCGTTTCATATGCCATCCTATTTATAAAGTTAACTAAGTTTTATTAGAATTTAGGGTTAAAGGCCAACAAATATATGTCAGAGAACTACGGAAAGTCAATCTTTAATGTATTTTATAGGCACTAATGATTAATTAATTAATGATTTTTTAGTATAGAGATCTATGATTATTATTAGTAACCCTTAAAGCTGGGGATTACCCTATAAATTTAATATTTATCAAAAGCTTAGATTAACTTAAACGGTGTTGAAAAGTGAACTAAAAGCTTGGGTTAAAATGTGGATAAATCCCCCTTACCCCTTATCTGGGAGCAAAGCCCTACTTATCCTGATTTTACCCCCAACTCGATCTAGCGCTTATCCACAAGATTATTGAATTACGTGATTCATATATTTGGTTTACTGGCTTTTATAGCTTGGCAATTAATAAATAATAAAGATCTTTTATCTTAAAACTAATAATGATTATTACTGCAGGCTAACCCTGTGGATAAAGTGATAAAATATTTTTTTTTCAATAGCTTAACTTAGGTTCAAGCTGGCGGATAAGATTGGGGTAAGGGTTGCATAAGATGGGGACAAATCAGCAAAGTAATTGAGTTGCGGATAAAGAGGAGGCTTATCCCCATAAAGTGTCTCTTTATGCAGAGCTTATCCACCACTGAGCTTAAAAAATAATTTAGTTGATTTACTGCTACTAAGATTAATAACGCATAATAATAAAATATTAAATATATAAATATTAATGATAATTATTACTTAAGGCTAAAGTTGGGGATAAGTGCAAAAAATAATGATTTAACAATGATTTAAGTTTAACTTAATTTGGCTTAAAAGAGGGGGATAGGGCGCGGATAAGTTGGGGATAAAGGCAAAATTATTATTTAAGTGGGCAATACAGTGGATAAAAAAGGAGTTTTTATTCAGTTATCCACCGGTTTACCCTAAAATAGGGTTGATCAAAGTACAGTACGCGTAAAATTACAGTGTGGATAACTTGATTGAAGGTGTATAAACTGGGGCAGATTAAAGATTGAAGATTGATGCTGAAAATTTAAGCCAATTGCGTAGCATAGCGTGAACAACTTACCTCGTCATAGCGCGAGGAAATAGAAGTTAGGAAAATTTCTATTAATGTAAAGCCCCATAGTGAGTGCTTTGCAATATTTCGATTAGGACTGTATTTCAAAAAGTTTATTTAAAGAGGCTAGGCTAGTGGATTTATCGCTATGGCAAAAATGTTTGCAACGTTTAAAAGAAGAAATTGCGCAGTCTGCATTTAATCAATGGTTAAGTCCATTGCAGGCCGAGAGTTCAGAAATGGGGTTAACCCTGTGGGCGCCTAACCATTACGTGTTAGATGGGGTCAGTAAAACCTATTTAGGACGTATTACACAGGTGCTAGGCGAGTTAAACCATGGTACCCCGCCTAGGGTCATGATTGGAGTAGGGGAGCGCCTACAGACTCCAGCAGAGCCGGTAGAGCCACCCCCCGTGGCGGTGGAAAAACCTAAGCCAGAACCTGCAGGCCCGGTATCTCATCAAAGTAGTTTAAATCAAAACTTTGTGTTTGATAACTTTGTGGTGGGCAAATCCAATCAGTTAGCTGAAGCGGCAGCAAAACAAGTGGCAGCAAATCCAGGAGGGGCTTATAATCCTTTTTTTCTCTATGGGGGTGTTGGGCTAGGCAAAACCCATTTGATGCATGCGGTGGGCAATCAGATCTTGCAACAACGCGCTAATGCTAAAGTGGTTTATTTGCATTCAGAGCGCTTTGTGGCAGATATGGTCAAGGCCTTACAAAGCAATGCGATTAATGAGTTTAAACGTTTCTACCGCTCAGTGGATGCGTTATTAATCGATGATATTCAGTTTTTTGCCGGTAAAGAGCGTTCACAAGAAGAGTTTTTCCATACCTTTAACTCTTTGTTAGAAGGCCAACAACAAATTATTTTAACCTCAGACCGTTATCCTAAAGAAATTAATGGCATTGAAGAACGTTTACAATCACGCTTTGGCTCGGGATTAACTATTGCCGTAGAGCCACCAGAGTTAGAAACCCGAGTGGCAATTTTAATGAGTAAAGCGGAACAATCGCATATTGAATTGCCGCATGAAGTGGCTTTTTTTATTGCTAAACGTATTCGTTCTAATGTGCGAGAATTAGAAGGGGCCTTAAAAAGGATCATTGCTAATGCTCAATTTACTGGACAATCGATTACTTTAGAATTTGTGCAAGAAGCGCTAAGAGATGTATTGGCACTACAAGATAAGTTAGTTTCCATTGATAATATTTTGCGCACAGTTGCTGAGTATTATAAGATAAAGGTGTCTGACTTACTTTCTAAGCGGCGTAATCGTTCGGTGGCCAGGCCTCGGCAAATTGCCATGGCATTGTGTAAAGAGTTGACCAATCATAGTTTGCCTGAGATAGGGGATGCTTTTGGGGGTCGAGACCATACCACCATTTTGCATGGCTGTCGCACCATTAAAAATATGCGTGAAATGGATGCAGATATTGCTGAAGATGTGTCGAACTTAACTAGGATTTTATCAACCTAATATGGAATTTCTGATCTCCCGAGAAGCTTTATTAAAACCCTTGCAAAAAGTGGTGGGGGCCGTTGAGCGCCGCCATACCATGCCCATTTTGGGTAATTTATTGCTGGTTGTGAAAAATCAATTGCTGTCGTTAACTGCAACGGATTTAGAAATTGAGTTGGTGGTCAGGGTCCCCTTAGCGGCGCCAGCCACTGCAGGTGAAATTACCGTTCCGGCACGCAAATTACTGGATATTTGTAAAGCGTTACCAGATAAAGCAGAGTTAACTTTTAAGGTGTTTGAGCATAAAGCTGAATTAAAGTCAGGGCGCAGTCGTTTTACTTTAGCCTGTTTGCCGGCAGCAGATTTTCCGCGGGTAGAAGAGGGGCCAGGCAAAGTAGAGTGTGCCTTAAGTCAAACGCTACTGCGTGGCTTAATTGATGCCACCAGCTTTGCTATGGCTCATCAAGATGTGCGTTATTATTTAAATGGCATGTTATTAGAGTTTAGTGCTCAATATTTGCGTGCTGTTGCGGCAGATGGACATCGTCTAGCGGTTGCTACTTTAGATATAAAAAATCGCATTGAAGCCCTAACCGCAGTGATTGTGCCGCGTAAAGCCATTATTGAATTGCAGCGTTTATTTGGCGAAGGTGAGGAAGAAATCGGATTAGTGATTGGGGATAACCATCTACGGGCCATTACCCCAAACTTTAGCTTTAGTACTAAATTAATTGATGGTAAATTTCCTGATTATCGACAAGTGATCCCGCAGTTAACCGAAGCACAACATGCGGTGATAGCGCGTAAATCTTTTAAAGAGGCGCTGGCTAGAGTCAGTGTGCTGTTTTCGGATAAATATCGTGGTGCGGGGATCCAATTTAAGCCAGGCTTAATGACTATAGTGGCGCATAACCCAGAAAAAGACGAAGTCGAAGAAAGCTTTGAGATAGATTATAACGGGCCTGAATTAGAAATCGGCTTTAACATCAGTTATTTACAAGAATATTTAAACTATCTTAAGAGCGAAACCATGCAGATGTCTTTTAGTGATGCCAACCAAAGTGTGCTGTGTGAACCATTATTTAATGTGGCTGAGAACGCGCGTACTCAGCCGCAACAAACAGAACTCTATGTTGTGATGCCCATGCGCTTATAAGCTAGGCATGAAAATTGAGCAGTTAAAAATTGAGCAGGTGCGCAACTTAAGCGCTATTTCATTAACCCCCAATCCGCAGTTTAATATTTTATATGGTGCCAATGGCTCAGGTAAGACTAGTTGCTTAGAAGCCATTTATTTACTGGGCTTTGGTCGTTCATTTAGAACCCGTCAAATCAATCGCTTAATTCGATATCATCAAAGTACCTTAACCGTATTTGCGCAAATTCGCCGCTTGGGTGGTCATTTTTTTTCTATGGGCATTGAAAAAAGTCTTCAACATAAACCTAGACTTAAATTAGGGGGCGAGGTTGTTAATACCATTTCCCAATTGGCCAGTACCTTACCGTTACAGTTAATCCATCCGGAAAGCTTTCAATTATTAAATGCTGGGCCTGAAGAGCGCCGTAAATTTATTGATTGGGGGGTGTTCCACGTGGAACCTGGCTTTTTACAGGCTTGGCAGTGCTACCATCGTGCTTTAAAACAACGCAATGCATTATTAAGACAATTCCCTACTCCTAGTTGGCAACAGATCCAGGTTTGGACTCAAGAATGCAGTAAATTTGGCGAACAGCTTAATCAATTTCGTATGGCATATAGTGCGCAATTATTGGTTACGATCCAAGAAATGTTAGGTAATTTATTACCGGTCAGTGGCTTTGATATTACATTTAAGCAAGGCTGGTGCAGTACGCAATCTTTAGCTGAGGCCTTTGAACAGAGTTGGGCTCAAGATAAACAGTTTGGCTATACTCGAGTTGGTCCGCAACGTGCCGATTTGAGTGTCACAGTCCAAGGTTATCCAGCCAGTCAAATTTTATCCCGGGGCCAACAAAAATTATTAATTTGTATTCTCTATTTTTCGCAAACCGCGTTATTACGTCATTTAACCAATAAACCCAGCATATTTTTGCTAGATGATTTAATGGCAGAGCTTGATGCAAGTCATCGTCAACAAATTATTCAATGGTTAGCAACCTTTGATTGTCAAGCGTTTATTACGGGTGTGGAGCCAGCTTTCTTAGAACAAGCCATGAGCGGTCATACCTATTCATTATTTCATGTCCAACAAGGGCAAATTTTAAGTTAATCCCCAAGCCATAAGTGGCGCTGCTTTAATTCTTTTATGCTTATAATTTTGTGATCTATATGGTTAAAGGTTCCACGTGAAACCTTTATAGCTCAAGGTTAAGGAAGTGTAGTTAGCAGTGATGGTTCCACGTGGAACATCTTAATCAATCCGTGCTGGAATCAGGGAATAGGGAGACCGTGCTTAAAGGTTCCACGTGAAACCTTTATAGCCCAAGGTTAAGGAAGTGTAGTTAGCAATGATGGTTCCACGTGGAACATCTTAATCAATCCGTGCTGGAGTCAGGGAATAGGGAGACCGTGCTTAAAGGTTCCACGTGGAACCTTAACCAGGGTTAAAGAAGTGCGGGTAGTAGTAATGGGTTCCACGTGGAACTTGTTCATCAGCTTGTGTTGGAATCAGGGAATAGGGAGACCGTACTTAAAGGTTCCACGTGAAACCTTTATAGCCCAAGGTTAAGGAAGTGTAGTTAGCAATGATGGTTCCACGTGGAACCTGTTCATCAGCTTATGTTGGAATCAGGGCTAGAAGACAGTGCTAAAGGTTCCACGTGAAACCTTTATAACCCAAGATTAAGGAAGTGTAGTTAGTAATGATGGTTCCACGTGGAACATCTTAATCAATCCTGCTGGAATCAGGGAATAGGGAGACAGCGCTTAAAGGTTCCACGTAAAACCTTTATAACCCAAGGTTAAGGAAGTGTAGTTAGCAATGATGGTTCCACGTGGAACTTGTTCATCAATCCGTGCTGGAGTCAAAGAATAGGGAGACAGTGCTAAAGGTTCCACGTGAAACCTTTATAACCCAAGATTAAGGAAGTGTAGTTAGTAATGATGGTTCCACGTGGAACATCTTAATCAATCCTGCTGGAATCAGGGAATAGGGAGACAGCGC
>Ga0306912_1000195_pt1 | contig 37110 bp, 32 predicted proteins | sample AntRauFillE10628_FD_190443 | JGI IMG/M metagenome (GOLD analysis project Ga0306912, IMG submission 190443) | Saline lake microbial communities from Rauer Islands, Antarctica - Metagenome Filla E10 #628 (v2) (version 2) | ecosystem: Environmental > Aquatic > Non-marine Saline and Alkaline >...
AGAAGTATGAAAAACCAATTTATCCAAACCAAAAACCTCATCGCTTCTCAAACCAATCAGAAATATCTCTATTTAACATCTAGTGCGACTTAATAAAATCAGCAAGCCCTAGCTTAGCCTGCGATTTTTGGCTTTTTTGGGATCTGCTTCGTGGCAAGGAGAGCTTTGAAAATTCCTGAACCAAGAGGTTCTATGTTTATATGTATGGGCTAGTTGAGAGAGTCCCTTGCATGATGGCCAATTGGAATAAGGTTATTTCTTATTGTGAAATACAAAAAGCCCCGCAACGTTGCGGGGCTTTTATCTATAAAATCAAATGATGTTCGCTAAAATTCTCCTTTCGCTTGTAAAGCGAGAGGAGTTAGGTCTTTATTGAAATGCTGGAATACCTGTAATATCGGCCCCCGTAATTAAAAGGTGGATATCGTGTGTTCCTTCATAAGTTACCACGGACTCCAAGTTCATCATATGGCGCATAATGGAGTAATCACCAGTAATGCCCATGCCTCCCAATATCTGACGAGCTTCACGTGCTATTTTAAGCGCTATTTCTACACTATTCCTTTTCGCCATGCTAATTTGTGCGGTAGTAGCTTTGCCTTCATTTTTAAGAACCCCTAAGCGCCATACTAAAAGTTGACCTTTGGTTATCTCGGTAATCATTTCAGCAAGTTTCTTTTGCTGTAGCTGAAAGCTTGCAATAGGCTTACCGAATTGAATGCGCTCTTTAGCGTAGCGTAAAGCTGTGTCATAACAATCCATGGCAGCACCTAAAGCGCCCCAAGCAATGCCGTATCGAGCAGAGTCTAAGCAGCTAAGCGGTGCACCTAATCCACTACGTCCAGGCAATAAGTTTTCTTTGGGAACCTTAACGTTATCAAACACTAATTCACCAGTGGCACTGGCTCTCAGGCTCCATTTATTATGGGTTTCTGGGGTGGTGAAACCTTCCATACCGCGTTCAACAATAATTCCGTGAATGCGACCTTCTTCATTTTTTGCCCATACTACTGCGATGTCTGCAAAAGGGGCGTTTGAGATCCACATTTTGGCACCATTTAAAAGATAATGGTCACCCATATCCTTATAGTTGGTGGTCATTCCACTAGGGTTGGAGCCGTGATTAGGTTCGGTTAAGCCGAAAGCACCTAAAAACTCCCCGCTGGCTAGTTTGGGTAAATACTTTTTACGTTGCTCTTCACTTCCATAAGAGAAGATCGGAAACATTACTAAGGATGATTGTACAGAGCAAGTAGAGCGAACGCCAGAGTCTCCGCGTTCAATTTCCTGCATCATTAAACCATAGCTGATTTGGTCTAAGCCTGCTCCGCCATATTCTTCTGGAATATAGGGGCCAAAAGCACCCACTTCCGCAAGGCCTTTTATTAATTGTTTGGGAAACTCAGCCTTTTGAGCGTAGTCTTCTATAATGGGGCTAACTTCTTTCTTAACCCAGTCGCGCGTTGCATTGCGCACTAAAATATGTTCTTCTTGTAAAAGCTCGTCTATCTGGTAATAGTCGGGCGCTTCAAATAAATCACTTGCCATATAATCAATTTTATGCAAATGTAGTTATACCATTATACCGAATATCATACATTTAGAACTTTAATATTAAATAACATTATGAAGAAAAATTATCTAGTATTTACTCTTAGCATGGCCTTAAGCGTATTTATTGTGAACGATGCCTTTACAAACTCTTCTGGGGCTCCTACTGGAGCAAGCGGTGGGCCTAATGCCAATAACAACACCTGTGCCCGTTCAGGTTGCCACAGTGGACCTAATACCAGTGGTCAGACCATTAGTATTTCTAGCGATATTCCTAGTGCAGGATTTAAGGCAGATTCGATTTATCAAATTACAGTTGTGGCAGATAATGGTGGTTCTGGCACAAATGAGATGGGCTTTTCAGCCTCAGTAGAAACAGCTACTGGCTTTGTGGGTAACATTGTAGTTACCGATGTAGCTAATACCAAAAAGACAGGAGATTATATTACCCACACCAGCAATGGTAAAAATGGGGCGAACAACAGTAATACTTTGGTTTTTGACTGGAATGCGGGTCAAGCACCAGACCAAAGTACGATTTATGTTGCCGTTAACTTCTCTAATAACAATGGAACCACAAGTGGCGATGTAATTGCTACAGAAAGTTTAAGTTTAACGAAGGCCAGTTCTATTGGAGTAGATGAGTGGACCAGCGTAGAGCTCAGTATTTACCCAAACCCAGTACAAGATCGCTTTGTGTTGAAAGCAAACGCAGATTTAAAGGCACCCTTTAAAGTAAGTGATGCAAGCGGTAAAACAGTGCTAAATTTGGGCGCTGGAGAACGCTTAGGAGGCAATCACTTTAGTTTCAATGTTGAGGAATTAGCAAGAGGAACATACATTTTAAGTGATTCGCAAGGATTTAGTGCCCAGTTGCTCAAGGATTGATTTTATCTTTGCCCAATGGAAATTCTGGTAAACGAGCGTAGTACCGATTGGGTAATCATTATAAGCATATTAGCCAGTACTTTTTTAGTGCTGGCTAATTTTGCTAATAGTAGCCGTACTCGTCAGCTGCTGGGTATTTTTTTTAAGTCAGGAGGCGACGAGTTGGCTTTAAGCTACAATCAAGGCAAACGTGCCCTCAGTACCGATGCTTTTCTATTAATCGCTGCTGTCAGTAGTTTGCCTTTGGCTATAATTGCCACTAAATTAATTTCTGGTTCGAGCTTAAAGACTTTATTTCTCTTTGGTTGGGCAGAATATCTTCGGATGGTTCTACTCACCGCGCTTTTTCTCGTCTTTAAAAACTTAATGGCCAGTATTATCGGCTGGGTCTTTAGTTTGCAGGAAGAGCTAATTCAGGCGCAGAATATCTTTTTAGCCCACTTTAACTGGGTGGCACTCCTTACAGCAGTACTATCACTATCAGTCTATTTTGGCCCTTGGCCAATTGTTTCTGCTTGGCTATTAATTATATTCCTGATCCTAGGGCTTTTAGTGGCGACAATTAAAGCGAGTATATATACCTTCCGTATAGGTATACCAATAACCTATTTTATTTTATACCTTTGCGCGCTGGAAATAATCCCTATTTCGTATTTACTTTTCTTAGTTTAGCTATTGAAAATGAGATAATTACTAGGGGCCTAAAACAAGTTCAACCGTGAAGGTAAAATCTATTCTCGTTTCGCAACCCGAGCCACAGACTGAAAATTCGCCCTATTTTGACTTGGCGGAGAAGTATAAGTTAAAAATTGACTTTATACCTTTTATTCATGTACAAGGCGTAGACGTTGCGGAAGTGCGCAAACAAAAGGTAAACTTAGCAAACCATACAGCGGTAATTCTCACCAGCCGTAATGCAGTCGATCATTATTTTCGAATTGCAGAGGAAATGCGTTTTACCGTGCCTAACGACATGAAGTATTTCTGCACCAGTGAAGCTATTGCTTATTACCTGCAGAAATACGTGGTTTACCGTAAACGGAAAATTTACTTTGGAAAAAGCACTTTCGCAGATTTAGCGCCTCTTTTTAAGAAGCACAAAGATGAAAAGTACCTTTTACCAACTTCTGATTCTTTGAAGCCGATTATTCCACAAACCTTGGAAGAATCTAAGGTTGAATATACTAGAGCGGTACTTTATAATACCGTAAGTAGTGATTTATCGCATTTAGCGGAGGTTAAATATGATATTTTGGTTTTCTTCAGTCCATCGGGAATTAAGTCGCTATTTGAGAACTTCTCCAATTTTGAGCAGGGTGATACGCTAATTGCGGGTTTTGGACCTACCACTCATAAAGCTATTGAAGAGGCAGGATTGACTGTGAACATTAAGGCGCCTCATCCCAAATACCCTTCTATGACAATGGCATTAGAAGATCATATTAAGGAGGCCAATAAGAAATAAGATTTCTCACTAATTTAGGCCGTGTTATCACGGCCTTTTTTTATGCGACATGGTTTTGCAAGATCTGAAAGACTGAAAAGTAAAGAGTCTATCACTACACTTTTCAAAGAGGGAGAATTTATCCGTAAGAAGTTTCTTGCTCTAAAATTCCTACCCGCAGAGGAGGGCTTACCGCATAAAATTGCTTTTAGTGTACCGAAACGCCGTTTTGCTAAAGCAGTAGATCGCAATAGGTTAAGGCGTAGATTACTGGAGGCGTATCGTTTAAATAAAGGTCTGCTTACAAATTTTGAAGACCAAGCATTACACCTTATTTTGATCTATAATACCTCACAGGAATACGACTTTCACGAAATTGAAGCCACTTTAAAAAAGCTATTAGCTGAGCTCAACAATCTATCTTGAAAAGCCTCGTTTTTATCATAACTTAGCAACATAGATTTTAGCGATGTTTAAACGAATACCCAAGCTTTTTAGCGGCATATTGATAGGTTCCGCTTTAGTTCTAAGCTTTTCCTATACTCCAGATTATTTCGAATTAAGTAAACAGTTGGATATTTTTACCAGCGTGTTTAAAGAGGTTAGCCTCTATTATGTAGATGATACTCAGCCTGGCGAACTGGCTGAGGACGCTATAAACGCTATGCTTTCCTCTTTAGATCCCTACACCAATTACATCCCCGAAGAAGCGGTAGAAGATTTTAGAATTCGACAAACTGGTGATTATGCGGGAGTTGGGGCCAGTGTGGGAGAACATCAGGATCAAGTAATTATCACCTCAATCTTTCAGGGTTTTGCGGCTGCTAAAGCAGGCTTACTAGTAGGAGATATTATTAAAAGCATTGATGGGGAACCAATCGGAGACCGTTCTTTAGGGTCTATCTCAGAAATTTTAAAAGGTGCGCCAGGAACTGAAGTAGAATTGCAAATTATAAGAGAGGGAGAGAGCCTAAAGAAAACGATTAAGCGTGAAAAAGTTCATCGCAGCTCGGTTCCTTTTGCAGGACGCATAGCCGAAGATTACGGCTATATCTCACTGAGTAGCTTTACCCAAAACGCAAGTGGCGAAGTACGTAAGGCTTGGGAGGATATGGCAATTGAAAGGGAGTTAAAAGGAATAGTCCTGGATTTGCGTAATAACCCAGGCGGTTTATTGGTCGAAGCTATTAACCTTACGAACTTATTTATTCCCAAAGGGAAAACGGTGGTGCAAACCAAAGGGAAACTGGAGGAGTGGCAGAAAACCTACGAAACCAACGATAAGCCTTTTAATACCGAAATCCCCGTGGTAGTATTAATCAACTCGGGTAGTGCTTCCGCTTCAGAAATTGTGGCGGGTACATTACAGGACTATGATCGAGCGCTAATTTTAGGTCGTCGTTCCTTCGGAAAGGGTTTAGTGCAGGAGTCTCGCATGTTGCCATATGGTGCACAATTGAAAGTTACTATTGCTAAATACTATACTCCTAGCGGCAGACTGATCCAAGCAATTGACTATGCAGAAAGGGCGGAAGACGGAAGTGTCGCTAAAGTGCCAGATTCACTGCGCAATGCATTTAAAACTAACAATGGTCGTGTAGTGTACGATGGTGGCGGTATTGATCCTGACATAGAAACTGAAAGCCCCAAGGCCTCTGAGCTAATTGTGGCCTTATTTCGGGATTTGCAGTTTTTTGATTTTGCCACTCAATACTATTTTCAGCATCCCGAAATAACCAATGCAGCTGACTTTCGCATTGATGATGAAACTTTTGCAGCTTTTAAAAAGTGGCTAGCCTTAAGAGACTTTGATTATGATACTCGCACAGGACGTGTTATCAATAAGCTTGAAAATGTGGCAGGTGACGAGGAGTTTAGCGAGGAAATGTCGCAAGAATTGAGCGACTTAAAAAAGGCTTACGAGAAAAGGAAAGCTTTAGAGCTGGATCGTAATAAAGAGGTGATTAAAGAATTACTGCAGGAAGAAATAGTTGCGCGTTATTATTTTGAAGGCGGGCGCTTAGAGAATGCATTAAATCACGACACAGATATTATGCAGGCCTTGAGCTACCTTAAAGATCAGGAGGCTTACCAAGCAATTTTGAGCCCGGAAAAATGAAATTGAAATTTGCGGGTACATCAGGCGTGCAGCTTCTTTTTTATGCTAGCCTTCTCTACTTCACCGTGCTAATACCTTGGCAAATAAAGTGGCTGCCAATAAGCTTAGGAATGATGTTGGCCGGCTTGTTTTGGCTTATTTCGGCAGACTTTAAAGCGAAGGTCACGCGCTTGTCTGCCAATAGACATGTTGCGCTTTTCTTTAGCCTCTACTTACTATTAGTAGTTGGTGCAATTTTCTCTCCCAAGCCTTCTGAGGCTTCAGAAGAACTGCTTTTGAAAGTGCCTTTTATCGTTTGGCCACTCCTTCTTTCTACTGCGATTGGACTGCGAAAACAAAGTCTTAATTTACTTTTTAAGCTCTTCATTAGCTCTAATGTTTTAATGTTAATTGTTGCCTTGGGCTTTGCCACCTATCGATACGCACATGGGGCGCCAGGCGAGGTCTTCTATTTCGCAGAATTACTTTCCTTGGTGCGGGTTCCGCCGCACTATATGGGGCTGTATTTAAGTTTTTCCTATGCCATCCTGCTTTATCGAATTGTCGCTAAGAAAAGAGTCTATAATTCAATTGGCCTCAATGTTTTGGGTCTTATTATTTTAAGTGTGGGAATCGTCCTGCTTTCGGTGCGGATGCAGTATTTAGTTTTTATATTGGTTAACGCCATAATTCTCTACTCCTATCTGCGTAAGCGCTGGGGTGCCACCAAGGCGATGTTTAGTTTTTTTGGTTTTGCGTCACTATTTTTTGTCCTCTTACTTTTAGTGCCGGGCAGCAGAAGTCGCTTGGTAGATACTTATCATGAGATACGATCTTACGAGGGAATGGTAGAAAATAAGCAAACGAATCCTCGTAAATTCTTGTGGCGCTCTGCGCTAGATGTGATTAGTGAAAACTTTTGGCTTGGTGTGGGCACTGGAGCAGAAGACATTAATTTGAATGCTAGATTAGAAGAGGTCGATGCAATATTCTGGGATGGACATCAGACCTATCAGCTTTATGAGATGCGTTATAATTACCACAACTCCTATTTACAAACTTTTGCTGCCAATGGTGTTTTTGCCTTTCTTATTTTGCTAGCGCTGTTTATCTATCCTTTATTAAAGATTAGGAGACACCCCTATAAAGCCGAAGCGGGTTTTTTTCTGATGATATGCGCTCTGAGCTTTTTCACGGAAAGCATGCTTCAGCGTCAAGCGGGAGTTATGTTTTTCAGCTTCTTCTATTCCCTTTTCTTCATTATGATTGCTATACCTGATAAGGCTTTGAGTAAGAAAAGAGAAGAGCCGAAAATTAATAAAAAGACTAACTCATCTCAAGCATCTACCTAAGTGAATACGGACTTAGCCTTTAGCGTAATAATGCCTTTTTACAATGGTGATCAATCCGAGCACCTGCATGATGCGCTAAAGAGTCTAGCGAATCAGAGCCTTCCGGCAGATGAGATTGTACTGGTGCAAGATGGTCCTGTTAACGCGCGCTTAAGCCAGGTTGTGCAGGCTTGGCAAGAAAAATTACCTAGTTTAAATTGGCATGTCCTTCAGGAAAATCAAGGTCTGTCGGCTGCTCTAAATGCAGGAATTGCCCTGGCAAAGCATGAGTGGTTAGCACGCATGGATGCAGATGATATTTGTTTGCCGAACCGTTTTGAGAAGCAGCTTTCTTTAATTAGTTCAGACCCAAGTTTGAGTATTTTAGGCTCTTGGATTCAGGAGTACGATGAAACGATGCAAGAGGCCAAAGGAATCCGAAAGCTTCCAGAATCTGACGAAGAGGTGAGAGCTTATGCACGCTGGCGCTGTCCATTTAATCATATGACAGTGATGTACCGCAAGTCTGTACTAGAGAAAGTGGGTGCTTATAAGGACTATGGAGCAGTGGGCGACGACTACGAGCTGTGGGCCCGATTTATAATGCAAGGCTATAAAACCGCTAATATTCAAGAGGTATTGGTACTAGCCAGAACGGGTGACGATTTCTTTAAGAAGCGCAGACGAGGAATGAAGTACTTTAAAAATGAAGTACGAGAGATTAATGAACTTTATCGTATGGGTTTATTAAGACCTTGGCACTATCTGTTTCACTTTTGTACTAAAGCAATTGTGAGATTATCACCACCTTGGCTCGTGAAGATTTTTTACCTCGGTATTCGAAAAAGTAGTTAATGAACCGTCAATTAGGAAAGAACATTGGTTTTTTAGGGATTTCTCAGGCGGCAAATTACCTGTTGCCGCTAGTAACCCTGCCTTATATAACTCGTATTGTCGGTCCTGAGAATTATGGTAGTATTGAGTTTGCTTCGGTTACAGTCTTATTTTTCTCGGCCATTGTAACCTATGGCTTCACCTTTACCGCTACGCGTAAAATAGCAGAATTGAAAGATGACTGGCGCCGAATTTCTGTGGTCTACTCTACCGTAATGCAAGCCAAATTACTGCTCTTAATTCTTAGCTCAGCTCTTTTTGTTCTCCTCCTTTTCCTCGTGCCTGAGTATAGTAGTGAGTGGAAAATTATGCTTTTTGCTTTTCCATTTGTGATTGGTTGGGGCTTATACCCTGACTTTCTTTTTCAAGGCCGGCAAAAGCTGGGTGTGATTGCGGGAGCTAATTTTGGAATTAAGCTCCTTGCGGCCATTCTTATATTTACCCTTTTGCGGGAAGAAGAAGATTACTACCTAGTATGTGGAATTAACTCTTTTGCGCAAATTTCCGCTTCCCTCGTCACCTTGGTTTATGCACATAAGCACTACAGGCAGTTACGCTGGCATAAGGTGGCCAATCGCTTAATGAAGGCTTATTTACGATCGGGATTTTATATTTTTTGCTCCCATTTCTTTACCCGGGTTTATACTTTCGGGATTATTATTTTTCTGGCATTTCTGCTTCCCGAAAAGGAGTTGGGACTTTTTTCGGCCGCTATGAAGTTAATTGTAGTCGGCCAAAGCTTTTTATTTACTCCTATCGGCGGTGCTCTATTTCCTTATTTGGCCAAATTGGCTAAAGAGGATTTGAGTCGCTTTTATCAGGAACGACGAAAATTTGCTCTATTAACTTTAGTAATTACTGGCTTTGCTTCTGCCGTGTTAATGATTTGGCCGCGCTTTTTTGTGAATTTGGTTTTTGGCTCCGATTACCTTTCGGTTGCTCCAATTTTGCAGCTAATGGCGCCAGTGCTAATGCTGACGGCTTTAAGTCACTTTGCAATGAAACAAGGTTTAATGGTTTTAAAAGCAGATTCTGCTAACCTTTGGGTGGTTTTAATTGGTGGGCTAGGTTCCTTAATACTCAATTGGTTTCTGATAGATTATGCGGGCATGCTCGGTGCAGCTTGGGCCAAATTGAGTGTAGAAGCTTTACTAGCCATCAGCGCCCTCTACTTTTTTCAAAGGGCTAAACGTAAAAGGCTCCCTATCCTGGCCAAATAGCACGCAGCTCTTCTTTAGTTTTAATAGAATCAAATCCCCAGAACTCCCCCGTCTCTTCCCTTTGTTGCGCGCTGATGTCAGAACGTAATTCACTAAAAAGTGTGGAAAAATAGTTTCTTTGATAAGCTACTAATTCTTTGTCGCTCCCGGCGGAATTGGTCTTAAAACGTTTGCTTTCCTGCGCACTAATAGCTTGCTGATTTATATTTTGTTGAAAGATATAGTGCGGCTTATTGAGGTAAATACAAAAGCCTGTTTGAGTGCCCATGCCATTACTCATAGTTAAATCCGCTAGTTCAATATGGGCTCTTTGTCGCGCCACAAAATGGGGATCAAACTTATGTCCCGCACTAACTAAATGAAAGCCTTCACTAGCATAGGCATCTTGTTTGTCTTTATCTAGGGCGTCTAAATAGTAGAGCGAAATAAGGACAGAATCGTAATTTTTACCAACCCGTTTAATTTCTTCAATAAGATCATAATCATTAAAGCTAGACTTTACATTTTTCATGCTGTGGAAGGGATAAACTAGCAGAACTTTACCCAGCTTTTTCTTAAGCTTCTTCATTTCCTCCGCGCTATAGAGGCTATTGGCATAATGGATGTATGGACCAATAGCTATGCTTTCCTTTTGTGGAATTTTGTCCTTTAAAATTGCTCTTCTTCCTTCGCTCATCGTTATGATACGAGGAAAATGCCAATGATATTGATCTTGATGAACGATGCGCCCTAAGAAAAGACCGTGCTCCATATAGGCCTTTAGGTCCTGTTGAATTCCAGCATATTCTTTTAAGTGCTTAGCATAGCCGTATAAATTATTATCTATTACTCTTTCGGTAGGAGAGTAGGGCAGGTTTTCACTTAGCCTAGCGTAGTCAAAAATACTAAGCGTCTTGCGATATGCTACTTCTTTTTGAAAAGCATGGCCATTACGTAAGCGGTAATAGTTAAACATAAACTGCTCTAGAAAAGCATTTCCCGCGGTAAAGCGCTTAATTTTATCTTTGTTCAGCACATCAAAATATTAGCTTCAAAAGTAAGAATAAGGAGATGCATTAGAGATAGCTTACTTTTGCTCTTTTATTGGCATCTGCAAAAGCATAAAACACCAGACTATTTAGAGGGTATTCTGTTATGAGTCAACTGCGAAAGCATCTTAAATTTACTTTTTCCAACCGCTGGAGAGCCCTTCGATTAAGAAGCAAGCTTGGTTATTTGGGTAAGGCAGTTTGGCTTGATAAAAGCGTCGAGTTTATGCGTTTCCCTGCTAATATTCGCGTAGATGATGATGCAGTGTTTAAAGAAGGAGCACGTATCTGTGCCTGCAACGAAAAAGCAACAGTTAAAATTGGCAAGCGAACAACGATAGGCTATCACACCTTTATTTTTGCTTCGAGCGGAATTAGCATTGGCGACGATTGCCTTATTGCTCCTTTTGTTTATTTGGTAGATAGCGATCACTCTATTAAAGCGGGTGAGAGAATTAATACCCAAGCCAATAATACTGCGCCTATTTCTATTGGGAATGATGTTTGGCTCGCCAGTAATGTTACCATCCTTAAGGGAGTAAGTATTGCTGATGGAGCGGTAGTAGCCGCTAATTCTATGGTAAATAAAGACATTGGTCCCAACGAGATTTGGGCAGGAACACCGGCAAAAAAGATTGGTGATCGAAAATAAAACCGGCATAGTAATCTTAGCGCGAATGTCTTCATCGCGTTTACCCGCCAAGGCTTTGCGCCCACTAGAGGGTAAAGAAAGTATCTTATACATAATTGAGAAACTTTTAAGGTTACTGCCTAAAGAGAATATTATTTTGGCGACCAGCACCGAAAGTAGTGATGACCCTTTGGTCAATTTCGTTGAAAAGCTTGGTATTGCGCTCTATCGCGGTTCCTTAACAAATGTGGCAGAGCGGTTTTATCAAGCCGGTTTGCAGTTAAATTGCCCTTATCTCTGTCGTATGAATGGCGATAATATTTTTTTAGATTCTCAACTATTACAATCTTTATTAAGCTTGGCAAATAGCGGTGAATATGACTTTATCTCAAATGTGAAAGACCGCACCTACCCTAAAGGAATGAGTGTGGAGATTGTGCGCACTGCTTATTACGAAAAATTACTACCAGAGATACTAGCAAACGATTATTATACAGAACACGTAATGCCTTTAGTCTACGAAAGAGCTAATTCGGGACGGCATTATTATCAAATGAATACAGATTATCCTGACGCCGCAGGTATACAGCTTGCGCTAGATACGGCCCAAGACTTTAAGCGTAGCGAATGGATTTTGAAACATTCCTCCCTGCCTCATACTCAAATGGGTCTGCGAGAATTATTGCAATTATATAAGACTTATGAGCAATCCCCTGAAAGGTAAACACGGACCATTATTAATAGCAGAAATAGGAGGCAATCACGAGGGTGATTTTGAATATGCCAAGCGCCTAACTCAATTGGCCATTGACTGTGATGTAGATATGGTTAAATTCCAGATTTATACCGGCGACTCTTTAGTTTCACGTCTAGAAAGCCCGCAACGCAATGCTCATTTTAAGAAATTTGAATTAGCCCAAGAGCAACATTTGGAACTGGCGAAAATGGTAACCGATGCCGGACTGCGTTATACTTCATCAGTTTGGGATTTAAGCGCTATGGATTGGATTGATGCCTATATACCGGTTTATAAAATTGGTAGTGGAGACTTAACCGCTTACCCGGTTTTACGGGAGACGGCGCATCTAGGGAAACCACTAATAGTATCAACCGGTTTATCTACGGAAGCAGAAGTAATGGATGCCGTTAACTTTATTCAAGGCGTTAATCCTATTTACAAGAAGCCAGAAATGCTGGCGGTACTTCAGTGTACTAGCATGTATCCGATAAATCCCGGAGATGCGCATTTAAATGTAATGCAGCGCTACCGTGAATTAACAGGTTTAACGATAGGTTATTCTGATCATACCGAAGGCTCCGCAGCATTAAATTACGCCGTAGCCATGGGGGCAGAGGTTTTGGAATTTCACTTTACCGATACTCGCGCAGGTAAGGTCTTTCGCGATCATAAAGTCTCTCTTACACCAGAGGAAGTGAAGTCTTTAATTAAGGAGATTAAAGCAATAAAAACTTTACAAGGTTCGGCGCAAAAGGTGCCCACGCAGATAGAGCTTGATAATGGTCATGAGCTTTCTTTTCGCCGAGCAGTCTATCCTGCTAAGCCCATAAAAGCGGGCGAAACTTTGAATGATGAAAACTTAACCGTGCTTCGTCCTAATCATGGAATTGACGCTAGAGATTACGATAAGTTAATTGGTAAAAAGGCTTTGGTAGATTTAGAGGCGCATCAGAAACTTAGCTTTGATATGTTCGAATGAGAATAACTCAGTATTATATCCGCACCTTTCGTCCGAGATTTTTCGCCGCTTTAACACGCTTATTTTACGCAGGTAAAAACGTTCAATTTGGTACTGGATTCCTTTGCGATTCTATCCCGAAGATTATGATTGATAAGGGAGCGCAGTTAAAGATTGGTAATAAAGTTGAGCTCAGACGTAATGTCGAAATTCGGGTACATCAGCAGTCTCAGGTTCATATTGGATCCAATGTAAGGATAGACCGAGGTGTCCGTCTATTAAGCACCAATAAGGCTAAGCTGCAATTAGAAGATGGAGTAAGGGTAGGATTGTACACAGTGTTTAATGGCGGTGACTCCATTCGTGTGGGCTCAAAGAGTTTAATATCGGGTTTTGTTTATCTACAAACAAGTATGCATGGTTTTAAAGATCGCTCGCAAGAGGTGCAAAACCAAGGTTACGATCATGCGCCTATTAATTTGGGTAAAGATTGCTGGCTAGGTACGCACGTGGTTGTTTTGCCTGGGGTTAACTTGGGACAAGGGGTTATAGTGGGCAGTAATGCCGTGGTAAATAAGTCAGCAGAAGATTATCAAGTAATAGGCGGAATTCCTGCTAAAGTTTTAAAAGAGAGGACATGAAAAAAGACAGTCCATTAGTATCGGTTTATATTACGAATTACAATTACGGGGCTTTTTTAGAGCAATGTGTGGCCAGTGTGCTGGAGCAAACATCGCAAGATTTTGAGCTGATTATTATTGACGATGGCTCCACCGATAATAGTAAAGATATTATTGAGCAATATCGCTCCCTAGAAGGTGTGACCATTATCTATCAACAGAATAAAGGTCTTAACATTACTAATAATGTGGCGATGCGTGTGGCCAAGGGAAAATACCTCATGCGCTTAGATGCCGATGATTTTTTAGTGCCAGAAGCACTGGAGAAAATGAGCGCCTTAATGGAGGCTAATGACGAACTGGGACTAGTATTTCCAGACTATTATTATGTGGATGCCACGGGGAATATTACGGGTGAAGAGCGCCGTCATGACTTTGAAAAGGAAGTTTCTCTTTATGATCAACCGGCCCATGGAGCTTGTACCCTTATTCGCCTGAGCTTTCTAAAGAAAATAGGCGGATATAATGAAAGTTTCACTTGCCAAGATGGCTATGATTTGTGGCTAAAATTCATTACCCACTTTACCGTGAGTAATATCAATACTCCACTTTTTTATTATCGCCGTCATGGCCAAAACCTGACGACTAACGAGGAGCGTATTTTAGAGACCAGAAGAGCTATTAAAGAAACCTTTTTAAATAGGGAAGAGCTGGCTGAATCTACCTTAGTGGTTATTCCAGCCCGTAATACACGCATCAAAAAGCAATCTTGGCCTTTATTAAAGATAGGCACAGGTCCTAGTGTTTTAGAAAAGCGGGTAGCGGAAGCCTTAAAGGCGAATAGCACCAAGGGAGTTTATATTGTAAGTGAAGATAGGGAGCTGATTGATTTTGCTCAGCAGGTATTTGCTCAAGACCCTAAAGTATTCGTGTTAGAACGTCCCGCCCAATTGGCTGGTCCAAACCAAACCTTGGGAGCAACGGTGGAGTTAGCGGTGAATGCGGCTGAAAAAGCAGGTCTTAGTTTTGAAAGTGTTTTAACCTTAACGCTCGACTACCCCTATACCGAAGCTTCTATTATTGATGATGCGGTGAACACTTTGCATTTATTTAAGTCCGACTCTGTGCTAACGGTGCGCCCGGATAATAAGGCTTACTATCGCCATAACGGCCATAGTTTAAGCGCCATATTGGACCAAGAAAAGTTTACCCGTCTAGAGCGTGAAGCTCTCTACCGCGCGGCTGGAGGTATTATGGTATCTAGTTTAGAGAGTTTTAAAAAACATACCAAAGTCAATGCTGGGAGAATGAGCCATGTAGTAGTAGATGAGCTTAGCGCCTTTGGTGTTTTTTCAGAATTTGATTTTGAAATTTATCAATTGCGCTCTGGCGCCCTAAGTGATTAAAAAATAGCTTCCTTTGCTCTTTATGGCTGACCTATTAGAAATATATGCTCCTTTAGTTGCTTTGGTTTTAGCATTTGCTATTACCTATCTTTCTATTCCAGCTATTATCCGTCTTAGTTTGGTGAAACGGCTCTACGATTTACCCGATGTTCGTAAAAAGCATGCGGCGCGTATATCTCCTTTGGGAGGCATGGCCATTTTTGGCGGCATGATAATTTCCTTTGTTTTTAGCACGGCCCACTTGGCAAACCCCGCTTTAAATTCAGTTTTAGTAGCGCTCTTTATTCTTTTTATAACGGGTGTTAAAGATGACTTATACCCGCTGGTTCCTTATAAGAAAATGCTGGGCCAAGTATTGGCAATTGGCATTGTAGTGTTGCAAGGAAATGTACGTTTAGAAAGTTTTTACGGGCTCTTTGGAATTAATGAGCTGCCCTATATTGTTAGTGTGCTTTTAAGCTTGGTTTTCTTTTTGGGGATTATAAACTCCTTTAATTTTATTGACGGCATTAATGGCTTAAGCTCGGGCATCGGTATTATTGTGAGCTGTACTTATGCTTTATGGTTTTCCTTTTTTCAAGAAGATTTGTTTTTAATATTAGCCCTTGCTATCGTAGGTTCACAGTTGGCTTTTTTGCCCTATAACCTTGTGAAGGCCAAAATTTTTATGGGCGATTCTGGCTCTATGATTTTGGGCTTTCTAGCGGCGATACTCACTATTTACTTCTTGCAGGTTAATGAGCGGGCCGAAGAGGTAGTCTTGTTAAAAATTGACGCCATGGTCTTTAGCTTTTCCGTCTTAATAATTCCCTTGATGGATACGATTAGAGTGGTTTTCATTCGGGTCTTTATCTTGAGGAAGTCACCCTTCGCGGCAGATCGAAATCATATTCATCATACCCTTTTGGATATTGGCTTAAGTCACGCGCAGGCAAGTTTATTATTGATGGGAATAAACATCATTTTTATTGTCGCTTGTTATTTCCTTAATGACTTTCTACGGGCTAAGTTTCTTTTTATCGGACTATCTTTGACAGCAATAGCTTTGTCACAGCTACCTTTTATTATTAAAAAGAGACAGAAAAAACGTGGGATTTATCAAGCGCATTCGTGAAACCGCATTTTTAAAGGAGCATTTTGGTAGCATGATGCTACTCCTCCTAGTCTCCCTTCCTATAGGTCAGCAGCTTCTGACGAATATCGTAATGCTAATTTTATTTCTTCTAGCGCTTACTTTAGCTGATAAGAGTGATTGGCGCAGAACATTAAGATCCCCGATTTTTATATTACCTAGTCTCTTTTATCTATTCTCGTGGTTATCCTTGCTGTGGTCAGATAATATTGCAGCGGCTCTTCCGATGCTAGAGACTAAGTCCTCATTTTTATTGGCTCCCTTACTTATTGGTCTAAGCGTGCGTTTTTATTCGCTGGGCTTTAAAGAGAAAGCGCTAAAGGCATTCCTCTTGGGGTCCTTGCTTGCTTCGCTAATCGCCTTACTGTATGCTACTTTTCGCAGTGTAGAAAATGGTCATTTATACAAGCTTGCGCAAGATGGGGTTTCTAAACAGTATTTGTTTTTATACACTCACTTAGCCGAACCCATAATGCATCCTGGCTATTTTGCTAGCTTTTTAGGAATAGGTTTTTTTATTGCATGTTATTTCTTTTTGAAAAGGGATAAAAGGCGCTTTCTTTACTTAGGTGCTGCGGCTTTTCTCTTTGTAATGATGTTGCTCCTGCAAGCCCGTATAAACCTCTTAGCCATATTAATGCTATTGCCGCCGGCATTCGTCTACTGGGCTTTTAAAAGTCGCTCTTATAAACTGCTGCTCCTTCCTTTGGTACCTGCTATTGCATTAGTGGCGGCCCTAACATTAGGGGGCGAAAGTTTGCGTGATCGCTATTTGCAGCTGCCTGATTTTAGCTATGATATTTCTGGAACTGATTTTAATAGTGCTACGTATCGTTTGGCAGAATGGGAATCTGCAGCGGCTTTAATTGCCGATAATTTTTGGATAGGAACAGGTTTTGGCGATAACCGTGATGCCTTAATAGAAACCTATCGCGCTAAGCAGTTTTGGGAGGGTTTATCCAAGCGTTACAATGCCCACAATCAGTATTTAGAAAGCTTTATTGCTATTGGGTTGGTAGGACTGTCATTATTGTTGTTAAGCTTGTTCTACTACTTGATTGCCTTTTGGAAAAAAGGGGATTACTTGAATGTGCTAAATCTATTATTTCTAATGATTTGTCTTTTAACCGAGTCTATGTTTGAAAGGATGTGGGGCATATTGTTATTTACCCTCTTCTTTCCATTAATGATGTACCTATCAGAAGATAAGCAGCGAGACTTAGATTGATATAAGTTTTTATAAAATCCGCTTTAGCTTCTTATTGATTTCCACTCGCAGTAAAGTGAGGTTTTTCACCGTTTCTAAATCGCTAATCTCCACCTTTTCGCCGTCGCTTAATTTTTTCTGAACTCCCTTTATTAACCCGGCAATTTTCTTTTCCTTAAAACGCAATACGGCCTCTAGGGTGAAGTCGCGTAAATGGGCATCGGGTTCTGGTGGGTATATTTTTTTGCGGCGCCAGTCGTGTAGGGCTGGTTCTTCGGAAATGAGATCGACCACCTTATGCATCAAGTCTTTATTCCCACCTCTTAAAAACTCTTCTGCTTTAGCGATCCGCTGCTCCTCATTATTAAAAACATCGAGGTAATGCTGAAATATTCTTTGAAAGAGAGGGTCGTCCATCTCTAAACCATCACTTACTAGCTCGGACAAAATATAGGAAGCGATACTTTCGGCAGGGGGGGGTTCTTCTTCTTCAGAGGCTTCTTCGAAAATGATTTCTTTCTCACCGTGGTTAAGTAGTAAAGAGCAAAGTGCTTGCTCTTGCGGGTAAAGAAGCGAAGTAGCCACCGGCTCGTCGGAACCAACCACCTGCATAGCGGCTGTTTCCTCTTCCTTAGCACCTTGACGCTGTTCGCGCTTTAACTGCTCGTCGGCTTTAGTAATATTACGTGTGCGGATTTGGCCTAATTCACTAAAAAGAATGCGCTCTTCCATGGAAAGGATGCGAGCGGTCTCTTGAATAAAAGCGGTGCGATCTAGCTCATCGGGCATTAAGGCAATGCTTTGCACCATTTCGCGTGCGGCCTTGGCTTTTTCGAGCGGGTCGTTGCCCACTTCATCTAGTAATAGCTTAGCCTTAAAGCGTAAGAAGTTAGTGCGCTCTTCCTTTAGGTAAGATTCTAGCTCTACTGAAGAAACTCGCTTAGAGTAGGAGTCAGGGTCTTCCCCGTCTGGGAAAAGCACCACCCGCACATTCATCCCTTGCTCTAATATTAAATCGATTCCTCTTAAACTGGCTTTTATTCCCGCGGGATCACCGTCATAAAGAAGGGTAATGTTTTTGGTGAAACGCTTTATTAATAAAATCTGATCTACCGTAAGGGCAGTACCCGAACTGGCCACTACATTTTTTACGCCGGCTTGGTAGAGGCTAATAACGTCGGTATACCCTTCTACTAAATAACACTCATCTGCTTTAGCGATATGGCTTTTAGCGTGGTAAATTCCGTAAAGGATTTTACTCTTATGGTAGATAATGCTTTCGGGGCTGTTGAGGTATTTTGCTGCTTTAGTGTCTTTGGTTAAAATACGTCCACCAAACCCTAGTACTCTACCCGTATGCGATAAAATGGGGAACATCACTCGTCCCCTAAAACGGTCTAGCTTGCGCTCGCCATCTACCTTAGTGAGACCAACATTGGCTAAAAACTCTAGTTCGTAGGCGTTTTTTAAAGCGTGATCGGTAAAAACCTGATAACCATCTTGGCTGTAGCCTAATTGAAAGGTTTTAATGGTTTCATCGCTATAGCCACGTTCTTGAAAATAGCTCAGTCCAATGCTGCGGCCTTTAGGGTCTTCCCACAGTTGTTGCTGAAAGTATTTATTGGCAAAATCATTGACTAAAAAGAGGCTTTCGCGCTCTTCTCTAGCGGCAATTACTTCGGAGCTTTGCGCGGTTTCTTCTACTTCAATATTGTACTTCTTAGCCAGAAAACGCAAAGCTTCCGGATAAGTGTACTGCTCGTGCTCCATTAAGAAGGTAACCGCACTGCCGCCCTTACCACTACTAAAATCTTTGAAGATTTGCTTCGCGGGCGACACCATAAAGGAAGGCGACTTTTCATTGCTGAAAGGACTGAGGCCCTTAAAATTACTGCCTGCCTTTTTTAAACTTACAAAATCGCCAATAACCTCTTCGATGCGAACAGTGTCGAGAATTTTTTGAATGGTTTCTTGGCTAATCATAAATGCAAATCTAAGCTAATACGCTATCGTAACGAGAAGGAGCAAAAAAAAGCGGCCATTACTGGCCGCTTGGTAAAATTGTGTTTTTTATTTGGTTCTATCTTCCACCAAATGTAAATCCATTTGAGGAAAGGGAATACCGACACCAGCGGCGTCGAAAGCTTTCTTAACTTTTTCGTTAAAACCATTTACAATCGGCCAGTAATCGCCCGTTTTGGTCCAACCTCTAACGCGAATGTTTATACTGCTATCGGCTAATGCTTCCACAAAAATAGTGATGCCTTGCTCTTCTAAAAAGCCTTTTTCCTCAGCACATAATTTATGCAGGACCTCTTTAGCTTTATCCACATTGTCACCATAACCAATACCAAAAGTCATGTCTACCCTACGAGTGGGGTTAAAGTTGTAGTTAATGATATTGTTATTAGATAAGCTTCCGTTAGGGACCATAATTTCTTGCCCTTGTGGTGTAGTAAGGTAGGTATAGAAAATATGTATTTCTCTAACCGTTCCAGAAGCGCCGCCTCCTTCTATAAAGTCACCCACTTTAAAGGGTTTTAAAATTAAGATTAGCACTCCACCGGCGAAATTTGAAAGGCTGCCTTGTAAGGCCAAGCCAACAGCCAAGCCAGCGGCACCTATTACCGCAACGAAAGAAGTCATTTCTATACCAACCATGCTGGCAACAGAAATTACTAGAAGGACTTTGAGAAAAGCATTTAAAATAGAAGTTATAAATGGAATCAAGCTAGGGTCCATTTCCCTTTTTGTCATCTGTTTGCGTACAACTTTAGTCATACGTTTAATAATGGCAAGTCCAATAAGGAGGACGAGAATCGCTAAAACTAATGTTGTACCATATTTAATGGCCATTTCTAGCAAATAATTGCTGATTTCCTGAATGTTATCCATGTTCAATTTGTGGGTTTAAATAGCATGCAAAGCTAATTATTTACTTCGGCTTATCACATATTCAGCCAAAGAGACTAAGGAATTTTTGGTTTCGCTAGCGGGGTAATTTTCTATAAGAGCTAAGGCTTTTGTTTGATAGTCAAGCATTTGCTGCTCGGCGTATTCAATGCCACCAGAATGGCGCACCATCGACATTACTTGCTCCACTTTTTTACGATCGTGATTGTAGCGTTTTACCACTTTAATCATAAACTTCTTGTCGCGTTTTTCGGCAGTACGTAAGGCGTAGATAAGGGGGAGCGTCATTTTTTGCTCCTTAATGTCAATACCGGTAGGCTTGCCCGCTTTACCACTTTTTTGAAAGTCGAAAAGGTCATCTTTAATCTGAAAAGCAATACCTAGATACTCTCCAAAAAGTCGCATGTTTTCTACAGCTTCATCACTGGCCTTTACAGAAGATGCGCCTACCGCACAGCAGGATGCAATAAGGCTGGCAGTTTTTTTCTTGATGATATCAAAATAAACGGCTTCGTCGATATCAAGCCGGCGTGCTTTTTCAATTTGCAAGAGTTCACCCTCACTCATCTCGCGTACAGCAGTACTAATTAGCTCTAGCAATTTATGTTCTTTGTGCTCTACGGAAAGTAAAAGCACTCTAGACAAGAGATAGTCGCCCACTAAAACGGCGATTTTATTTTTCCACAGAGCGTTTAATGAGAAGAAGCCACGGCGCATATTGGAATCGTCTACTACATCGTCGTGCACTAAAGTGGCGGTATGCATTAGTTCTACTAAAGCCGCTCCGCGGTAGCTGCTTTCGTCGATGGTGCCATGCAATTTGGCGCTAAGAAAAACCAACATAGGCCTTAACTGCTTGCCTTTTCGCTTTACGATATAATAAGTGATGCGGTCTAAAAGCGCCACTTTGCTAGACATGAAGTCACGAAATTTCGGCTCGAAAGCCTTCATTTCAGAAAGAATGGGTGCCTGTATTGCTTTTAAGTTTTGCATGCGCTTCAAAGGTAAACTAAGTACTAGGAATGGCTAATAGTTAAATGGCATAAATAAATTTTCGCTGCTCTTTAATTAAAGATTTCCAATTCATTTTTGTTCGCCAATTGTCCGCATGCGGCATCAATATCTTTTCCACGCGATTTTCTTACCGTTGCTACAATGCCAGCCGCTTCCAAAGCTTTCACGTAAGCAAGTACTGCTGCTTCATCGGCTTGTTGAAAAATACCATCGTCTATCGGGTTGTATTCTATTAAATTCACCTTACAAGGTACGCTCCTACAAAAGTTTATTAGGGCTTGAATATCAATATCCTTATCGTTTATTCCTTGCCAAACCACATATTCTAAAGTAACGCGACTTTTAGTTTTGGAGTACCAATATTCTAGGGCTTGTCTTAATTCTTCTACTGGGTTTTTCAGGTTGATGGACATGATTTTATCACGCACTACATCTCGCGCTGAGTGTAAAGAAAGCGCTAATTTAAAACGCGGCTCTTCGTCGGACAGCTTACGAATTAGCTTCGCTAGACCCACGGTGGAAACGGTAATTCTTTTGGGCGACATCCCTAATCCATCTGGGGAAGTTATTTTATTAATGGCTTCGAGCACATTTTTGTAATTCATTAAAGGCTCGCCCATACCCATAAAAACGATATTGGTAAGAGGGCGACCGTAGAAGTTTTCCGCTTCATTCTTAATGGCCACCACCTGATCGTAAATTTCGTCGGGATTAAGATTTCGCATGCGTTTTAAATTCGCCGTAGCGCAAAAACTGCAGTCTAGGCTGCAACCTACTTGCGAACTGATGCAAGCGGTAATGCGTTTGTCGGTAGGAATTAATACCGACTCTACCACTTTACCATCGTAGAGGCGCACAGCATTTTTTATAGTACCATCACTACTGCGTTGCATTTCATCTACGCGAATGTGATTGATAACAAAATTTGCCTCCAGCTTTTCGCGTAAGCTGAGCGAGAGATTGGTCATGCTCTCAAAGTTCTGCGCTCCTTTTTTCCAAAGCCATTCGTAAACTTGTTTGGCTCTAAACGGCGCTTCACCAATTTCGGTGAAATAGCTTTCTATATCCTCGCGCGTCAAAGCGCGTATGTCTCTCTTATTTTCCACGCGGCAAATGTAAGGAGATAGTATTGAGTAGTAAGACCGCTGCGCTATTAGTAATGAGTAATGAGATGGGTGAGTGCCAAGGAGAGATGTTTTTTCCTTCGAAGGGAATTTGGTTGGAATTGATAATTAATATTGGTGAGATGAGCATGAAGGTGGACTTGTTGCGCTTTTAGTATTAAGTAGATAGATTTAGGCTAAAATATCAGTAAGCCCCATCGGGGCGACATCTCGATAGCATCATGTCAAAAACGGAAAACCAAGCGCCGTAGGCGCGACATCTCGATTTTAAGATTTTAGGCTCGCTCTGCTGCACGTCTTGAAACCAACACGCTCCGAGTATTGAGATTGGTGAGCAGTATTTATGGTAATGTAAAAGGAAGTACGAGAAGGGATTAATGGGATTCCTTTTTAAAAGGTAATATTTAGGATTATTCAAAGAATTAAGTCAATGCAGCATGATTTCATCATAAATTTTAGGGTAGAACAGGGTTTTTTTAAAGGTTTTAGACAAAAAAATACATTTATTTACTTGTGATATTAAATATTTTATTGTTTAAAAATAGGTTTATAAGTAAATGATAATAAGTAATTAAGGTGAAATTCACTATTTAAAAATAGGTATTAGGTTAGTAGATTTTTTAAATTTGAAAGTTACTGAGTGATAAGTAATTAAATATTAACTTACATTTGAGTAGTTTAACTTAATACTTCGTTAAGAAAAAATCAATTATGCGCTTAAGTGCAAAGAAAAAAATGGGGGGGGGATAAAATTCCTCGCCGTTATTAGCTGTATTTTACTTTCTCAAAATTTATCTGCTCAAGCTAATCCGCCGGTCACTCCAGAGTTCATTATGGTTTCTGGACCCTACACCAATGTCGAAAATACAAGTACGGATAAGGATCCAGTTAATGGGTCGGGAGGTTTTACGACTGTTGAAGTTTTTGCATGGGATGGAGATAGTCCAGCCATAGCGCAAACATGGAATTCTGGATCAAGCCTAGACATTTTGGCTTTGCCAACTGGAGCTACCGATCCCGATATTTTGGTAGACCGAAATGGCGAAAGGATATTAGTGGCCTATGAACTTGGTGGTGATATTGTTCTTGATTTATTTGAGAATGTTATCGGTGGCGGATCTTTGACGTTCTTCGGTTCGCACGTAATTAGTAATGCGTCCCATCCTAATTTAGATAAACCCTCCTGTCAGGTTAATGCTGGTGAATATGCTCTAGTTTATGAGGATAATACTGGCGTAAATGATCTTCTGCTTGCAACCGAAAAGTTTTTCCCGTCATTTATTTTTCCCATTCTAGCAGCTGTTCCAGTACAAAGTTTAGCTCCAGTTTTAGATATTTATACCGATCGTGTTAATCCTGATGTTTTGTATATAGAAGAAGAGGTTTATGTCACTGCAGCAGGGCGAAACACTAATTTGGGAGGTTTTTATGTAGATATCTTTTTTGTACCTGTTGTACCTGGCCCCAATATATCTGGTTTATTAACTCCTGGAGGTCCTTTGGTAGGAACATCAACGCAAGTATTTCCGCGAATAGATGGGTTTGTTTTAAATTCTCCTGGTTGCTATGAATTTAGCTTGGCCTATGGAGATAATAACTTAATTTATAATGCTTATAGTAATACAAGCTTTGGTGTGATAAGTCAAGCTGGATCTTCCAATAATGAGCTACCAGCGGTTTCATTCAGTGGAGATTTCCATGATGTAATTTGGACCGCTACGGGACCAGGGGGTGCCTATAATAATGAAATAATTGGTTTGGGCGCTGCAGGCTGCGCAAAGGATCCTTTTTACAAGCAAGTTAATTCGGTTATTGGAGGAGGAACCATTAATTTATTTCCAAATATTTCGGGTACTTGTAATGCAACTATGAAGAAAGATTATTCAATGATTTGGTGGGAACAGAATTCAGGGAATATTTATTACAAATATGCAAATGCAGGTACTGCAAATTATAAGAATGCTGGAAATACATCGGCAGACGAGAACTCTGATGAACCTGTTTTCCCGACTTTATTGTCTAAGGATCAATTTAACTGGGAAAGCGATAAGGACTTAGAATTAGAAATACGTAACTTGTCAGGGCAATTAATAGGCCTTTACACCTTAAATGAATTTAAAGATCGATTAGGTTGTTTTAAAAATGGCTTGTATATTTTTAAAATTTCGGATAGATCAAACCATACTCTTAAAATTGAAAAAGTGTTAATTAAATAGTGAGGAAATATATCATTATACTATTCCTACTTCAAGTGGGCTTGCTTTCTGGGCAAGCCCACTTTTGGCCTTTTGGACAAGGTCTAGGCTTGGACTTTAATCAAAATCCTCCGCAGTTAAGATCAGTCCCATGGCAAAGAAGCAGTACACCACAATTTCAATCTGATTTAAATCAATGCTCGGTTTTTGAGAATGATTCGGGGCGGGTTGTTTTGTACTTTTTAAATGGAAAGTATATGGATGCCAATGATGCAGTTATTTATTCGGTACCCAATTATCATCGCGCGCCAGAGACGAGCCAGGGAAATTGGGGAAACATGGTAGGTTCAAAGCAGTCTAACTTTTATATATTCAATGATACCTTGTACCATACCTATACTTCTGGAGTACTGCCTGTGCCTTTCACTAATCCTGTTTACGGTGGGACAAGCAATCTAAAGATTTTTCTTAGAAGGCTTGTTAATAGTAATGGCACTTGGTCCATGAGTCTTATTGATAGTTTCCCGAGAATAAATAATACTGTGGATTTCCGAAATACTTTTAGCATCGTTGATCACCACCCAGACTCCTCTAAATTTGTTTTGTTTTCTAGTGTCGAAAAAGCAAGATTAAATATTCCAGGTACACATGAAAACGCAGAAAAGAAGATTTTAACGATTACTCCCTCTGGTTTTTTAGAAGGCCCAGTTAATTTAACAACAGATATGCTCTATACATTATATCAATCTAGTGTTTACTCAAGCTTAACAAAATCTATTTACGCGTACCCTCTTAGTGTGCTGCAGGTCAGGCACATCGTTAGGTATGAACCTGTTTTTTCAAGTGGAAGTAATTTTTCAACTGTGGTGCCGAAAGATTCTATGCTTTTCTATTCTCCTAAGGATAGCAATATTAATTACACCGCGCAGCGAGTCTTTCGTACAGACCCTAGTCAGAGATATTTATTTATATCCATGCTTTTGAGAAAAACAGGACAGATGGGCTTTATACATCGTTTAATACGGTATGATTTACTAGCAATTAACCAAACTGAATGGGAAGCGACCGCAGTAGATCTAGGTGCGCCTGCAAATTTAAGAGTGAATGATATGCAATTTGGTCTAGATGGAAATTTATATCTTTTGTGGAGTGATAATCTTGATCGCACAAGCCCTAGCCAAAATTGCGATGAAATTGGCCGCATAATTAACCCTACATCTTTAGACACTACCCAAATTTCCTGTCAGGTAAATTTTTTAAGTACCCAACCGTGGCAGGCCTATGCCATGTTCCCTGATATTACTAGCCGACAGCGGCAGCATGGTACTTTTGAAATGCTTTATGCTTGCCAAGACAGCGTGCAATTTAGATTAGATTTTGGTCGCGGAGTAGATAGTGTAATATGGAACTTTGGTGAACCCGCATTGGGTGCTGCTAATACTTCTCAAGATCTAGATCCCGTGGTAGCTTATCCAGAAGCAGGTACTTATTTGGTGCGAGTGGAACTGTGGTGGCGGGGAGAAGTATTGCATACCCTCACCGATAGTGTGGAAGTTTTACCGGTTATAGATTTCAGCTTGCCAGAAGATACAATTTTATGTGAGGGCGAAGAACTGCTGTTGGATGTTTCCCAGGATTTTAGCGTGCAATACCGCTGGAATACGGGTGATACGACTGCGCAGATTAGGGTAGATAGCGCGGGCTGGTACGAGGTAGAGCTCACCAATGCCTGCGGTCAAATGAGCGATAGTATTTGGGTAGATTATATTCTAGATCCTTTAGCAAGTCTGCGCGACACCAGTCTTTGTGAGCAGGATTCGAACCTCCTGGTATCGCTGCCCTATAATGAAAACTACTTCTACCGTTGGAGCACAGGCGCAGATAGTTCGTCGATTAGTGTCAACGATTCAGGGACTTATACGGTCACTTATGGATCTTATTGCGATAGCATCAGCGAGAGCTTTACTATTGAAAAGCGCCCTTGTTCTTGTGAGTTATTTATTCCTAATGCCTTTACGCCGAATGGCGATGGCTTAAACGATGAATTTGTTATTGTTAGTCCCTGCGAAGAGCTAGAGTACGAACTCTTAATTTTCAATCGCTGGGGAACTTTGGTCTATGAGCAAAGCGCAGGCACGCCCAGTTGGGATGGATACTATAATGGGGAGCTGACGTCGGGCGTTTATGTGTATAAGATTAATTACCGCGGTCGTTCTATGGCTGGTGCAGTGGAGGGGAAGGAGAGTGGGACTTTGACTTTGATTCGGTGAAAAGACAAAGAGCCGAGAGACAAAGAGCCGAGAGAGAATTTCGTTAGGGTTAATGTATTCGTTTTCATGGTAATGAGTTGCTGAAACGAGTTCAGCATTACGGTAGGGTATTAAGAGCAAGAGTATAGAGAGGGCCTAGAGCTGCGGCAGCTGCGACTTCTCATTAGTAAATTCATCACACGGTAATTCAATCCGCCAAAGGCGGACGCTTCTTTGTATTAGAGCGGAGAACCCAGAGCTAGGGAGCTAATTTATCTCCTACAATAGTATTTTGTTTTTCAAGGGGGCTAATCCGCCCAAGGCGGAGACATATCGATAGTAATCAATTAAGTAGGAAACCAAGCGCCGTAGGTGCGGCATCTCGATTTGTTTAATGTTTCTCGATACAGTAAGGTTTCCCAAGATATTTTTATGTCCGTTTTTGGTTACGAACGCCTGTCTTCTTTCAGAGGAGTTCGTGGGCTCATCGCTACGCTCTTCGGCTCCCAACTCACTTGGGCTTAAGCTTTTCTTTTTGTGTTTCACAATTGAGGCCGATAAACCTACTAATGAAAATTTCGATAGATTGAAAAATTAGACTTTGTATGCTTTTTTCTGGGAGGATCTCATCAAATCTTCATGGTTTTAGAACCTAAAACTCTTTTCTCAGCATGCCGGCAGGAAGGTGCTTTTTACGGCTACCCTTAAGTACTATAGTTAAAGTCACCCTGAATTTATTTCAGCAAGAGTTTGAGCAAGAGTAGGGAGGGGCATGAGCTGCGGCAGCTGCGGCTTCTCTTTTTGGAGATATTAGATTTAAGACCGCGGTGATTTTAGTAGTGAGACCGCTGCGCTGTGAGTATTGATTTTGGCTGACGTCCCTGATGCAAAGTTTCTTCGAAGCTAATTAGGTATTAATATAGACGCGATTTAAGGGGTCTATCATTATGGATTGCTTTAATAGTATTGAAGCCATTGCCATAATGTTAGCGATATAATATTTAGTAGTTTATCTGCAAATTTTTTTGCGGTTATTAAATTTAATAGACTCTTGAATAGAGGTTTTTATAAATTCAGGTTCCGATAGAGTTCAGGGAGAGATTAGCCCAATCATTTTACTCTGTGTTCTCCCTGTCTACTTTGCGTTCTCCGCAGTTAAATGTTGCTTCACCACCAAGTTCACAGAGGGCTTTCCATTACCGGCAAAACCCCAGTTATTATTTTTCTCTAACTTCACATCTCTAATCAATACCAAAATACCATGATCAAAAAAATTGCCGCCATTATTATAATCCTCTTGGGAGCTTATATGATTTATCTAGGCTATTTGCCCGAGCAGATGATGCGTCCCCCGGTGATTAGTGGAGTAGCCTTCGTAATTATAGGGGCTGTTTTTCTTAGTCCGAGAGCTTAAAGAATAGAAATGACTTAAAATAAGCAAGGCCGTACTATTTTAATAGTGCGGCCTTGCGTTTTATATAAGATTGAAATCTTTTAGATGATAATCATGGCATCGCCATAAGTTAAAAAGCGATATTTTTCTTTTACCGCTTCCTTGTAAGCCTTTATCAATAAATCGTAACCAGCAAAAGCAGCGGTCATCATCATTAAAGTACTTTGTGGTGGGTGAAAGTTAGTAACCATCATATCCGCAATTTGAAATTCAAAAGGAGGGAAGATGAATTTATTGGTCCAACCGTTAAAAGGTTTTAAATGGCCATCGGTACTAACTGAACTTTCAAGCGCGCGCATGGAAGTAGTGCCAACAGCACAAACTTTTTTACGCGTATCAATAGTTTTGTTTACCACCTCAACGGTTTTATCATAAACCATATACTGCTCCGAGTCCATTTTGTGTTTGCTCAAATCCTCTACTTCTACGGGACGGAAAGTTCCAAGTCCTACGTGCAGGGTTAGCTCGGCAAAATTTACTCCTTTAATTTCTAAGCGCTTCATTAATTGCTTGCTGAAATGCAGGCTAGCTACGGGTGCAGCTACCGCTCCTTCGTGCTTTGCAAAAATACTTTGGTAACGTTCTACATCAATTGCCTCTGGTTCGCGATCAATATACTTGGGTAAAGGCGTTTGCCCTAACTCTTTTAATTTAGCACGGAACTCTTCGTAAGAGCCGTCAAATAGAAAGCGTAAGGTACGTCCGCGCGAAGTGGTGTTGTCAATAACCTCCGCCACTAAGCTATCATCTTCGCCGAAATATAATTTGTTTCCAATTCTAATTTTACGGGCTGGATCAACCAGAACGTCCCATAAACGACTTTCAGAATTTAATTCACGTAGTAAGAATACTTCAATACGAGCACCTGTTTTTTCCTTGTTGCCATACATTCTGGCGGGAAAAACTTTGGTGTTGTTTAATACTAAAGAATCCCCTTCGTTAAAATAATCCATGATGTCTGGAAACATACGGTGTTCAATGGTTCCTTCCTTGCGGTTGATTACCATTAAGCGGCTTTCGTCGCGATGAGTGGTGGGATGCTTGGCTATCAGCTCTTGAGGCAAATTATAACCAAAATGGGAGAGTTTCATTTTCATAGCTTACGGGCTTTGAAGTTTAAATTAGGGGCGCAAAAGTAGGTAAAAAAGGCTTTAGTTTGAATTACCAGTCTTCACCAAAGCGTTTTTTTACTAGGCTTATCAGACGATCTTCGTAGGGCTTTTTGTTCTCCCACTCGTAATCAGGCTTCACTAAATTTTCAATAAAATACATCGATTCAAGGTAAGTATCCAGGGTGTTAAGCTGGGAAAGCACGCGGTTAAAATCGGCTTGACTATCGTTAAACAAATGCTTAACAAATGCAATGCGATCATTTAAACCGACGCTAATAGCTCCTTTAGCCAGCTTGTCGTTTATACTCGAACTTTGTCCGGCTTCCGAATTTATGGTTGCCATACCGGGAGGAATACTCGCTTGCGGACGAGGTTTGCTTCCGTCTTTTTCAGCTCTTGGCTCAGCTTGGGGCTTTATTTCCGCCTTTACTTCTGTGGCTTTTGGCTCTTCTGTTTTTTCGCTTACGCGAGATGCGCTCCTAGTATTGTCTTCGGTTTTGCCTGAAAGAGGAGTTTTTTCAGCAACTTTTTCGGGTTTTTGGGGAGCAGCTTCAGTGGGAGCTTTCTTTAAATTGGCCGGAATAGATTTGCCTTCTTCCTCTAGTTCTTCCAGGTAATTTAATACCAAGAGTCGCTCATAAAGCATTTGAACGCGAGTCAGTTGCTCGGGTCTGGCCAAGGAGTTATTATTCTCAATTATATAGTAACAAAGTTCCTTTAATTCTTTGCGAACGCTATCTTTCATTTAACCGCTTCTTTTATGCTTAGTTTTGTGGCGATAATAGCCATAAAAAATGTTCCTCGAAAATACAGTAAATCATCAAAAACATAGCGGCTGGATTGAAGTAATCTGCGGAAGCATGTTTTCGGGTAAGACCGAAGAGCTTATTCGTCGCTTAAAAAGGTCCCAATTTGCCCAGCAATCGGTCGAGATTTTTAAGCCAATTATCGATACGCGTTACAGTGAGGAAGAGGTAGTTAGCCACGATAAGAACGCCTTTCGCTCTACCTCGGTAGAGAGCAGCTCTAACATATTAATTTATGGCGATGGTATTGATGTAATTGGCATCGACGAAGCACAATTTTTTGATGAAGGGATTGTAGAAGTTTGTAATGAATTGGCAAATCGTGGCTCACGCGTTATTGTAGCGGGGCTAGATATGGATTTTAAAGGCAAGCCTTTTGGCCCTATGCCTTACCTTATGGCCACCGCCGAATACGTTACCAAAGTGCATGCGGTTTGCATGAAAACTGGCAATTTGGCCAATCACTCACATCGTATTGTAAGTGGAGATAAGCAAGTGTATTTAGGTGCTAAAGATCAATACGAGCCTTTGAGTCGCGCGGCTTTTAACGAAGCGATGAAGTTGAATATTAAGAAAATTGAAAAGTAGATCCTCTCTTATACAAGATTATTTAAAGGCGGAGCTTATCGGCCCAGCAGCCAAATCTGTGACGCGCATTTTATACGATAGTCGCCAGTATTCCGCCAGTGAGGGTGTTTTGTTTTTTGCCATCTGCGGTAAGCACCATAACGGACACCAGTATATAGAAGAGCTAATAACTAAAGGGGTAAAAGCCTTTGTGGTGGAAGAATTACCCACTCAATCCTATCCAGAAATAAGTTTTTATAAAGTGGATAACACTTTGCGAGCATTGCAAAGTTTAGCACGGCAGATTCGGAGCCACTCGCAAGCGGATATTATAGCGATAACAGGCAGTAACGGTAAAACGGTAGTTAAAGAATGGTTGGCTCATTTGCTGCAGCCTCATTTTAAACTCAGTAAGACACCCAAGAGTTATAACTCACAAATTGGGGTGCCTATTTCGCTCTGGAATCTTCAAGAAGATGATGAGCTTGGCATATTTGAGGCGGGTATTAGTCAGCCCAATGAAATGGAGCAACTGGCGCAAATTCTTTCACCCAAGTGGGGGATTTTTACGAATATCGGTAGTGCCCACGGAGAAAATTTCTTTAGCCTTGAGGCGAAAATAGAAGAGAAGCTCAAACTTTTTAGCGAGGCGGAAGACCTAATTTATCAAGCGGATGATTCTTTATTAGCCCAAAAAATAGAAGCTTTCGCTGATACGAAGCAAATAGCCCTTCATTCTTGGTCTTGGCAGGGAAAAGGAGAATTTCAGTTTATTTTATTACAGCGTGAAAGTAGCAGCGCTGAAATATCTTTGCAGTGGCAGAGAAAGCATTATTCCTTCGCGCTCCCTTTTGGAGATGAGGCTAGTCTGCAAAATGCCGCCCACTGTATTGTAGCTGCTCTTTTATTGGGTTTAGACATTGAACAAGTTAAGGCTGGCTTACAAAGCTTAACGCCGGTAGAGATGCGCCTGGAAATGAAAGCGGGAGTACAAAATTCTTTAATCATTAATGATGCCTACAACAGCGACTTAGAGTCTCTGCGCTTAGCGCTGCACTTTTTAAAGGCGCATGCGGGCGGGCGAGAAAAGATTCTAATTTTAAGTGACTTAGAGCAAATTGCCTTAGCAAGCAAGGAGCGCCATCAAGCGCTAAGCGAAATAGTGGCACGCTTCGATTTAGAAGCCCTTATTTTAATTGGTGAAGGATTGGAAGGTTTAAAATTCCCCTCCACTCAAAATAGAAGCTACTACGCCAATACCGAGGCATTTCTAAAGGAAATACACCAGCATAGTTTTAAAGATAAAGCGATTCTTTTAAAAGGGGCGCGTTCCTTTAAATTCGAGGATATTGCCGAACGATTGGAATTGCACCGTCACGAAACAGTCTTAGAGGTGCACCTAAATCGGGTGGTACACAACTTAAACTACTACCGTTCTAAATTACCAGCGCGGGCCAAATTGATGGTAATGGTAAAAGCCTTTGCCTATGGCAGCGGTGCGGTGGAAGTAGCGCGTGTCCTAGCTTTTCACGGGGTAGACTATTTAGCGGTTGCTTACGCAGATGAAGGGCTGGAGCTGCGTAATGCCGGAATTGAATTGCCTATTATGGTTTTAAACACCGAAACTTCGGCGCTTAAAACCATGATTAAGAATAAACTAGAACCCGAAATATACAGCTTAGCTCGCCTAGCGGAATTGGTAGATTTGGTGGAACAGGACTCTACTGAGGATGAGGCTTTAATTCACCTAAAGCTAGAAACAGGCATGAACCGTCTGGGCTTTGAGGAAAAGGATTTGGAGGCATTAATCGCTGCCTTGCAAAAGAACCCGAAACTTAAAGTGGCTTCGGTGTTTTCACATCTAGCGGCAGCGGATGATCCTGCTGAAACAGATTTTACCCGTTCCCAGATTAATAGGTTTAAAAGCATGAGCGATAAAATTGCCGAGGCTTTAGACTATCCATTTTTAAGACATATTGCCAATAGCAGCGGCATTGAACGTTTTCCGGAAGCTTATTTTGAAATGGTGCGTTTAGGTATTGGCCTTTATGGCGTGTCTAATGTGCCAGAAGAGCGCAAGCATCTAATGACTATTAGCGAATTAAAAGCGCGGGTGTCGCAAATAAAAAATTTAGAAGCGGGTGATTCGGTGGGCTATGGTCGCCGCTTTAAAACAGAAACTGCTACTCGAATTGCCGTGGTTTCCATTGGCTACGCCGACGGCTTTACCCGTTCACTCAGTGCCGGAAAAGGCAAGGTGATGATTAAAGGCAAGCTTTACCCCACGGTAGGCTCGGTATGCATGGATATGATAATGGTAAATATTGAACAGGATCGCATTGAGGAAGGCGATGAGGTCCTTATTTTTGGTGATGAAAGAAGCATTTATGATTTCGCCCAAGACATGAATACGATTCCTTATGAAGTTTTGACGGGTATATCACAGCGCGTAAAGCGCGTTTATTTTATGTCATAATAATGAAGCTAAAAGCTCTGCTGCTCCTTTTTATTTTTATCCTTAGTAATACCATCAATGCCCAAGAAAGACCCTCAAAAAAGGGGAGTCTTTATTGTTACTGGGGTTGGAACTGGGATGCTTTTACCAATTCGGATATTCGCTTTAAAGGCGAGGATTACGACTTTATATTAGAAGAGGTAAAATCGCGCGACAAGCAATTTCCTTACAAGAGGGATACTTATTTGAATATTGGTAGGATGACTATTCCACAGTATAACTTTCGGATAGGTTATTTTTTCAGTGATAATTGGCAAGTATCTTTTGGAGCAGATCACATGAAGTATGTGATGCAACAAAATCAATTGGTGCGGATTAAGGGATTTATTGGCGAAGCTTACGGCGACTTTTCGGGTAGTTATAACGGAGAGGCCATTGCCTTGACCCGGGATTTTTTGCAGTTCGAGCATACCGATGGACTCAATTATCTCAATCTAGAACTTAGACGATCGGATGACATTATAAACTACCGCAACTTTCAGTTGAACCTTATAGAGGGTATTGGTATCGGTGCCTTGGTGCCCAAAACAAATACTGTGCTTTTAGGTAAGGAGCGTTATGATGAATTTCATACTTCGGGTTATGGCGTAGCCACAGTTATTGCCCTTAACTTAAATTTCTACCGCTACTTTTTTGTACAAACAGAGTTTAAAAGTGGCTATATAAATATGTCTAATATCCGCACCACGGCTGATAAGATGGATTCTGCGGAGCAGTCTTTCTACTTTGCGCAGATTAACGCCGTGCTTGGCTTTCGAGTTCCCTTATAAATCCTGTGGGAATGGGAGACTCCCATCCCCACAAGAGATAGATTAACTGTCTTTATCGGCTTCAAAAAGTGCATCCAAAGTCTCTCTACTTACCGCGTGGTAATTTGGTCTAGCCTTGGTGTAAATGCTTTGCGCCATCTCGGCCTGACCGGCTTCTATCATTGCCTTGTAAGTAGGGGTTAAGAATTTTCTTCTACCTACTGATATTAAGAAGCTTTCTACCTTGGGGTAAACGACTTCATAGCCGGCAGCAATAGTTGGTTGGAACCAAGCCGCCGAAACCTCACTATTGCCACTAGCGGTAAATCCGTAGGCAGCATCTAATTCGGCTAATTGCTTCTTGGTAATGGTCTCTGGAAGGCTATTAATAAAGTGTAACCATTCGTGGGTGGTCCAGTTATCGGTAACCGCAGCAGCTGGTAAAGTGCCTTTGTTTATATAGCTATCTAAGGCGCCAGTTACTATGGCAAAGCGATTACTTGTAACGGTGGGTAAGTTATCGGGTAAGCCGGTTTCGTAAATCCAACTTTTCACCCCGATGGTTTTAAACTCTTCTTCACTTAAAAGATTAGCACGGAGGTAATCGATAAACTCTTCGGTAGTCATAACCGAGAATTTATTAGACTGGAAATAATTTTTTAGAAAAGCATCAAAGCGTTCTCGGCCTACTGTTTCTTCAATTAAACGCAAAAAGAAGTATCCTTTATCGTAAGGAATGCTGGTAACGCCATCATCGGGATTACGACCGGTAAGGTCTAGTTTTAATTTAGTGTCGTTGGGTACTTCTTTCAACATTTCGGCGGCGGCTTCTTCTAAACCATCACGCGTTAAGCTCGCCAACATTTCGGAGTACTCTTCGCCATAAACGGCTTCCATAATACGATGCTCGAAATACACGGTAAAACCTTCGTTTAACCAGAAATCATCCCAAGTAGCATTGGTTACCAAGTTGCCACTCCAGCTATGCGCTAGTTCGTGGGCTACTAAACTTACTAAGCTGCGATCGCCCGCCAAAATGGTGGGCGTGGCAAAGGTGAGGCGTGGGTTTTCCATTCCACCGAAAGGGAAAGAAGGAGGCAATACAATTAAATCATAGCGTCCCCAGGCATAAGGGCCATAAAGACCTTCGGCTGCTTTTACCATGGTTTCAAGATCGGCAAATTCATAAGCTGAAGTATCCAATAAGGAAGCTTCTGCATAAACGCCCGTGCGCTCGCTAATGCTTTCAAAATACACATCACCTACCGCTAAAGCTAAGAGGTAAGAAGGAATGGCTTGCGGCATAGAGAACTCGTAAACCCCAGTTTGATTGCGTTCTTGCGGATTGGAAGCACTCATTAAGGCTAACATATCTTGGGGAACCTTAACCTTAGCGGTATAAGTAAAACGAATGCCGGGGCTATCTTGAGTAGGTACCCAGCTACGCGCTAAAATAGCTTGACTCTGAGTAAATAAGAATGGCTTTTGCTTGCCAGCCGTTTGCTCTGCATCCAACCACTGTAAAGCGCGGGCATTATCGCCTGTTTTATAGGAAATGCTCACCTGCTGCGCATTTTCCCTAAGGGGAATACGCAGGCCTTGACCAAGATTCTCGTCGAAGCTACTGAGGCTGAAGTCGCTCGCTGCGCCATCAACCAAAACCTTTTCAATCTCTAGGTCGAAAATATCGAAGTAAATAGCTTCAGCGCCTGCCTTAATATCTACATCCCATTTGGCAGTTGCGCTAATTTGCTTTTGCTCGAAATTTACTTCAGCGTCCCAAGCCAGGCTTTTGACCACGGCATTTTCTTGGGCATAACTATGCGGATCTGCGCCCGTCTTCATTTCTACAAGCATAGGGCTTTCATCTTCAGTTTTAGGAGAGTTGGTATTTTGACAAGAAAAAAGGGCAAAAGCCAAAAGGCCCGCCGAGAGGGATTTTATTCTCATGTTATTGTTAGTTTTGAGGACGCAAGTTAAGAATCCATGAATAATCTACTTATTAAGTTAGTCGTAAATACGCTGAGTGTTTTTATCACCGCTTGGATAATGGGTAATGCCGTTCACCTCGATGGTTTCGGTACCGCAATTTTGGTGGCTATTGTTTTAGCCCTGCTGAATATCACTATAAAGCCGCTCTTAATTCTCTTTACTATTCCCGCTACAATTTTCACTTTAGGACTTTTTCTTTTTGTGATAAATGCGGTGGTAATTTTGATGGCCGATAATTTAATTTCGGGTTTTGCAGTCGATGGCTTTTGGTGGGCCTTGGTTTTTAGTTTTGTCTTAAGCTTTGTGAACTCCCTGCTGAATAGTTTGGGTAAGGAAGAAAGACCACAGCAATAAAATAAAGCCCCAAGAAAATTAATCCCTGGGATCGCTAAAGGGAATTTCTTTATTTTTCAATAGCCAAGCATCGCCCAAACAGCTTTTTTACACCTTCTGCAGCAACACTATAAAGAGACTCCTCGGTAATATTCTTCATAAGTGTGAATAGTGCCTGCTCTTGCTTTAGTTGCCTCTTGCCTTGTCGAGCTTAATGAAGGCATAGTATTGTCTCCTGAATAATTCTTTTTCCCAAACCAATAGGGGGGGCACCAAGAAGTTCCTGAGCTTGCATCTAGAAGAGACTTAATTACATCGTTACCAAGCTTAGATTCATCAATTTCAGGCTTACGCTGATTGTTGTCTTTTTCATAGAATCCAATATGCTTGTTAATCATATCGATGGCCGTTTCCTTAGAAACAAATTGCAGCTCGACGTTTTCGATTGTATCTACATCGGCTTCAGTTGTCTTTAATAAACTGTCGGCCATATTATCTCTGAATTGCTGTTCAAGTATAACTGTGCCTGCTGCTGCAGAACTTAAATTCTCATTGTAGCTTGAATAGAATGTAGTAACGGCAGGGGTGTTTGATGATAAATGACCAATATAATCCATAGTTGCTTTTAGATTGGCATTTTTATTTCTTTCGGCTTTGAATTGCTTGAGATAATCTATTCGTAACTCTGACAATTTGAAATAATATGCTGAAGCTAATTCTTGCTTCTCTGAAGGATTGAGTCCGTTATTTGGGTTAATCACCTCGGTATAAAATTGAGTTGGAGCTGAGGGATTGTATACTGGAAAATTAGGGTAAATGACTCTCCGCTAAGATAATATTGATTTTTTAGGTCCGTACCATGGTTGCTCAACGGCTGCCAACATGACTCTTTCAAATAGTTGTTCACCGAAATAACGTCTATTTACTTTATAACAGTATTC